>ENA-OQHA01000106-OQHA01000106.1-human-gut-metagenome-genome-assembly--contig:-NODE-106-length-42638-cov-2.810825_pt1 | contig 42638 bp, 48 predicted proteins | sample MGYA00242558_ERZ504707 | MGnify/ENA primary metagenome ERZ504707 (study PRJEB26092, sample SAMD00036197) | human gut metagenome | host: Homo sapiens | study: EMG produced TPA metagenomics assembly of... | reverse complement strand
TCATCCTTTAAGGTTCTCAAAGAAGAAGGCTATCTTGAAGATTGCACGAATTCTTTCGCGGAAAGGGCTTCAGACAGTGAGAAAAACAGAAATGGAGAGGAAGACGAGGTTTCCTGTGATACTGTGCTCCTGGAGGCGTTGCAGAAGCTGAAAAGGGTGATATACTTCCTGTGAACGGTTTGAGTATCAAGGAGGGTGAGACTTCACCGCCCAAACGATACAATTCCGGTTCCATGATCCTTGCCATGGAAAATGCAGGACAGCTGATCGAGGATGAGGAGCTTCGAGCCCAGATCAAGGGAAGCGGGATCGGCACCAGTGCTACCCGTGCCGAGATCCTGAAGAAGCTTTTTAACATCAAATATCTGGCACTGAACAAAAAGACCCAGGTGATCACTCCAACGCTTCTTGGGGAAATGATCTTTGATGTGGTAAATTGTTCTATCCGGCAGCTTCTGAACCCGGAGCTTACGGCAAGCTGGGAAAAGGGGCTCACCTATGTGGCAGAGGGCAGCATCACGGAACAGGAATATATGGACAAGCTGGAGCATTTTGTGCGGGTACGTACCGGCAGGTGGAGGCAAGCAATTATCAGTATAACCTGCGGCAGTTTTTTGATGTGGCCGCTGTAAACTACAGGAAGCCGGAGCGAGCTTCCAGACAGGGAGGAAAGAGATCATCATGATGAAAGATTTTACTATCAGCAATATGCTGGATCTGAATGAGACCATTGCAGCAGAGCTTTTTTGAGGGAAAAACCTATCCGTGGGAGGTTCTTCCGGAGATCGGAGATTTCATTATTAAGCTGGGAAAAACACTGGATTCTTCTGAATATGAGGAGAAGGGCGAAAATGTATGGATCGCAAGATCCGCTACAGTTGCGCCGACTGCAAGTATCACCGGACCGGCTATCATTGGCAGAGACGCGAGGTGCGCCACTGTGCATTTATCCGCGGCAAGGCTATCGTTGGTGAGGGCGCAGTTGTGGGAAATTCCACAGAGCTTAAGAATGCAGTGCTGTTTAACAAGGTTCAGGTTCCTCATTATAATTATGTTGGAGATGCTGTGCTGGGATATAAGTCCCACATGGGTGCCGGATCGATCTGTTCCAACGTAAAATCAGACAAGAAGCTGGTTGTCGTAAAAGACGGGGATGAAAAGATCGAAACCGGTCTTAAGAAATTCGGAGCGATGCTCGGAGATCATGTTGAAGTCGGATGCGGTTCTGTGCTGAATCCCGGTACTGTGATCGGACGGAATTCTAATATCTACCCGCTGTCACCGGTACGTGGATGTGTTCCTGCAGATTCCATTTATAAAAATGCAAAAGAGATCGTAAAGAAAAAATAAGAAACAGATTCTTCTGGACATGCATTTAGGCTGCACTTTTGAGAGAGTGCAGCTTTTTTTTGATGGGGTGATGGATGTAACGGTATTGGTTGTGGAAGGCTGAACCGACCGGGAGAGGGCGGGATTAAGATAAAAACAAAAGCTGTCGAAGTATGACCAGTCCCATAATATGGACTGGGTAAAACCAGTAGAAGAAATATTTTGCTGATTTTCCGCGGATGAAGCCTCTTTTTCCATTGTACAGGTTAATGGACAGAAAGGCAAAAGCGGCCCTCCATTCATAGTAAAGCCAGCAGCTCCCGAGGATTGCCTGGCTGGTTTATCGTTTCGCATATAGTACATGATCAGCAGGAAGATATACCCCCGCCATCCATAGTCTGCTTTCAGAAAAATGGAAACAACAAGCAGTCCCAGGATGCAGAGAAGCTGCATCGAAGGTCTGGTCTGGAAATATTCGATGGCACAAAAGGCCAGATATCCGAGGAAAAGCGTGAAAAACACATTTTGTCTTTCGTAACGCAGTGTATTTGTAAACATCAGATTCCACGGAATTTCTGAAAGCAGCGCAAAAAGAAGGAGATTTCTTCCATAGAGGAACCGGCTCCGTGTATGCCGGAAGCCTTCCAGCAGGAGAAAACAGAAGATGGGAAAAGCAGCTCTTCCGATATCGCGGAAAATAAGATATACAGTATATTCTCTGCCGAAAAGTGTAAACAGGATTTTCTGTGCAGGCTGATACATACTGAGCAGCACAGCTCCGATATGATCGATCAGCATGGTGATGACCGCGATCATCTTCAGAGCGCTTCCGCTGAGAATGCGGTATTTTTCTGGAAAAACAGAATCCACAGATGCATTCATGAAAAATATACCTCCAGGGTTAAACTTGCTAATATATTATCACATACATACAGTAGTTGCCAGAAATATTTGACAGTTAGGCATGCAATACTGCCGGAATAACTACCAATATTATGCGTTTTATGGCAAATTTTATCAAATATGACTGGACGAAACAACGGTTTTGTGAGAAAATAGCCGTAGGGTGTTATCGAACTTTTTTTCTCAATAACATCAGTCAATCTATACTTGAAAGGAGTTTTAAAATGATTTATTCACGCGAAGTAGAAGAAATGTGTCCAGTGGCACAGGGCGTACATCATGGTGCCGCTCCGATCCCGGAAGAAGCAAAATGGGTTCAGGCAAAAGAAGTAAAGGATATCTCCGGATTTACACACGGTGTTGGCTGGTGTGCTCCGCAGCAGGGTGCATGTAAGCTGTCCCTTAACGTTAAAGAGGGAATCATCCAGGAGGCACTTGTTGAGACAATCGGATGTTCAGGAATGACTCATTCTGCAGCTATGGCTTCTGAGATCCTTCCAGGACTTACCGTTATGGAGGCACTGAACACAGACCTTGTATGTGATGCAATCAATACAGCTATGAGAGAGCTTTTCCTTCAGATCGTTTACGGACGTTCCCAGTCTGCATTCTCCGAGGACGGACTTGCAGTAGGCGCTGGTCTTGAGGACCTTGGAAAAGGACTTCGTTCTCAGGTTGGTACAATGTATGGAACTCTGAAAAAAGGACCTCGTTACCTTGAGATGGCTGAGGGTTATGTTACAGGTATCGCTCTTGACGAGAACGATGAGATCATCGGATATCAGTTCGTAAGCCTTGGAAAAATGACTGACTTCATTAAGAAAGGTGATGACCCGAACACAGCATGGGAGAAAGCAAAAGGTCAGTACGGCCGTGTTGCAGATGCTGTTAAGATCATCGACCCAAGAAAAGAGTAATTACACTTCGTAAGGTAAAAATATCAGGAGGTTACAGGAAATGGCTTTATTTGAATCATATGAGAGACGAATTGACAAGATCAATTCTGTTTTAAACAGCTATGGAATCGCTTCTATCGAAGAAGCTGAGAAAATCACTAAAGACGCAGGACTGAACGTTTACGATCAGATCAAAGGCATTCAGCCGATCTGCTTCGAGAACGCTTGCTGGGCTTACACAGTAGGTGCAGCTATCGCGATCAAAAAAGGCTGCAGAAGAGCCGCTGATGCAGCTGCAGCTATCGGAGAAGGCCTTCAGGCTTTCTGTATCCCGGGATCCGTTGCAGACACACGTAAAGTAGGTCTTGGACATGGAAATCTTGGTAAAATGCTCCTTGAGGAAGAGACAGACTGCTTCTGTTTCCTTGCAGGACATGAGTCTTTCGCAGCAGCTGAGGGTGCGATCGGTATCGCTGAGAAAGCAAACAAGGTTCGTAAAAAACCTCTTCGTGTTATCCTGAACGGTCTTGGAAAAGACGCTGCTCAGATCATCTCCCGTATCAACGGCTTTACATATGTAGAGACAGAGTATGATCCATATAAGAACGAGGTTAAGGAAGTATTCCGTAAATCCTATTCAGAGGGACTTCGTGCAAAGGTTAACTGCTACGGCGCTAACAGCGTTCCGGAAGGTGTTGCGATCATGTGGAAAGAGGGCGTTGACGTTTCTATCACAGGAAACTCCACAAACCCGACTCGTTTCCAGCATCCGGTAGCAGGAACATACAAAAAAGAGTGCAACGAGAAAGGAAAGAAATACTTCTCCGTTGCTTCCGGTGGTGGTACAGGACGTACACTTCATCCGGACAACATGGCAGCAGGTCCTGCTTCCTACGGTATGACTGATACACTTGGACGTATGCATTCTGACGCTCAGTTCGCAGGATCTTCTTCCGTACCGGCTCACGTAGAGATGATGGGTCTTATCGGCGCTGGAAACAACCCGATGGTTGGTATGACAGTTGCTGTAGCTGTTTCCGTACAGGAAGCTGCAGACGCTGGCAAGTTCTAATTTCGGATAACGAAAATAGTGGGAAAGGCTGCAAACCTCAGGGTTTGCGGTCTTTTTCTTTTTACTCTAAAATAGAACAAAATATTCTCAAAAAGTGCGAAAAAACAGCAATAGCTAACACATAGCTAACATTTTTGGGGAATTTATGAAATATTTTTTGGAGAAATTCATAAAATAAATCAAAGCGGCAGGGGAGATACTGAGAATATTTATGGAAGCGCTTGTGGATTATATTAAACCGGAATTGCTGATCACAGCGATCGCTTTGTATTTTATGGGGATCGCACTGAAGGAGGCTCAGGCTGTGAAGGACAAATATATTCCGCTGATACTGGGGTGTGCAGGGATCCTTATATGCGGAATTTATGTTTTTGCTACCTGTTCCTGTAAAAATGCACAGGATATTGCAATGGCAGTATTTACATCCACGACACAGGGAGTCCTGGTGGCGGGGCTTTCTACATATGTGAACCAGCTGATCAAACAGCTGGAAAAAGATGAATAATGGATTTTGTAAGGTAGTTTCAGATACTTGCAGTAGCTGCAGGAATTTATGCGCCAGAAGAAAGCCGTTCAGAACAGGATGCAGGTAATTTGCGGAAATGCCATAATTGAGAGTAGGAGAAAATATATCATAAAAAGGAAGGATACATCATGCATGAGCAGATGTATCCTTCCTTTTTGAATTGGTTATTTATGCATTTTTCAGTGCCTGATCCAGATCTTTGATAATATCATCCACATTTTCGATACCAATGGAAAGACGGATCATTCCGGGAGAAACGCCTGCTTCAACCAGCTGCTCGTCGTTCATCTGACGGTGGGTATGGCTGGCTGGGTGAAGGACCATAGTGATGGAAGCAGCAACATGAGTTGCGATGGTGGCAAGCTTCAGACTGTCCATAAAACGGACTGCTGCATCACGGCCACCGGTCAGTTCAAAGGAGATAACGCCGCAGGTACGGCCATCCTTCATATATTTCTGAGCCAGTGCGTGATATTTATCCTCCGGAAGTCCTGCATAATTTACATGAGAAACCTTTTCGTGTGCGTTTAGGTATTCTGCGATCTTCTGGGCGTTGGAGCAATGGCGTTCAACACGCAGCGGAAGCGTTTCCAGACCGAGGTTCAGAAGGAAGCAGTTCATCGGGGACGGAATAGAACCCAGATCACGCATCAGCTGGGAAGTAGCCTTAGTGATGTAAGCTTTTTTTTCCGAACTGCTTTGTATAGATGACGCCGTGATAGGATTCATCCGGCTCTGTCAGGCCGTGATATTTATGGCCGTAGGCATCCCAGTCGAAGTTACCGCTGTCGACAATGGCGCCGCCTACCTGAACGGCATGTCCGTCCATATATTTGGTGGTGGAGTGGGTAACGATATCTGCACCCCACTCGAAGGGACGGCAGTTTATCGGTGTGGCAAAGGTGTTATCTACAATAAGAGGCACGCCGTTCTGGTGTGCAACGTGTGCAAATTTCTCGATGTCCAGGACGACCAGAGCCGGATTGGCGATGGTTTCTGCAAAGAGAACCTTTGTGTTCGGTTTAAATGCGGCAGCGATCTCTTCTTCTGTTGCATCGGTATCAACAAAGGTACAGTCAATGCCAAGTTTTTTGAAGGTGACGGCAAGAAGGTTGAAGGTTCCTCCGTAAATGGTAGAAGCGGCAACAACGTGATCGCCTGCCTCACAGATATTAAAAACTGCGTAGAAGTTGGCTGCCTGTCCGGAAGAAGTCAGGATTGCAGCAACACCGCCTTCCAGATCTGCGATCTTTGCGGCTACGGCATCGTTGGTAGGGTTCTGGAGACGGGTGTAAAAATATCCGTCTGCCTTCAGATCAAATAACTGGCCCATTTCGTCGGTGGTGTCATATTTGTAAGTGGTGCTCTGATAGACAGGAAGTGCACAGGGCTCGCCTTTGGATGGGGATATAGCCGGAGTGGATACATTTAGTCTCTAAATTATAGTCGCTCATAGGGATAAGTCCTTTCTGCTGTGTTTTTCGTATGAATTAACCGAATCAGGGAAGTTTGCCTGCGTTTCAGGGATTTCTGAGAGAAGCTTTGATCCTTATAGTTCGGCTAAATAAAGTATGAAAATGCATTTGTGTATTTTAAATAAAACTACATATAAGTATAACTCTTTATGTGTTGAAATACAACAATATTCTACATAAACTCTACTAGGGTATAAGGGGAAATAAAATATTGCGTTCTGGTGCACATGATAAAATGCCATATGATACACGTTCATAATAAGCATAGCAAGTCATTTTATAGATGTAAAAGTGTGAATAAATGCCGGAAAAAATACTGTAAAACAAGTAAAATATGTGAAAGAAGTAACAAATAGTGAAAATCGCATAAAAACAAAATGGAATTTTGTACAAAAAAGACATTGCGTTCACGTGCACAAAATGATAATATAACATCATCAAAAAGAACACAAAAACAGAAAACAATAAAAAATGAACGGAGGAAATTTAAAATGTTAAGAGTAGGAGTTATCGGATGCGGCGGAATGGGAAGAGATCATATCAGAAGACTGACAGAGAAGATCCAGGGAGCAGAAGTAGTAGCTGTTTCCGATGTATTTGAGGAAAGTGCTAGGAAAGCAGCCGAGATCTGCGGAGCAAAAGTCTATGCAGACAGTAAGGAGCTCATCAATGCAGAGAACGTAGATGCAGTATTTATCGTATCTCCGGGCTTCGCACATGTAGATTCTCTTCTTCAGGCGATCGAGGCCGGCAAGAGGATTTTCTGTGAGAAACCATTATGTACAACTGCTGAGGACTGCCTGAAAGTAGTAAAGGCAGAGGAGGCAGCCGGCAAACATCTCATCCAGCTTGGATTTATGAGACGCTATGACAAGGGATATCAGCAGATCAAGGAAGCACTTGCAACCGGAGAATACGGCGAGCCGCTGATCCTTCACTGTACACACAGAAATCCAGAGGTAGGTACCAATTACAATACACCAATGGCTGTGCACGATACCGCAATCCATGAGATCGATGTCCTTCACTGGCTTGTAGATGATGAGTATGAGTCAGCACAGGTAGTAATGCCAAGAGTGACGAAATATTCCCACTCTGAGCTGAAGGATCCGCAGATCATGATGCTCCGTACTAAAAAAGGTGTATGCATTGATGTAGAAGTATTTGTAAACTGCAAGTTTGGATATGACATCAACTGTGAAGTTGTATGTGAGGACGGTGCACTGAAAATGGCACAGCCGGCTTATCCGTCTATCCGCAAGAATGCGGCAGTGTCCACTGCTATTGACACAGACTGCTTCGTAAGATTTAAAGACGCTTATGATAAAGAGGTTCAGGACTGGGTTGATAACGCAGAGGCAGGAGTGATCACAGGACCGAATGCATGGGATGGATACCTGGCAGCGATCACAGCAGATGCTCTTGTAAAAGCGCAGGAAACCGGACAGATCGAGAAAATCGTTTCAGCAGTTGAGAAGCCGGAATTTTATAAATAAATATATTTTACGAGCTCCACCTCATCAAGTGTGAGTTATCATACCAACTTATTGCTACAGACTTCCCCAATGAGTCTGCGGCGGCAGTTACCGGCAGGATCCGATTCCGCTTCGGCTTTGTTGAAACTGCAGTGGAAAACCTGCCGGTGAGATTAACCGGAAAAATTGGCTGAAAAGTAAAAACATATGGAGGGTATTGAAGATGAAATTAGGATTTAATGAAGCAACTGCACTGGAATGTAAAGGACAGTCTCTTATGGCAGACCTGGAGATGTGCGAGAAATATGGTTTTGATTATATTGAGATCCGCTTTGACTGCGTAAAGGACTATCTCAAAGAGCATACACTGGAAGAACTTGCAGACTGGTTTAAGAATCATCATCTGAAACCATGGGCATACAACACTCTGATCTTCTTTAACCAGAGAGATGAGGCAGGGGAAAAAGAGATTGACGAAGAAGTTGATTTTATCCTGAAGGTTTCCAAAGCAATCGGAATGAAAATGCTGATCACCGTTCCAAGCTTTGATGTAAAAGACAAATCTGTCAGTGAGATCAAAGAAGAAGCAGTTGCACGTCTTCGTTATCTTTCCGATAAGGTTGGCTCGGATATGAAGATCTCCTTGGAGTTCTGTGGTGCACCGAACTGCTCCATCAACCAGTTTGGAACAGCCTATGATGTGGTAAAAGCAGTAGACAGAGATAATGTAGGCGTTACCGTGGATACCTTCCATTTCCATGAGATGTGCTCCCGCCTTGAGGACCTGAGAGCTGCTGATGGCAAGAAGATTTTGCATACCATTTAAATGACTGTGAGGATCTTCCGCTTGGCTCCTGCGGAGATGACAAGAGACTGTGGCCGGGTGAGGGTGTTGTAGATCATGCAGGAATCGCAGCTGCACTGAAGGAGATCGGCTTTGATGGCGTTTGCACCATTGAAGAGTTCCGTCCGGAATACTATGCAATGAGCCATGAGGACAACGTGAAAAAGGCTGCGGAAGTTACCAGAGACTTTGTGCAGAAATATTTCGGATAATTCATTCAGAAAGGTCCGACCTTAAACCGATAGGAGGTAGATACTATGGCTGGTAAGGGAATCCCTGAATTGTTGAATTACAAGCAGAAGGGGAAAGACTTGAATGAATTCATCAAGGTTCCGCTGTCGGAAAAGCTGGCATACTGTTTTGGTGATCCGGCACTGACCTTGATGTATACCATGACTACAACTCTGCTGATCTATTTTTATACCAACGTTGTTGGAATATCAGCAGGTGCGGTAGGAATGATCATGCTTTTGTCCCGTGTTTTTGATGGATTTTCCGATGTGCTGATGGGAACTATTATCGACCGGACTCATTCCAAGTATGGAAAAGCTAGGATCTGGATCTTAAGACTTGCGGTTCCTTATGCGCTGGCAGCGGTGCTTTTGTTCACCATGCCGCCAATGGGAAATATGGGAAAGATCATCTATGCTTTTGTTACCTATAATATCATGAATACGGTTGTATACACTGCTATCAGCCAGCCATTCCATGCACTGGGATCTCTGATGAGCCGTGACCGTCGTGAACGTGATGTGATCTGTAACATCCGCATGGTATTGTCGATCACAGCAAGTATGATCATTACTGCGTTCACACTGCCGCTGATCAATATCGTAGCGAATATTACCGGCAATCAGCAGATGGCCTGGATCCTGGTAACTGCCGGCTATGCGATCATTTCTGTCGGTGTACTTGTGAATACTTATATGGTCTGTACAGAGCGTGTTTCTGCAGCAAAACAGGAAAAGGAAGATATTCCTTTTGTGGAAGCATTTAAAGCAACCGTTACCAACCGGTATTTCCTTATCGCTCTGGGGCTGATGATCTTTTATACCGCATATCAGATCATTATCGGAACGGACCTTACCTATTACTGCCAGTATGTACTCGGAAATGTAGACCTCGTCATGCCTCTTTCCGCAGCTGAGAAACTGGCAACTGTGGCAGGAATTGCCCTTCTGCCGAAGGTGCTTCCCCGCTATGGAAAAAGAAATCTCATCTGTGTCGGCTGCATCCTGGGCGTTGCAGGACAGCTTCTGTTCCTGATGAATATTACCAGTGTTTCGCTTGGTGTTGTAACCTGTATCATGAGAGGTATCGGAATCGCCCCATTCTATGGTGTGCAGTATTCTCTTCCAAGCGATGCAATTGAGTATGGCCAGTGGAAAACAGGCAAGCGTGTGGAGGGCCTGATGTTCTCATCTATGAGCATGGGCCAGAAGGCCGGTTCCGGACTGACTTCTGCTATTATGGGCGGGATTCTTTCGGCGGCATACTTTGACGGAACAAAGGCGACAGCGGCAGAGCAGTCTGCAGAGGCAATCCGCGTGATCAAGGGATTTTATCTGTATGTTCCGATAGCGATCTGGGTAGTGATGTTTGTGATCGCAGCATGCTACCAGCTGGACAAAGTTTATGACAAAATGATGCGTGAACTGATCCAGCGAGAATCGGGAGAGGAAAGCGGCTCTGTGCCGGGCGAGATTCAGTCCATGCCGTTACCGGAAGCTTCCGGAAACCGTATCAATGTGGCAATTGGAAGACTGTATGGCAGCAGTGGAAGAAAGATTGCCGAGGATGTTGCAAAAGCACTGGACTGCAAGGTTTATGATCGTCAGATCATCTGTCTTATGGCAGAAAAGTTCGGTATGGAAAAGCAGATCTGGAAGTGTAAGGCAGTATCTGGATTCCTACAATTATGAGGATTCTGAGCTTACATTTTCCCCGTATGGACATTCATCGGCAGGTGCGGCAGCAGATTATACAGGTGTTCAGATGTTTGAGGTGCAGAGCCGGATCATCCGTGAGCTTTCTGAGAGAAGACCAGGTGTATTCCTGGGAAGATGTGCCAACTATGTGCTTCGTGGAGAGCCGCATACATACAGCTTTTTCGTTTATGCAGATGATGCTTACCGGGAAAAAGAGGGCCAGGAATATTATAAAGGCCAGTCTCTTGGAGAACTGAAGAAACGTGATCAGATCCGAAATGAATATTATGAGAAGTTTACCGGAATCCGCAGAGACGATCCCCATTATTACGATATGGTGATCAATGTATCCAAAACAGGTGTAGCCGGAGCGGCCAGCCTGATCCTGGATTATATCCGGAATAAAGAAGAGGAAAAAGGAGGGAATGCATCATGAAGATTGCATTTGACGTAGATGTTCTTGCGAAACAGATGGATATCAACCGTATGGTCCATCAGGTGGCAGACTGGGGATATAAATATATTGAACAGTCTCCGCATCCGAGGATCAATCCGTTCTATAAGCATCCGTTGTTTTCAAAAGAATGTGAACAGGAATACAGACAGGCTCTTAAAGAGACTGGTGTTGAGATTTCGTCCTTTATCGTGGTGTATCGCTGGTCTGGTCCGACGGAGGAACAGAGACAGTTTGCAGTTGCAAACTGGAAACGGATGATCCAGATCGCCGGAGATATGGGAGTGAAGGTTATCAATACAGAGCTTTCGGGTGATCCGAACCAGCAGGAGATCTGCAATGGAATGTGGTTTAGATCCATGGAGGAATTGCTTCCGCTGATCGAGCGTGAGGGTATCCGTGTGGAGATCCAGTCTCATCCTTATGATTTCTGTGAGCTGAATAATGAGACCTGTGATATGGTGAAATCCTTCCGTTCTCCAAACCTTGGTTATGTGTATTCTTCTCCTCACGGCTTCTTCTATGATGAGGGCAAAGGAGATGTGCGGTCCATGCTGAAATATGCGGGAGATGAACTGACCCATGTACTTTTTGCGGATACCTTTAACCAGACCATGGACTGCAGATATATTTTAAATCCGCCGTGGCTGAATGGCCGTGGAAAAGCGGATGTGACGGTGCATCAGCATCTTGCAATGGGTGAGGGTGATGTGGATTTTGATGGTATTTTTGAAACATTGAGAGAAATGGATTTTGCCAGCAAGCAGCTGAAACCGGATGCACCGAAAGCCGGCGGCGATAACATTGCCTGCGTTTCCATGTTTGGTTTTCCGGAAAAGATGGATAAGCAGGCCCCGGAAGCAAGAGAGCGGATTGAGAGAGAACTGCTGGGGAAATGATCGGGTGATTGCGGCAGATCAGAAAGAAAACTGTAATAAATGAGCAGCTGACAGTACGCAGAACGGTGAATAAGACTGATAAAATAATGAATGTGTGCAGAAACACGGTTTCCAGGATGAAAGTTTCATTGTGGAAACCGTGTTTTTTGATGTCTTTCTTTACAAAAAAAACTTTACATATATCAAACAACTGTCTTGTCACATGTAAAGGACTGTGGTATTATGTGTAAGATGTTTTGAAAAAAGTTACATGATAATAAAAAAGCAGATCAGAAGCATCTGCATAATAAAGACTAGTACAGCGAAAATTAAGTTTCTGCTATATTGACGCAGCAGATGAAGAAATCAGACAAGTCAATATGGCGGTTACTTAATATTCGCTGTACTAGAAAGCAAAAGCAGGAACTCAAAAAAGAAATCCTGCAGGAAAGGTGAAAGATAATGACAGTTGCAGAAGAAATCCAGAAATTAAAAAAAGAAAAAGATGCTATCATCCTTGCACACTACTACGTACGTCCTGAAGTGCAGGATGTAGCTGACTATATAGGAGATTCCTTTTATCTCAGCAAGATCGCAGCCAGCGCGAAAGAGAAGACGATCGTGTTCTGTGGAGTAGGATTTATGGGAGAGAGCGCCAAGATCTTAAGTCCGGATAAAACTGTTCTGATGCCTGCCATGGATGCAGACTGTCCGATGGCTCATATGGCAACAGAAGAAGGTATCCGCAAGGTGCGAGAGGAATATGACGATGTGGCAGTTGTCTGTTACATTAATTCCACAGCAGCATTGAAGGAGCTTTCTGATGTATGTGTTACCTCCGCAAATGCAGTAAAGATCGTAAAAGCGCTTCCGAACAAAAACATCTTTTTTATCCCGGACAGAAATCTTGCACATTTTATTGCAGAACAGGTTCCTGAGAAGAACTTTATTTATAACGAAGGTTTCTGTATTGTCCATGAATTTATGGATCCGGAAGAAGTAAAAGCAGCAAAAGAAGCGCACCCGGATGCACTGGTTCTGGCACATCCGGAATGTCCTCAGACAGTTCTGAAACAGGCTGATTACATCGGAAGCACATCCGGAATCATTAAATATGCACAGGAAAGTGACAATAAAGAGTTTATCATCTGCACAGAATGTGGCGTTCAGTACAAGCTGGAAACTACCTGCCCGGATAAAAAATTCTACTTCACAGAAACCGTACCGGTCTGCAAAAACATGAAAAAAGTATTTCTGGAAAAAGTTCTCCACGTTCTGAAAACCGGGGAGAATGAGGTTCATGTAACAGACGAGACACGTGAAAACGCGAAGAGACCGCTGGAGCGGATGCTGGAACTGGCAAAATAAATAAAACACATTTGTATAAAAGATTTGTCTGAGTTGGCTGAAAAGAGAAATCAAGACAGAGAGGCGAAAAGCAATGAGAATTAAAACAGACGTAGTGATCGTGGGAACAGGTGTTGCAGGTATGTTCAGTGCTTGAAGCTTCCGCGGGACAAAAAGATCGTGATCATCACAAAAGAGGATATGAGGAGTAGTGATTCTTTCCTGGCGCAGGGGGGAATCTGTGTGCTTCGTGATGAAAACGATTACGACAGCTATTTTGAAGACACCATGAAGGCAGGACATTACGAAAACAGAAAAGAGTCAGTAGACATTATGATCCGAGGCTCCAGAGATATCATTAAGGATCTTGTCGGATATGGCGTGGATTTCAAGATGGATGGAGATGATTTTGCCTATACAAGAGAAGGTGCACATTCCAGACCGAGGATCCTTTATCATGAGGATATCACAGGAAAAGAAATTTCCGAAAAACTGCTCCAGCAGGTTCTGAAGCTTGAAAATGTAACAATTCTGGAATATACTACCATGCAAGATATTCTTGTGGAAAATGGCAAATGTACAGGCCTGAAGGCAGTTTCCGCAGAAGCGAACAGGGCACGTCTTGAAGCTATGGAAGCCGGAAAAGCAGTGAAAAGCCAGGAAGAGATCCAGTCGGGCGGAGAGATCCAGGTAGAGATTTATGCACAGGATACGATCCTGGCCAGCGGCGGGATCGGAGGAAGATATGAGCATTCCACCAACTATCCGCATCTTACAGGGGATGCCCTTGATATTGCAAAAAAACACAATGTACGTCTGGAACATCTGGATTATGTGCAGATCCATCCGACAACGCTGTATTCCAAGAAACCGGGCCGTAGATTCCTGATCTCAGAATCGGTTCGAGGAGAAGGTGCAGTACTTTATAACAGCAAAAAAGAGCGTTTTGTCAATGAACTTCTTCCAAGAGATGTAGTAACAAATGCGATCCGGGAAGAAATGAAAAAAGAAGGAACAGACCATGTATGGCTATCCATGGAAAATATTGATAAAGATACGATCCTGAATCATTTTCCGAATATTTATCAGAGATGCCTGGAAGAAGGCTATGATGTGACAAAAGAATGCATCCCTGTTGTTCCTGCTCAGCATTATTTCATGGGCGGTATCTGGGTGGATTCTGACAGCAAGACCAGCATGGATCAGCTTTATGCAGTGGGAGAAACCAGCTGCAACGGTGTACATGGCGCGAACAGACTGGCAAGTAATTCCCTGCTGGAGAGCCTTGTATTTGCAAACGTGCAGCCAAAGCAATCTCAGCAGAAAAGAAAAGTGCTGCAGGTGCGGCGTGAATGCAGCCGGAATATAAATATCCGTATTATGAAAGACAGGAGCAGCCTTGCTTTGGAGAACAGGGCTGCTGTGATAATTAAGAAAGAGAAGGGATTGTAAAATGAATAAGATCACAATGACACTTCAGGTAGATCACCTGATCCTGGAGGCTTTAAAGGAAGATATTTCAAGTGAAGACGTTACCACAAACTCTGTTATGAAAGAAGCAGTTCCTGGAGAGGTAGATCTGATCTGTAAAGAGGATGGAATCATTGCGGGACTGGAAATCTTCAGCCGTGTATTTACGCTTCTGGATGTTGACACAAAGTGGAGCTGTTCTGCAAGGACGGCGATGAAGTAAAAAAAGGTCAGAAAATGGGGAAAGTTACAGGAGATATCCGGGTGCTTCTTTCCGGCGAGCGTGTGGCACTGAATTATCTTCAGAGAATGAGCGGGATCGCAACCTATACACATTCGGTTGCGTCACTTCTTGAAGGAACAGGGATCACATTGCTGGATACCAGAAAAACGACGCCGAATATGCGTATTTTTGAGAAATATGCTGTTCGTGTAGGCGGCGGACAGAACCACAGATATAATCTTTCAGATGGAGTTCTTTTGAAAGACAATCACATCGGAGCAGCAGGAAGCGTTGCGAATGCTGTAAAAATGGCGCAGGAGTATGCTCCTTTTGTCCGCAAGATCGAAGTTGAGGTAGAAACTCTTGATCAGGTAAAAGAAGCTGTTGAGGCCGGCGCAGATATCATCATGCTTGATAACATGACTCCGGAGATGATGAAAGAGGCGGTGCAGTTGATCGATGGAAGAGCAAAAACTGAATGCTCCGGAAATGTTACAAAAGAAAACATTGCAAAGATCAGGGATGTTGGTGTAGACTATGTATCAAGTGGTGCATTAACGCATTCTGCACCGATCCTTGATATTTCGCTTAAGAATCTTCATCCGCTTTCCTGAAAAATGCAGGATTTTACAGAATACCGAGTGCTGTGACAGGAAATACCCGAATATCAGAAAAGAAGCGTGAATTGCCGGAAGCAGAGGCATAGCAGGTGATGTCGGGCCGGGTTGGAGATATCGCGAGAATGAAGGAGAGAGGTATCGGAATAAAAAGTACAGGCACAGCCAGGAAAGGGGAACTTAAATGACTGGTTCAGAACGCAGGACAGCGATCATGGATCAAATTAAAAACAGTGAACGGCCGGTCTCAGGAAGTGCTCTGGCCAGAACATTTCAGGTCAGCAGACAGGTGATCGTGCAGGATATTGCGCTGATACGCGCGGAGGGGAATGATGTGATCTCCACCAACAGAGGATATATTTTTACTGCTCCCCATACTGTGAGCCGGATATTCAAGGTGCATCATACAGATGCGGATCTGGAGAACGAGCTCTGCGGGATTGTGGATCTCGGCGGAAAAGTGATCAATGTAATGGTGAATCACAGAGTTTACGGGCATATCGAGGCAGAACTGAATATCAGCTCCAGGCGCCAGGTTGAGAATTTTATGGAGGATATCCGAAGCGGCAAGTCCAGTCCTCTGAAGAATATCACATCGGATTATCATTATCATAAAGTAGAAGCAGAATCCGAGGAAATCCTGGATATGATCCAGGATATGCTGAAACGACGAGGATTTCTGATCGAAGCAGAATAGCAGAAGTCAGATACAAAAAGAAAAGATATACAGAATGAGAAAATTCTGTTAATATGAAAATATAGTGATCACGAAAATAGGAGAAGGAATCCTGCATGGCAGGGTTCCTTCTTGCACCCTGCGGAAATGTGCACCTTGTGGAAATGTGCAGACAGGGAAAACAGGATGCAGATATGAGGGTGAGAAAAAATACGGCTTGATATGCATGGAGGGGGAAATGGATTATCAGAGTATGTTTACATTTATGCTGGAGATGGCAGGAACTATTGCGTTTGCTGCTTCCGGAGCTATGGTGGGGGCGCAGAGAGGAATGGATATTTTCGGGGTCTGCGTTCTTGGAGTGGTGACTGCAGTGGGCGGAGGAGCTACCAGGGATATTATCCTGGGAATCGTGCCGCCGGGAATGTTTCAGGATCCGCTGTATACCATTGTGGCAACCGTGACGTCCTGTATTGTATTTGCAGTGATGTACTGGAAGCAGGAGCTTTTGGAAGGCGGGAACCGGCTGGTCTATGATAAGGTGATGCTGGTGATGGATACGGTTGGCCTTGGTGTGTTTACTGTCATGGGGGTTGATAAGGGGATTTCCCAGGGGTATATGGAAAGAACATTTTTTCTTGTATTTCTTGGGACTGTCACAGGAGTTGGAGGCGGCCTGATCCGTGATATGATGCAGGAGTACCGCCATATATTTTTGTGCGCCATATTTATGCCTGTGCGTCTATTGTAGGGGCCATTGCCTGTGTTTGGACATACAGGCTGTGGGGCGGAGTGCCGGCCATGGTGATCGGAACGGTAGTAGTGATCCTGATCCGGTACCTGGCGGCACATTACCGGTGGAATCTGCCGAGACTGAGAAGAGAATAAAAAAAGATATGAAAAGCTCCGGAACATTTAAGGAATAATGTTCCGGAGCTTTTTGGCTTTTATTTGGTTTATATTGCGTAGAAGATTTTATCTGTTCCTCTCATAAGAGAATCATGCGTCTGTATCCTGCAGAGCCAGGAAGCCTTCCTCGCCGGTACGGATCTTGACAACGTTTTCGATATCGTAAACGAAGACTTTACCATCACCGATCTGACCGGTATGAAGAACTTCTTTTGCAGTATCAATAACCTTCTGAACCGGTACAAGACTTACAACGATCTCGATCTTAACCTTCGGACGGAGGTTCATGTCGACTTCAACACCACGATAGTAGGTTGGAGCACCCTTCTGAACACCACAGCCCATAACGTTTGTGATAGTGATACCGGTTACGCCGATCTCGTTCATAGCCTGCATAAACTCATCCAGCTTGTTCTGACGTGTGATGATAACAACCTTTGTCAGTTTGTGTACGCCGTCTGCAGGAATTTCAGGAACAGATTCAGCAGGAGCAGAAGGAGCATGTTTTACAACAGGGGCTTTTACGGAAGTTCCCATTGGAGTCGGAGCCTTTGTCATGGTATCCTGTACAAAGAATCCATCGTAAGCACTTGCGAGGCCATGCTCTTTCATATCCAGACCTGCGATCTCTTCCTCAGCGGAAACACGAAGTCCGATCGTGTGTTTGATTACCTGGAAGATAATTGTCATAGTAACAGCAACCCATGCGATGGTGATAACCATACCAATAAACTGAACACCGAAGCCATGGAAACCACCGCCTGTGAGAAGACCCTTCCACTCGGTACCTGCACCGTCGGAGAAAAGACCGACAGCAAGAGTTCCGAAAGCACCGTTAAGACCGTGAACGCCAACAGCACCAACCGGGTCATCAATTTTGAGAACTTTATCAACAAATTCAATACCAAATACTACAATGAATCCGGAGAGGATTCCGATGATAGCTGCAGATGTAGGAGATACGGTATCACAGCCTGCTGTGATGGCTACCAGTCCTGCAAGAGAACCGTTCAGGGACATGGAAACATCCGGTTTTTTATAGCGGATCCATGTGATCAGCATAACTGTTACAGTAGCAACAGCAGCTGCAAGGTTTGTTGTTACAAAGATCTTTCCGGCGCTTACAATGGCATCGCTTCCATGCTGACAGTAGATGCACCGTTGAAACCGAACCAGCAGAACCAGAGAATGAATACACCAAGTGCACCAACTGTAAGGTTATGTCCCGGGATCGCTCTGGATTTACCGGATTTGGAATATTTTCCGATACGAGGTCCGAGGATGATGGCACCGATCAGTGCAGCAACACCACCAACCATGTGAACGGCACAGGAACCTGCGAAATCATGAAATCCCATCTGGCTGATAAAGCCGCCGCCCCAGATCCAGTGACCGGATACCGGATATACAACGAGACTGATCAGTAAACTGTAGATACAGTAGGAGATGAATTTAGTACGCTCTGCCATGGCACCGGACACGATGGTAGCAGAAGTAGCACAGAATACAGTCTGGAAGATGAGAAATGCCCAGAAAGGAACTCCATCCGGAAGCATTGCGTTTCCGTAGTTTGCCTCTGAGGCGATTCCGCCGATCTTGCCGAAGAAACCGTTTCCTGCACCGAACATGATGCCAAATCCAACCAGCCAGAAGACCGGTGTACCGATACAGAAGTCCATCAGGTTTTTCATGATGATATTTCCTGCGTTTTTGCTCTTGTGAATCCTGTTTCGACCATTGCAAATCCAGCCTGCATGAAGAAGACCAGTGCTGCACCGACGAGGACCCAAGTTGTGTTTACTGAAGAATACATAGTAACACTCCCTTTCCCAATTTTTTTCTTTCCTATTATGTATAGAAAGAATTTTTGTAATACCGGACAAAAAACAGACAGAATTTATCCAGTATCAGTATAACGAAAAAGCGCAGGAGAGAGGAAATTCTCTTCCGCGCCTTTACGAAATCAAAATTAGTATATGTAAAACAGGGGATATCTGTATCGTGTGATTAATGGATGAGGAAATCGATAATGAATTATGAAGTAGAGTTCATAAGGGATATCCCCTGTATTTACCGTATGAAATTTTTATCTGATATCCGTGATCAGATTGAGAATAACAGCTCGTCGTAGGTCGGATATGGAAGTAACTCATCCGGGATCAGAGCCTCTGCCTCATCAGCAGATTTTCTTAAAACTTCCATATCTTCCAGAACAGTTTCCTGATAAGCCTTAGAGCATGCAAGTACATCGTCAGAAGAAGCAAGAGCTTTTGCTGTATCTGCCTTCAGAGTTTCCAGATCCTTTGCCATGGTGTCTGCAAGTGTACTCAGTTTGGAGATCAGAGCAGCTTCACTTGCTACAGAAATATCAGCTACTACGGATTTCTTAGCAGCTGCAGTATCTGCAAGCTTTTCAACATATGTATATACAGAAGGAATTACCTGCTTCTGGATCATCTCAGCCAGAGTGTTGGATTCGATATTGATGGTCTTGTAATAGTTCTCAAGCCAGATATCGTAACGGGAGAAGAGTTCTTCCCTTGTAAAAATGCCATGCTTTGTAAACAGCTCAATGTTCTTCTCAGCAATGAAATGCGGAAGTGCATCCGGAGTTGTTTTAAGATTGTAGAGACCACGTTTCTCAGCTTCTTCAACCCATTCGTCTGTATAGCCGTTTCCGTTAAAGATGATGCGTTTATGCTCTTCAATGGTCTTCTTAAGAAGTGCATGTACTGCGCTTTCCATTTCTTCCTCCGGAACATCCTTAAGAGATGCGCTGAATTCTGCAAGAACCTCTGCAACAGCGGTATTCAGTACGATGTTCGGGTTTGCGACAGATGCTGCAGAACCAAGCATACGGAACTCAAATTTGTTTCCGGTAAATGCAAATGGTGAAGTACGGTTTCTGTCTGTGGTATCCTTTATGAAGTGCGGAAGTACCTTTGCTCCGATATCCATCTGTACCGCATGCTTATTGCTGAAGAAGGTATCGTTTTCAATAGATTTCAGTACGTCTGTCAGTTCATCTCCAAGGAAGATGGATACGATCGCAGGCGGTGCCTCGTTTGCTCCGAGACGATGATCGTTTCCGGCGCTTGCAACAGATACGCGGAGAAGATCGGCATAATCGTCAACGGCTTTGATGACAGCTACCAGGAATACCAGGAACTGTGTATTCTCTGCCGGTGTTTTTCCCGGATCAAGAAGGTTTACACCTGTGTCTGTGCTCATGGACCAGTTGTTGTGTTTACCGCTTCCGTTGATTCCCTCAAATGGTTTCTCGTGAAGGAGGCAGACCATGTTGTGCTTGTCGGCAACCTTCTTCATGATCTCCATGGTCAGCTGGTTGTGGTCAACAGCAACATTTGTGGTATCAAATACAGGAGCCAGTTCGTGCTGTGCAGGAGCAACCTCGTTATGTTTTGTTTTTGCCGGAATGCCAAGCTTCCAGAGCTCTTCGTCAAGATCATGCATGTAAGCAGCAACGCGAGGCTTCAAGGCTCCGAAGTAATGATCTTCCATTTCCTGTCCTTTTGGTGCAGAAGCGCCCAGAAGAGTACGGCCGCAGAAGATCAGGTCTTTTCTCTTCTTGTAAAGATCCTTGTCAACCAGGAAGTATTCCTGCTCAGGTCCTACGGTTGTGTCGATGTGACGGACCTCTTTGTTTCCGAGGATGTGAAGGATACGAACCGCTTCTTTGTTCAGAACATCCATGGAACGAAGAAGAGGAGTTTTCTTATCCAGTGCCTCTCCGCTGTAGGAACAGAATGCAGTAGGAATGTAAAGAGTTTTATCTTTGATGAATGCAGGTGAAGTAGGATCCCATGCAGTATATCCTCTTGCTTCAAAAGTAGCACGAAGTCCGCCTGACGGGAAGCTGGATGCATCCGGCTCACCTTTTACCAGCTCTTTACCGGAGAAATCCATAATCACCTGTCCGTCACCTGTAGGGGAGATGAAGCTGTCATGCTTCTCAGCAGTTACGTTTGTCATCGGCTGGAACCAGTGTGTGTAATGTGTCGCACCATTTTCAGTAGCCCATTCTTTCATTGCAACTGCTACGGAATTTGCAACATCCAGTTCCAGATGAGTTCCGTTTTCAATTGTTTTCTTTAATGCTTTGTACATGTCCTTTGGCAGTTTGCTTCGCATCACTTTGTCATTGAATACAAGGCTGCCATACATTTCAGGGATACTCTGTGCCATATAGGTACACTCCTTTCGATTTCACTCATTCATTATAATTTTTAATTATTTTATAAGGACCGCCGCCGGAAGAGCCGGGTATAAACGGACCGAAAACAAAAAAAGCGCTTCAGATACTTGTCGTATCCAAAGCGCCTTTGCTTTATGTGATGCAGTATACACCAAAATAAAATAATGTCAAGAGCTTTTTGAAAAAAATCTAAAAAAATCGACCGGAGCGATGGGACTGTCGGAAAATAGGCAGGGTTGACAAATCTTGTCTTTTTATTATAATCTGATATCGTAGTTATACAGTCGAAAAGTCAGCGATCGCTATAAGTGATCGAGGCAAAAGAAGCTTTTTGACCAGTGACAAAGATGTACAATACGGAAAGAACAGATGGAGGGAAATATGTCAGGAGTAAAGGAAGAATGTGGCGTATTCGGGATTTATGATCTGGATGGAGGGAATATTGCACCATCTATTTATTATGGTCTTACCTCGCTGCAGCACAGGGGACAGGAGTCCTGCGGAATGGCCGTTTCAAGGACGGACGGAGAAAGAGGAAACGTACAGTTCCATAAAGATCTCGGACTGGTAAGCGAAGTTTTACGAAAAGATGTTGTACATAATATGAATGGTGATATCGGAATCGGACATGTTCGTTATTCCACCACCGGAGAATCTGTCGCAGAGAATGCACAGCCGCTGGTACTTTCTTATATCAAGGGAAGTCTGGCACTTGCGCACAACGGAAATCTGGTTAATACAGAAGCTCTGAAATGGGAGCTGATCCAGACAGGCGCAATTTTCCATACAACTACCGACTCAGAGGTTATCGCGTTCCATATCGCAAGAGAACGTGTGCATTCTGCCACTGTAGAGGAAGCAGTACATAAAACCGTAGAGAAGATCCGCGGAGGATATGCTCTTGTGATCATGAGCCCCCGGAAGCTGATCGGTGCCCGTGATCCTTACGGACTGAAACCCCTCTGTCTTGGAAAAAGAGATAATGCCTATGTCCTTGCATCTGAAAGCTGCGCGCTGACATCTGTAGGAGCGGAATTTATCCGTGATATTGAACCGGGTGAGATCGTCACGATCACCAAGAACGGACTGAAATCCAGTAACTGACTGAGCAGAAAAAGCATGCTCATTGTGTTTTTGAATATATTTATTTTGCAAGACTGGACAGCACCATGGATGGCGTGAAAATCTATGATGCAAGGATCCGTGGAGGAAAATCTCTTGCAAAATCCTATCCGGTAGAAGCGGACCTGGTGACCGGTGTACCGGAATCCGGACTTCCGGCAGCAAAAGGCTATTCTGAGGAATCCGGAATCCCGTTTGGCTTTGCGTTCTATAAAAACAGTTACATTGGAAGAACTTTTATCAAGCCTACACAGCAGGAGAGAGAGTCCAGTGTCCATCTGAAGCTGAGCGTTCTGGAATCTGTGGTGAAGGGGAAGAGAATCGTTCTGGTGGATGATTCCATTGTCCGAGGAACTACCATTGCCAATCTGATCCACATGCTGAAAGAAGCAGGAGCAAAAGAAGTCCATGTACGTATCAGCTCCCCGCCATTTTACATCCCTGTTATTTTGGTACCGATGTGCCGTCCAATGACCAGCTCATCGCAGCACAGCACAGCACGGAAGAAATCCGTAAGATGATCGGTGCAGACTCCCTGGGTTATATGCAGATCGATTATCTGGAAGGCATGGCAGGTGGACTTCCGCTGTGTAAAGCATGTTTTGATGGCAATTATCCGATGGAAATACCGGCAGAAATCAAACAGGATTAATGAACTATGTGGAATTAATCTCACAGTAAAAAATAATGGATTGAAAACGAAAATGTAAAAACTGCACAATAAATATATAAAAAACCCGGATTTTGTCATATAAAATCCGGGTTTTTATAGAAAGACTCTTAAAAACGATAAAAAACATCAACTTGACAAATCTGACAACATGAGACATAATGTGGAACAGCCAGATGAAAAAGGCCGCTGGTCTGGAATATACAGGAAAACAGCAAGGCCGAAAAAAGGCCGGTTTTTTGCCGAGATAAAAGAGAGGATGATATTTATGTCTAAAAAAATTAGATTGAATGCGACAGAGGATGTTAAAGAATTTGTTAAGGCTGCAAGTAAATGTGATTTGATGTAGATATTTCATATAACAGAATTTAATTGATGCAAAATCTATTCTTGGAATCCTCAGCATGGATCTGACTAAGGTTCTTACAGTAACCTGTCATGGAGAGAATCATGAGTTTAACTGCTTCCTTCAGAAATATGCAGTTGCCTGACAGACAGTGCAGAGACAGATAAGATATCATAAAAATAAAAGGCAGACGTGACTGCAGAGACGGGAGATCAGATGGAAATCCCCGGCAGGCGTCTGCTTTTTTCTTTACAACCATTTCATAGGAAGAAATTCCGCAGACTATATGAAAAATCAGTGTTACTGTTCACTGGTAATATTCCGCGAGGTGTTTTTTGTGAGCGAAGGTCACAGAAACCCGAGACATACCGCGCGAATTTATGCGATTAGCATAATTCTGTGCATCGCGAAGCGTGTTGCTGAGAACGGAGTGAACAGTAACAAATCAGTTATTGACAAATAAAAAAAATAGTTTATAGTAAACCATATTTTATATGAAAGATAACTGACAAAGGCGTCAGGAACGGATACCACAGGGGAATTCTCACCCCTTGAAATCTGTTCCGGACGCCTTTTTGTTGTGGAACACAAAATGGAGGAGGAAATCGAAGATGGCAGTAAAGTATGTTTTTGTAACGGGTGGAGTTGTTTTCGGTCTGGGAAAAGGAATTACAGCAGCGTCTCTTGGGCGCCTTCTGAAAGCCAGAGGATATCAGGTGACTATGCAGAAATTTGATCCTACATCAATATCGACCCGGGAACTATGAATCCCATTCAGCATGGAGAGGTTTTTGTAACCGATGACGGTACAGAGACAGATCTTGACCTTGGACATTATGAGCGTTTCATTGATGAAAGCCTTGATAAAAATTCCAATGTGACAACCGGTAAGATTTACTGGTCTGTTCTCCAGAAAGAGCGTCATGGCGATTTCGGCGGTGGTACCGTTCAGGTGATCCCGCATATCACCAACGAGATCAAGAGTCGTTTTTACAGAGCAAAATCCGCAGACGAAGACAGAATTGCGATCATCGAGGTTGGCGGTACAGTCGGTGATATTGAGAGCCAGCCATTCCTTGAATCCATCCGTCAGTTCCAGCATGATGTGGGACATGACAATGCGATCCTTATCCATGTAACTTTGATCCCATATCTCCGTGCTTCCGGAGAGATGAAGACCAAACCCACCCAGGCTAGTGTAAAAGAACTTCAGGGAATGGGAATCCAGCCGGATGTTCTGGTATGCAGAAGTGAGTATCCTCTTACCGAGATATCCGTGGAAAGATTGCCCTGTTCTGTAATGTGCCTGTAAGCAATGTGCTTCAGAACCTGGATGTAGAATATTTATATGAAGCTCCTCTTGCAATGGAGAGAGAAAAGCTTGCAGACGTAGTACTGCAGAGCTTAAGACTGGAGAATCGCAAACCGGATCTTACAGACTGGGAAAATATGGTAGAAAATCTCCGCCATCCGGATAAAACTGTGAAGATTGCCATGGTTGGTAAATATACACAGCTTCATGATGCATACCTGAGTGTTGTGGAAGCACTGAAGCATGGCGGGATCTCTTGCCGTGCAAAGGTTGATATCACCTGGGTGGACTCCGAAGAACTCAATGAAAAAAATCTGGATCAGACTCTCCATTCTGTAGATGGAATCCTGGTTCCGGGGGGATTCGGAAATCGTGGTACAGAAGGAATGATCCTTGCGGCACAGTATGCAAGAGTTCATAAGATCCCATACCTCGGGATCTGCCTGGGAATGCAGATGGCTATTGTGGAATTTGCCCGCCATGTGCTTGGATATGAAGATGCCAACAGTATTGAGCTGGCACCGGAAACAACACATCCGGTCATTGCCCTGATGCCGGATCAGGAGGATGTGGAAGATCTTGGAGGAACCCTTCGTCTTGGAAGCTATCCGTGTGTGCTTGCAGAAGGCTCCAGATCCTATGAGCTTTTTGGAAAGAAAGAGATCCAGGAACGTCACAGACATCGTTATGAGGTAAACAACGCATTCCGTAAGGAACTGGACGAAAAGGGAATGTCCATTGTAGGAACATCCCCGGATGCTCACATTGTTGAGATGATCGAAATTGCCGGACATCCGTTCTTTGTGGGAACACAGGGACATCCGGAATTTAAATCCAGACCAAACCATGCACATCCACTGTTCCGTGGATTTGTGCAGGCGGCAGTTGATAAAAAGACGGCAGAAGAAGCTGCAATGAAAGGATGAGAAAAATGAGAGAAGTAGTAAATCAGCAGCAGGGCCTCTACCGCCTGAATTTGAACATGATAACTGCGGTATCGGAGCCGTTGTTAATATAAAAGGAAAGAAAACACATGATACAGTTGCCAATGCTCTTAAGATCGTAGAGAATCTTGAGCATCGTGCTGGTAAGGATGCAGAAGGAAAAACCGGTGATGGTGTCGGTATCCTTCTTCAGATCTCCCACAAATTTTTTAAGAAGGTCTGTAAAAAAGAAGGCTTTGATATCGGCGGAGAGAGAGAATACGGTGTGGCCCAGCTCTTTTTCCCGCAGCAGGAGATCAAACGTGCCCAGGCAAAGAAGATGTTCGAGATCATCGTGGAAAAAGAGGGTCTGGAACTTCTGGGATGGCGTACAGTGCCGGTTTTCCCGGAGGTTCTCGGTCATAAAGCGAAAGAGTGCATGCCGTGCATCATGCAGCATTTGTTAAAAAGCCGGAGGATGTGGAAAAAGGTCTTGCTTTTGACCGTATGCTTTACATCGCACGTCGTGAATTTGAACAGAGTAATGATAATACTTACGTGGTTTCCATGAACAGCCGTACCATCGTATACAAAGGTATGTTCCTGGTAGGACAGCTCCGTATCTTCTTTGGCGATCTTCAGAGCCAGGATTACGAGTCTGCCATTGCAGTGGTACATTCCCGTTTCAGTACCAACACGAATCCAAGCTGGGAGAGAGCACATCCGAACCGTTTCATCGTACATAACGGTGAGATCAACACGATTCGCGGAAACGCCGATAAGATGCTTGCGCGTGAGGAAAATATGGAGTCTCCGTATCTGAAGGATGAGCTGCACAAGGTCCTTCCTGTAGTTAACCGCAATGGTTCTGACTCCGCAATGCTTGACAATACCCTGGAATTCCTGGTTATGAGTGGAATGGATCTTCCACTTGCAGTGATGATCACAATTCCGGAGCCGTGGGCAAACAACGATACGATCTCTCAGGAGAAGAGAGATTTTTATCAGTACTATGCGACCATGATGGAGCCATGGGACGGCCCTGCGTCCATTCTGTTCTCAGATGGTGATGTGATGGGAGCAGTTCTTGACAGAAACGGTCTTCGTCCATCCAGATACTATATCACATCTGATGGCTATATGATCCTTTCCTCCGAGGTTGGTGTTCTTCCTGTGGATGAGGAGAAAATCGTATTAAAAGAACGTCTTCATCCGGGAAAAATGCTTCTGGTTGATACCGTTCAGGGTCGTGTCATTGATGACAATGAGCTCAAAGAAAAATATGCGAAAAAACAGCCTTATGGTGAGTGGCTGGACAGCAATCTGGTACAGCTTCGTGATATCAAGATCCCGAATCAGAGAGTTGTCGAATACACTCCGGAGGAGAGAGCACGCCTTCAGAAAGCCTTTGGATATACTTATGAGCAGTACCGTACTTCGATCCGAAACATGGCATTAAACGGCGCAGAAAGCATCGGAGCCATGGGACATGATACTCCCCTTGCAGTATTTTCCAAGGAACATTATCCGCTGTTCGATTACTTCAAGCAGCTTTTTGCCCAGGTAACAAACCCGCCGATCGATGCGATCCGTGAAGAGATCGTTACTTCTACAAGTGTATATGTAGGTAAAGACGGAAATCTCCTGATCCAGAAGCCGGAGAACTGTCAGGTGCTGAAGATCAACAACCCGATCCTGACCAACACCGATATGCTAAAGATCAAGAATATGAAAAAGGACGGCTTCAAGGTTGTGACCATTTCTACCTTATATTATAAGAGCACAAAGCTCGAACGTGCCATTGACCGTCTGTTCGTAGAGGTAGACAAAGCCTTCCGTGAGGGAGCAAACATCCTGGTTCTTTCTGACCGCGGTGTGGATGAGAACCATATGCCGATCCCGTCCCTGCTGGCGGTTTCCGCAGTACATCAGCATCTTGTAAAAACAAAGAAGAGCACTTCCCTTGCCCTGATCCTGGAGTCCGGTGAGCCGAGAGAGGTACATCATTTCGCAACACTTCTTGGATATGGCGCAAGTGCAGTCAATCCGTATCTGGCACTGGATACGATCCATGAGCTGATCGATACACATATGCTGGATAAGGACTATTACGCAGCCGTTGATGATTACAATCATGCGGTGATCAGCGGTATCGTAAAGATCGCTTCCAAGATGGGTATTTCCACTATCCAGTCCTATCAGGGATCTCAGATCTTTGAGGCAATCGGAATTTCCCAGGATGTGATCGATCGTTACTTTACAGGAACCGTAAGCCGTGTAGGCGGAATCACACTGGAAGATATCGAGGATAATGTAGAAAAACTTCATTCTGAGGCATTTGATCCCCTTGGACTTGCCACAGATCTTACACTGGACAGCGTAGGTGCCCATAAGATGAGAAGCCAGGGTGAGGAGCACAAATATAACCCGCGTACCATTTATCTTCTCCAGCAGTCCACAAAACAGGGCAGCTATGAGATGTTCAAGGAATATACAAAGCTGGTAGATGACGAGGGACATGGAAACTTAAGAGGTCTTCTGGACTTCAAGTTTGCCAAGGAGCCTATTCCGATCGACCAGGTTGAGAGTGTTGAGGACATTGTAAAACGATTTAAGACAGGTGCCATGTCCTACGGTTCTATTTCCCAGGAAGCACATGAGACACTGGCTATTGCTATGAACCGTCTCCATGGAAAATCCAATACCGGTGAGGGTGGTGAAAGTGATGAGCGTCTGGATTCTGCAGGAACAGACAATGACCGCTGCTCTGCGATCAAACAGGTAGCCAGCGGACGTTTCGGCGTTACCAGCGTTATCTGGTTTCCGCAAGAGAAATCCAGATCAAGATGGCACAGGGTGCAAAGCCGGGTGAGGGCGGACATCTTCCTGCAAAGAAGGTATATCCGTGGATCGCAAAAACCCGTCATTCCACACCGGGAGTCAGCCTGATCTCTCCGCCGCCACATCATGATATCTATTCTATCGAGGATCTGGCAGAATTGATCTATGACCTGAAAAACGCCAATAAATATGCGGATATTTCCGTAAAGCTGGTTTCTGAGGCGGGTGTTGGTACGGTTGCAGCCGGTGTTGCAAAGGCCGGTGCACAGACTGTTCTGATCTCCGGATATGACGGAGGTACAGGAGCAGCGCCAAGAAGCTCTATCCATAATGCGGGACTTCCATGGGAGCTTGGACTTGCAGAAACACACCAGACGCTGATCATGAACGGACTTCGTAACCGTGTACGTATCGAGACAGACGGTAAGCTGATGAGCGGCCGTGACGTTGCCATTGCAGCACTTCTCGGTGCAGAGGAATTCGGTTTTGCAACAGCGCCACTTGTAACGATGGGCTGCGTGATGATGAGAGTCTGCAATCTGGATACCTGCCCGGTAGGTGTGGCTACACAGAACCCGGAGCTGCGTAAGAGATTCCGCGGAAAACCGGAGTATGTGGAGAACTTCATGCGCTTTATTGCACAGGAGCTGAGAGAGTACATGGCACGCCTTGGTGTTGCCACCATCGATGAGATGGTAGGTCGTACAGACCTTCTTACAGTTTCTGACAGTGTGCAGGAGCCGCATAAGGGTAAGGTTGACTTAAGTGCCATCCTGAATAACCCATATGCAGGAAAGGGCAAAGTAACCTTTGATCCGAAGGCTGTATACAATTTCAATCTTGAGAAAACTCTGGATGAAAAAGTTCTGGTCAAGAAATGTGCACCGGCGATCCAGAAGGGTGAGAAAGTTTCTGTTGATGTAAACGTTACCAATACAGACCGTGCATTTGGTACCATCCTCGGATCTGAGATCACAAGAAATCATAAGAATGGACTTCCGGAGGATACGGTAACTGTGAACTGTACAGGTGCAGGCGGACAGAGCTTCGGTGCCTTTATTCCGAAAGGACTGACATTGAAACTGACCGGTGACAGCAACGACTACTTCGGAAAAGGCCTTTCCGGTGGAAAGCTGATCGTTAAGGTTCCGGAGAAGGCCGGATACAAGGCTGAAGAGAACATCATCGTCGGAAACGTGGCACTCTATGGTGCGACCAGCGGAACTGCATTTATCAACGGTGTTGCCGGTGAGCGTTTTGCAGTACGTAACTCCGGTGCGGTTGCAGTTGTTGAGGGTGTTGGTGAGCATGGCTGCGAGTACATGACAGGTGGCCGTGTGGTAGTTCTTGGAAAAACAGGAAAGAACTTTGCAGCAGGTATGAGCGGTGGTATCGCTTATGTCCTTGATGTGGATAACGTTCTTTACAAGAACCTCAATAAAGCAATGATCTCCATTGAAAAAGTGGATAATAAATATGATAAAAAAGAGCTTCGTGATCTTATCGAGGCTCATGTGGAAGCAACAGGCTCCGAGATCGGTAAGAAGGTGCTGGCTGATTTTGATTCCTATCTGCCTCACTTCAAAAAACTCATTCCGGATGATACAAGAGAATGATCACATTAAGTGCAAAGCTGGAAGAAAAAAGGTCTGACCAGCCAGCAGGCACAGATGGAAGCGTTCTATGAGAGCATCGGCGTGAAACATTAAGGAGGATGAGGAAATGGGAAAGCCAACTGGATTTTTAGATTATAAAAGAGAAACGGCAAAGGTTCTGCCGCCAAAGGAACGTATACAGAATTTCAACGAATTTCGTATTCCGTTAAATAAAGAAAAACAGAAACTTCAGGGAGCACGCTGTATGGCCTGCGGCGTTCCCTTCTGTCAGGCAGGTATGATGATCGGCGGAATGGCTTCCGGCTGTCCGCTTCACAACCTGGTTCCGGAGACCAACGATCTTGTATACACAGGAAACTGGAAACAGGCATTCCTTCGTCTGAACAAGACGCACAGTTTTCCGGAGTTCACATCCAGAGTGTGTCCGGCGCTCTGTGAGGCAGCATGTACCTGCAACCTAAACGGAGATCCGGTCAGCACAAAGGAGAATGAGAAAGCGATCATCGAGACAGCCTATGCAGAAGGATGGGTAAAACCGCAGATTCCGCCTGTCCGTACAGGAAAGACGATCGCAGTTATCGGAAGTGGCCCTTCCGGATTGGCAGCAGCACAGCAGCTGAACCGCCGTGGCCACAGCGTAACCGTATTTGAGAGAAACGACCGTATCGGAGGACTTCTCCGCTACGGCATTCCGAACATGAAGCTGGAGAAAAAGGTCATTGACCGCAGACTGAAGCTGATGGAAGAGGAAGGCGTGAAATTTGTTACCAATATCAATGTTGGTGTTGACATCACTGCAGAACAGCTTCTGAAGGATTATGACCGTGTCCTTCTCTGCTGCGGAGCTTCTCATCCGAGAGATATCAAGGTTCCGGGAAGAGATGCCAAGGGAATTTACTTTGCAGTGGATTTCCTGAAGCAGGTAACAAAAAGTCTTCTGGATACAGATTTGCAAAATTCCCATATGAGCTTGCAAAGGGCAAAAATATCCTGGTCATTGGCGGTGGTGATACCGGTAATGACTGTGTGGGAACATCCATCCGTCTGGGGGCGAAATCTGTAACACAGCTTGAGATGATGCCGCAGCCTCCTGCAGCAAGAACTCCTTCTAATCCATGGCCGGAGTGGCCGAAGGTCCTGAAAACCGATTACGGCCAGGAAGAGGCTATTGCAGTATTCGGCCATGATCCTCGGATCTATCAGACAACCGTTACCGAGTTTATCAAGGACAAAAAAGGAAATGTCTGCAAGGCCAAGATCGTAAAACTGAAGAGCGTAAAGGATGAAAAGACCGGAAGATTCAATATGGTACCGGTTGAGGGCAGTGAGGAAGTGATCCCTGCAGATGTGGTCCTTATTGCGGCAGGCTTCCTTGGCAGCGAGAAATATGTGACAGATGCTTTCCGTGTAGCGCTTACACCAAGAACCAATGTGGAAACAAAACCGGAGCAGTATGCAACAAGCGTAGATCGTGTGTTCACAGCAGGTGATATGCATCGTGGACAGTCCCTTGTCGTATGGGCGATCCATGAGGGACGTGAGGCTGCGAAAGCAGTGATGAATCACTGATGAGCTATTCATATTTACAGTAAAATAACAGATGCCAGGGGCAAAAGGTCAAAAAAACTGTTCGTGTTTCCGCGATAAAGCTTTTGAACTTTTGCCCCTTTTAAAAAATGGTTGACAAAGAATTGACCGATTGCTATAATTACGTCCATGAACAAGGGTGTTCTTCAGGAGCGGAAGCTCTCTGAAGTGCACCCTTTTTCTGATTTTGAGGGTAATTATTTTGTGTGATGAGGAAATAAAGGAGAGAATACTATGGGGAATTATACCAGAGAAGAGATTCTTGCAATGGCAGAGGAGGAAGACGTAGAGTTCATCCGCCTCCAGTTTACAGATATGTTTGGAACTCTGAAAATATTGCGATCACAGCAAGAGAGCTTCCAAGAGCCCTGGATAACCAGTGCGTTGTATATGGCTCTCATATTGCGGGCATTGTGGGAGAAAAGGAGCCGGATCTGATCCTGTATCCGGATTATAATACTTTTTCAATTCTTCCATGGCGTCCTCAGCAGGGAAAGGTTGCAAGATTGATCTGTGATATGCGCCGTGCAGACGGATCAGAGCATGAGATGAGCTCCAGATATATTCTGAAAAAAACAGCACAGGCAGCAGAGGAGGCAGGGTATACCTGTTATGTTGACCCGGAATGCGAGTTTTTCCTGTTTCATATTGATGATAACGGAATGCCTACAACGGTTTCTCACGAAAAGGCCGGATATCTGGACGTAAGTCCGGTGGACTTAGGCGAAAATGCAAGACGTGACATGGTACTGACTCTTGAGGATATGGGATTTGAGGTGGAATCCTCTCATCATGAGACAGCACCTGCACAGCATGAGATCGCCCTTCATTACGGGGAAGCACGTGAGATGGCAGACGAAGTTATAACCTTTAAGATGGCAGTAAGAACTGTAGCCAAACGTCATGGACTTCATGCGACATTTATGCCGAAGCCAAGACGGGAAGTAAACGGTTCAGCCATGCATATCCATTTTTCACTGTTTAAAAATGGAAAAAATATTTTCGTGGATCCGGAGGATCGACCAGATTAAGTGAAGAGGCATACTATTTTATCGGAGGTCTTCTGGCTCACAGCCGTGAGATGACTCTGATCACCAATCCGCTTGTAAATTCCTATAAACGTCTTGTACCTGGATTTGATGCGCCTACAGAGCTGACCTGGACGAGAAATAACCAGAATTCACTGGTAAGGATCCCGAGAGTCAATGGTGCTGATACCAGGATCGAGCTTCGAAGCCCGGGATGCTGCATCCAATCCATACCTTGTTTTTTGCGGTATGCCTGGCAGCGGGCCTGGATGGAATCCAGAAGAAGATCTATCCTACAAAAGCTTCTGACCGTTCTCTTTCCGAGTCGGATCAGAAGGAACAGGGTATCGAGAATTTACCGGAGAACCTGCGGGAAGCGATCACACTGTTTGAGGACAGCAGCTGGATGAAGGAAATCCTTGGAGAAGCTTTCTGCAAACAGTATGCGCAGGCCAAGAGAAAAGAGTGGCTGCGTTATTCCCAGGAGATTTCCGACTGGGAGATCGAGGAGTATCTGTATCGGATCTGATGAACGAGGCATAATGGGACGAAAGAGAGTGGCGGCTTATGAACACGAGTATCGTGATTGCATTACCGAAAATAGAAGATGCAAAAAGATTCGCACAGTCCTTAACCGATATGGATTCACGGTGGCGGCAGTATGCAATTCAGGTGCCAATGCCCTTGCCAGTATCTCGGAGCTTGATGGCGGCGTTCTGCTTTGCGGTTATCATCTTCAGGATATGTACTACCGTGATCTTCTGGACTATATGCCGGATTATTTTGAAATGCTGCTTATGGCTTCCCGGGGAGTGATCAGCGAGGCGCCAACATCCATTTTATGCGTGGGAATGCCTCTGAAAGTCGGAGATCTGGTAAATACGGTAAGCATGATGCTTTCCCAGATCGAAAGGCGCTGGAAAAAAGATAAGAAAAAGCCGAAGCAGCGTTCATGGAAAGAACAGAATTATATTTCAAATGCAAAGATGCTTCTAATGGAAAGAAATCACCTGAGCGAGGATGACGCATACCGCTATATCCAGAAATGCAGTATGGATTCCGGGACCAATATGGTGGAGACGGCCCAGATGGTTCTGATGCTTTTATATGATTCTGTGTAAAAAACAACAGGGCGGACAGAAATGATCTGCTCTGAATGCCTGATATCACACCGGATCGGGGAAAATTCCTCAGGGAATTTCCTGATTCGGTGGAACTACTTTGAATTGGAGGATGAGGGAATGGAATTTATGGATGGAATCTGTAAGACTAGAGAATGTGCCTGGGATGTGCTTCTTTCTGAGAGCATGAAAGACCAGGAAGCGACAGTGGAAGGTGCAATACACAGCATCCGTAATATGGGTGACGTGGCATTTGTGATACTTCGAAAAAAAGAAGGGCTTTTTCAGACCGTATATGAAAACGATAAGACAAATGTTTCCATTCATGATCTGAAGGAGGCAATGTGTGTGCGCCTCACAGGAACTCTTCATGAGGAAGAAAGAGCGCCTCACGGAAGAGAACTCCGCATCAGCCATGTGGAGATCCTTTCCTCACCTGCAGAGCCTCTTCCGCTGGCTATCGACAAATGGAAGCTGAACACTTCCCTGGAGGCAAAGCTGAATTATCGTCCTATTGCTCTGCGTAATGTGCAGGAGCGTGCAAAATTCAAGATCCAGGAGGCTCTGGTGCGGGCATTTCGTGATTACCTCTATGAGAAGGGGTTCACCGAGATCCACACACCGAAGATCGGAGCCAGAGGTGCAGAGGGTGGTGCAAACCTGTTCAAGCTGAGTTATTTCCATAAACCGGCAGTTCTGGCACAGAGCCCGCAGTTTTATAAACAGATGATGGTAGGTGTTTTTGACCGTGTATTTGAGACCGGCCCTGTATTCCGTGCAGAGAAGCATAACACAAAACGTCATCTGAATGAATATACAAGCCTTGATTTTGAGATGGGCTATATCAACGGATTTGAGGATATCATGGAGATGGAAACTGGATTTCTTCAGTATGCGGTAGAACTTCTTAAGAAAGACTATGCTCATGAGCTTTCCATTCTGACGGTGGAGCTTCCGAAGGTGGACAAGATCCCGGCAGTACGTTTTGACAAGGCCAAAGAGCTGGTAGCTGAAAAATATAATCGTAAGATCCGCAACCCATATGATTTGGAGCCGGAGGAAGAAGCGCTGATCGGAAGATATTTCAAAGAAGAATATGATGCTGATTTTGTTTTTGTCACACATTATCCGTCTAAGAAGCGTCCGTTCTACGCAATGGATGATCCGTCAGATGAGAAATTTACATTAAGCTTTGACCTTCTGTTCAAGGGACTTGAGGTAACTACAGGCGGACAGCGTATCCATGATTATCAGATGCTGAAGGATAAGATCGCAGCTCGTGGTATGGATGAAGAGGGTATGGAGCAGTACCTGGATACCTTCAAGCATGGAATGCCGCCTCACGGAGGACTTGGAATCGGACTGGAACGTCTTACCATGCAAATCCTCGGAGAAGAAAACGTTCGTGAGACCTGTCTGTTCCCACGTGATATGAACAGACTTGAGCCGTAATAAGGAGAAAAAAGATGGCAAAGATAATCGATGATGAAACAATGGAAAATGTCTGCATCCTTGCAAAGCTTTCTCTGACAGAGGATGAAAAGGAAAAAGCAAAAGAGGATATGCAGAAGATGCTGGACTATGTAGACAAGCTGGACGAGCTTGACACCTCTTCCGTAGAGCCCATGTCACATATTTTTGAGGACGAAAATGTATTCCGTGAAGATATTGTGACAAACGGAGACAATCATGAGGCAATGCTTGCCAATGCACCGAAGCAGAAAGAAAACCAGTATCAGGTTCCGAAAACAATTGGATAAGACAGGAGACAGGACATGGATTTGGGAAAATTAACCGCATTACAGCTTGCGGAAAAGATCAAGCAGCATCAGATAAGCGTCCTGGACGGTGTGAAATACGTATTTGATCAGATCGAAGCAAAAGAGGACAAGGTCCACGCTTATCTTGATACTTACAAAAAAGAAGCCTATGCAAGAGCAAAAGAGGTACAGAAGGGCATTGAGGATGGAACCTATACAGGACCTCTTGCCGGTGTACCTGTTGCAATTAAGGATAATATCTGCATTAAGGGAAAAACAACTACCTGTGCATCAAAGATCCTTGAGAATTTTGTGCCGCAGTACAATGCCGAGGTTATTGACCGTCTGGAACAGGCAGGTCTTGTGATCATCGGAAAGACAAATATGGATGAGTTCGCCATGGGAAGTACCACAGAGACATCCGCTTACGGCGTCACCAGAAACCCGTGGGATCTGGAGCATGTTCCGGGCGGCTCCTCCGGCGGCTCCTGTGCGGCAGTGGCAGCAGGAGAGACTTACCTGGCACTGGGTTCTGATACCGGCGGTTCCATCCGTCAGCCAAGCTCCTACTGCGGTGTTACCGGAATCAAACCGACCTACGGAACAGTATCCCGTTACGGACTGGTTGCTTATGCATCCTCTCTGGATCAGATCGGGCCGGTAGGAAAGGATGTTGCAGACTGTGCGGCACTTCTTGAGATCATTGCCGGACACGATGCCAAGGACAGCACCTCCATGAAGAGAGAGGATCTTGACTTCTCCGCTTCTATGACAGATAAGATCGTGGGAATGAAATTCGGTGTGCCGAAGGAATATCTCTCAGAGGGACTGAACCCGGAGGTAAAAGAGGCCTTTATGAATACGCTGAGGGGCCTTACCGAGATGGGCGCTGTGGTGGAATTTTTCTCTATGAAGACAACAGAATATATGATCCCTGCCTACTACATCATTGCCAGTGCAGAGGCCAGCTCCAACCTGGAGCGCTTTGACGGTGTGAAGTACGGCTTCCGTGCAAAAGAGTACGAGGGACTTCATGATATGTACAAGAAGACAAGAACCGAAGGCTTCGGCGAGGAAGTAAAGCGCCGTATCATGCTTGGCTCCTTTGTGTTAAGCTCCGGTTACTACGATGCTTACTATCTGAAAGCACTTCGCACAAAAGCCCTTATCAAAAAGGAATTTGACCAGGCCTTTTCAAAATATGACGTTCTTCTTGCTCCGGCATCACCCTTTACGGCGCCGAAGCTGGGAGAGAGCCTGAAAGATCCTCTTGCCATGTATCTTGGCGATATTTATACGGTAGCAGTAAACCTGTGCGGACTTCCCGGAATCACAGTTCCATGCGGAAAAGACGCAGCAGGACTTCCGATCGGAATCCAGATGATCGGCGACTGCTTCAAAGAAAACAACCTGTTCCGCGCAGCACACGCCTATGAGAAAAAACGCGGTGATTTCGGAACGGCAATGGAAGGGGGAAAAAAGGCATGAAACAGTATGAGACAGTCATAGGACTTGAGGTGCATGTGGAGCTTGCCACAAAAACAAAGATCTTCTGCGGATGCTCCACAGAATTCGGAGGCGCACCAAATACACATACCTGCCCGGTCTGCACCGGTATGCCGGGTTCTCTTCCGGTCCTCAACAAAAAGTGGTAGAGTTTGCCATCAAGGCAGGTCTTGCGGCAAACTGTCATATCCATCAGTACTGTAAGTTTGACCGTAAGAATTATTTTTACCCGGATAACCCCCAGAACTATCAGATCTCTCAGCTGTATCTGCCAATCTGCTATGACGGAGCTGTTGAGATCGAGACTTCCGCAGGAAAAAAGACCGTACGCATCCATGAGATGCATATGGAGGAGGATGCCGGTAAGCTGATCCATGATGAGTGGGAAGACTGCTCACTGGTGGATTACAATCGAAGCGGGGTACCGCTGATCGAGATCGTATCTGAGCCGGATATGAGAAGCTCCGAGGAGGTCATCGCATATCTGGAAAAGCTCCGCTGTACCATGCAGTATCTGGGAGTTTCTGACTGCAAGCTCCAGGAGGGCTCCATGCGTGCCGATGTCAACCTTTCCGTCCGTGAGGTGGGAAGTGAGACCTTCGGAACAAGAACGGAGATGAAGAACCTGAACTCCTTTAAGGCTATTGCGAGAGCGATCGAGGGAGAGAGAGAGCGTCAGATCGAGCTTCTGGAAGAAGGCAGAGTCGTTGTTCAGGAGACACGAAGATGGGACGATAACAAAGAGTCCTCTCATGCCATGCGTTCCAAGGAGGATGCCAAGGATTACCGTTACTTCCCGGATCCGGATCTTCCGCCGATTCATATTTCAGATGCATGGATTGAAGAGCTGCGTACTTCTATTCCGGAGCTTCGTGAAGCCAAGATGGAGCGTTATCAGAAGGAGTATGAGCTTCCGGCTTATGATGCAGGGATCCTGACCGAATCCAGACATCTGGCAGGACTTTTTGAGGAGACAGCAGTTCTTCTCGGAAATCCGAAAAAGGTGGCAAACTGGTTTATGGTGGAGGTTCTCCGCCTGACAAAGGACAAGGGCCTTGATCCGGAAAAGGTAAGCTTTACACCGAAGCATCTGGCAGACCTTCTTTCCATGGTGGAGAAAAAAGAGGTCAGCGCACAGAATGCTAAGAAAGTATTTGAAAAAGTATTTGACGAGGATATTGATCCGGTTATATATATAGAAGAGAATGGTCTTAAGATCGTAGAAGATACAGGCCTTCTCACCGAAACTGTGAAAAAGATCGTAGACGCAAACCCCGGACCGCTGGCAGAGCTTCTGGGCGGCAAGGATAAGGTCATGGGATTTTTCGTAGGACAGCTGATGAGAGAGCTGAAAGGCAAGGCAAATCCTGACAGCGTCAGAAAAGCACTGGCAGAGGAAATTGAGAGAAGGAGATAAAACTATGGTTACAGTAAATCAGAATTATTTAAAACTTCCGGGAAGCTATCTGTTTTCCAATATCGCAAAGAAGGTAAGCGCATATAAGGCGGCCAATCCGGAATTTAAGGATTCTGTGATCAGTCTTGGAATCGGTGATGTGACACAGCCGCTTGCGCCGGCGATTATTGATGCCCTTCATAAATCCGTAGACGAGATGGCACATGCAGAGACATTCCACGGATATGCTCCGGATCTCGGATATGAGTTCTTAAGAAGTGCCATTGCAAAAAATGATTATCAGTCCAGAGGCTGCAACATCAGCGCAGACGAGATCTTTGTTTCCGATGGAGCAAAAAGTGATTCCGGAAACATCCAGGAGATCTTCGGACTGGATAACAGGGTTGCAGTCTGCGACCCGGTTTATCCTGTATATGTAGACACCAACGTTATGGCCGGACGTACTGGCTTTATAACAAAGAGCGTGAGAACTTTGATGGTGTGATCTACATGCCCTGCAAGGAGGAGAATGGTTTCCTTCCGGAAATTCCGGCAGATGAGGTACCGGATCTGATCTATCTCTGCTTTCCGAACAATCCCACCGGTGGTGCGATCACAAAGGCAGCTCTTCAGGAGTGGGTTGACTACGCCAACAAAAACGGCTGCGTGATCATCTATGATGCAGCATATGAGGCATATATTTCCGAGGAGGATGTCCCTCACAGCATTTATGAGTGCGAGGGTGCAAGAACCTGTGCCATCGAGCTTCGAAGCTTTTCCAAAAATGCAGGCTTTACAGGCGTTCGTCTTGGCTTTACCGTTGTTCCGAAGGAACTGGTGCGTGATGGCGTAGAGCTTCACAGTCTCTGGGCAAGACGCCACGGAACCAAGTTTAACGGTGCTCCGTACATTGTACAGAGAGCGGGCGAGGCTGTTTACTCTCCGGAGGGAAAAGCACAGCTGAAGGAGCAGATCGCTTATTACATGCGTAATGCAAAGACGATCCTGGAGGGACTTTCCGCAGCAGGATTTTCCGTGTCCGGTGGAAAAAATGCTCCATACATCTGGCTGAAAACACCGGATCAGATGACATCCTGGGAGTTCTTTGATTATCTTCTTGAGAAAGCACATATCGTAGGAACACCAGGTTCAGGCTTTGGTGCACATGGCGAGGGATATTTCCGTCTGACTGCATTCGGAAGCTATGAGAATACACTTGAGGCAATTGAGAGAATTAAAAATCTGTAATATAGGTATAAATTGCGGAGCAGGTCTTTGGAAAAGAGCTGCTTCGTTTTTTAACCGAATCAAAGAAGTATCCTGCTTCAATTGCGAATAGAAGCTCCCGGCAGGGTTGCGAAAAGCAATAAACAGTGGGGAAAATTTGCCTGTAAGTTAATTTGTGAAAATAACAATAAGGATTGCGAAAATTTATCATATCATTTATAATTGTACAGGAAGTAGGGCGCAGGCCGCAGAAAGCCTGTGTTCATAAAATTTCACAAATTTACGCAATCACGAAAGGGGATTTTATCATGGGTATCAGAAGAGTAGAAAATATGTGCGGCGGTAAAGGCCATGTGATCATCAAAGACATTCTTGAGGGAGACGAGCTGAAGGGAAAATGCGGACTTTACGCACAGGTTACCATCGAAAAAGGATGTTCTCTGGGATACCATGAGCATCATGGCGAGACAGAAACCTACTATATCTTAAGCGGTGAAGGCGAGTACGACGATAACGGTGTGAAACGCCCGGTAAAGGCCGGCGACATCACCATCACACCGGATGGAAAAGGACATGGTCTTACAAATACAGGCGACACAGATCTTGTGTTCATGGCACTGATCATTTTTGACTGATCCATATAGAAAAAACAGAAGTGAGACAGAAGGGCGGCCTTTTTGAATGGAGGCCGCTCTTTTACGACTGAGGCGTAACCGGTGTCGAAGTATAAATTCTGGGATGAAAGATTAGCTGTCTCAGATTGGTATTGAACGAAATGTATTAATTGTATAAACAAAAAATATTTTTGGATTTTTTTAGAAAAAACTGTTGACATACAAAAAGCACTTTGCTATACTATCACTTGTCGCGAGGGAGAGAATAAAAAATCCCAAAGAAATGCGATATGCGGAAGTGTCGGAACTGGCAGACGAGCAAGACTAAGGATCTTGTGAGCATTGCGCTCGTGTGGGTTCAAGTCCCATCTTCCGCATTATTATTTTGAGAGCCTTGTAAATCTGATGGTTTACGGGGCTTTTTGTTTTGCTTATCTCTACTCCCGTTATCAAAGAATTGCCGCGCGCAGAGGTGGGAAAAGGGCTTTAATTGCAGTAGCCCATACCATGTTAATCGCGATCTATCATATACTAAAAGAGAAAGTTCCTTATCATGACCTTGGAGCGGACTACTACTCCGTTATCAATCAAGAAAAGAATAATCAATAGGAATATTCGTACATTAGAAAAGTTAGGGGTAAATGTAATGATTCAGCCGAAATGAATCTCTTAACTGTATAATTAAGAGAAGGAAATAAGCCACCAAAGGCGAAGGCTTATTTAGAATACTTGTTTATAGGTTATCGACTGAACTACGTTTTCAGGACAGCCCCTTCCTATAAAATCATATGTTACACAAGTGTCTGTCCCATTGCCGCTGCAATTTCCTTTAACTTGTCGATAGCATAGCCTGTATATTTTGAAATCTTATCGACAGGTTCCTTTTCCTCGATCATCATCTGGGCCAGGGACATTTTTTCTTTTTCAACTCCCTGTTTCATTCCTTGCTCAATTCCTTGTTCTACAAGAGCTCTACTTAGATTACACATGTCTCTCACCTCACTCTCGAATTCTTCTGTCATGGCAATATCAAAATCTTCATGTAACCGCTTCTTTTTTTCTTCTGCTCATACATGCTGCAAAAGCAATTCTTTTTTTTCAATCGGAAAACTCGATGTCCGAAAGCTCCGCACGGGCACGGTCGAGGAACGAAAGCATTTCTTCCTCTGTTTCGCCGTATTTGAGGCTCAAGCGGTAGATAACTTCCAGACACTTCAATCTCATCGAGCTCGTTTGCGTCGAACATAGCGTTATCGAGGTAATCGGAGATTTCCCGCCGCGGCATCTGTCAGTGCGTATTCGGCGTCGCGGACATGCTCGGGCGACGTTTGAAAGCGACGGTGCATAGCGCGCCGCCTGCTCGAGCGACTCTGCCGCAACGGATACGGCCGTGATGGCGCCGCCATTGTCCTCATCGCCCTGCAAAAGCGTGACGCTTCGCCCACACCGCGCACGATACGTTCACTGTTGCGGATCTCATCGCGGCGCTCGGTCAGCTCTGCCTGTTCGCCGACGCGCAGCTGTGCAGCTTCTAATTCTTCGATCTGATAGCGCAAAATATCCATGCGGCGGGACTTCTGCCCCTCGTCGGATTCGAGCGCATCGAGCTCGCCTTTGATGCGGCGCAGCGCCGTATACGCTGCGCGGTACTCCGCAAGCAGACCGTATGCGCCCGCAAAGCTGTCGATATACGTGCCGTGCACTTCCGGTGAAAGCAACTTGTAGCTTTCATGCTGGCCGAGAATATCGATGAGCGTGCCGCCGACGGCGCGCAGCATGGAAACGGTCGCCGGGATGTTGTTGAGCTTGCAGGAGGAGCGCCCGTGCGGGCGAATCTCGCGGCGAATAAGCAAACTGCCATCGTCTTCAAGCGGAATATCCAGCTCACGCAAAACCTGCTGCGTCTGCGGAGAAACATCCGTAAAAAGTGCCGAAACACTCGCCTGCTCCGCGCCTGTGCGCACAAGCTCCTTTGAGGTACGCTCACCGAGCACGGCGTAGATCGCGTCGATGATGATGGATTTGCCCGCGCCGGTCTCGCCGGTCAAAACGGTGAAGCCCGGTTCAAATCGATAGACGCCTGCTCGATGACGGCGATATTCTGAATGTAAAGCTGCGTCAGCATATCAGACCCCGCCAATCAGCTTTCTGAGCTCGTTCTGCTTTTCCTCCGCAATCTCATCCGTTTTACAGATGATGAGAATGGTGTCTTCACCGGCCAGCGTGCCGATGAAATCCGGGAAATGCAGCATATCCATAGAGGCGCAGACCGCCTGCGCCATGCCGGTCATGCACTTGACAACGATCATGTTGCCGGCCGCCTCCACGCTC
>ENA-OQHA01000105-OQHA01000105.1-human-gut-metagenome-genome-assembly--contig:-NODE-105-length-43016-cov-3.829397_pt1 | contig 43016 bp, 53 predicted proteins | sample MGYA00242558_ERZ504707 | MGnify/ENA primary metagenome ERZ504707 (study PRJEB26092, sample SAMD00036197) | human gut metagenome | host: Homo sapiens | study: EMG produced TPA metagenomics assembly of... | reverse complement strand
CAGATTTCTGGCAGAATAATTCGGAATATATTTCAGTTTCTCCACAGCGTCCATTATCTTTGTATAGGTTTCCGGACGGACTGCTTTCTTTCCGCTCAGTGCGCAGGAAACGGTTGCTATGGATACACCTGCTTCCCTTGCAACGTCTTTTAATGTTATCATTTTTATGTCCCTTCAAACGCTTCTGTTTCGTCGTTTTTCTCTCTGTTTTTATCTGTTTTTCATTATAAGTCCTATGAGATCCGCTTCATTCAACATAGTAAAATTCGTAGTAAAACGTTTAGATTTTTATTCCGGCAATCATATTGAAACACACACTTTTTTTTCACATAATGTAGTTATAAGTTGAAGCAAATGAAAAACTACAGGAGGTAAATATATATGAAAATGACACCCAGAGAACGTGTAATGGCGTCTGTCAATCATCAGAATCCTGATTCCCTTCCAATGGATCTGGGAAGCAACGTAAGTGCCGGAATCAGTGGTATGGCTTACGGAAAATTTAAAGAATATCTTGGAATCACAACAGGCCACAACCGTATTTACGATGTGGTACAGCAGGTAGCTCAGCCTGAGATCCAGGTTCTTGATATCATCGGAGCTGACGTCCTTGACGTTGGCCGTGTATTTAACACAGAAGACTCCGACTGGTACGATGTAACCTTATCAAACGGCGTTGCCGCACAGTGGCCGGGCTGGTTCAGGCCGAGACATAACAAAGATGGCTCTTATGAATATTTGACTGCGAGGCACACTCATTGCCAAGATGCCAAACGGCGGAATGTGTTTTGACCAGCAGTACTTCCCATATAAAGAAGATTATCCGGAAAACTACAATGATCTGGATAAAGAGATGGGAAAGGTTATCTGGAGTGCTATGGTTCACAGTCCATGGGATCATTCCAACGAAAAATATTTCTGGGAAACACTTCGTGAGAGATGTCTTGTACTGAAGAACAGCACAGACCGTGCCCTGATGATCACCTGCGGATGCAACTTCTTCGAGTGGGGAACTTTCCTTCGCAGAATGGAAAATTATCTCATGGATATTTATGAGGAACCGGAGCAGGTTCTTGCACTTAATGACCAGCTTCTGGAACGCCACCTGAAAAACCTGGAAAACACATGTAAGTACCTTAACGGAATCGTAGATATTGTCCGTTTCGGTGATGACCTCGGAATGAACAACAACATGTTCATGTCCCTGGAAAAATACCGTACCTTATTCAAACCGTATCATACAAAAATTAATGAGTATGTACATAAACACAGCAGCATGAAGACATTCCTCCACTCCTGCGGTTCCATCTTCCCGGTCATCGGAGATCTGGCAGAAGCAGGCTTCGATATCCTTAATCCGGTTCAGACATCAGCAGCCAATATGGATCCTGCCAGACTGAAACAGGAATACGGCAAAGATATCACCTTCTGGGGCGGCGGATGCAACACCAGAAAAATTCTGAACATGGGAACTGAAAAAGAGGTTTACGACTACTGCAGACGCATGATCGATATCTTCTTCCAGGATGGCGGATTCGTATTCAACCAGGAGCACAACATCCTCGGTGATGTTCCTCCTCAGAATATCATGGCTATGTATAAAGCTGTTGAGGATGCCAGAAGATAAAGTACAGACAATATGTTTCTAAAACCCCAAAAGGGACGCCGCATGAACAGAATCTCTGAATTCTGTTCCATACGGGTATCCCTGATGGCATAGGTTTATCATAAGCGGTTGGATTATTCAGTTATGCTCCGATCAGCTGATTTGCCAGTGTTGCAGCACCTGCAGCATCCTCGGAATATCCGTCTGCGCCGATCTCGTCTGCGAATTCCTGAGTGATCGGTGCTCCGCCGACCATAACCTTGATATTGCTTCTGAAATCAGATTTGTTCAGTGCATCTACAGCATCACGAAGTGCAGGCATTGTTGTTGTAAGAAGAGCGGAAAGAGCGATGATCTTTGTATCCGGGTTCTCTCTGTAGCACTCGATGATCTTGTCATTGGAAACGTCAACACCAAGGTCGATAACCTCGAAGCCTGCACTCTCGATCATCATGGCAACAAGGTTTTTGCCGATATCATGAAGGTCTCCTGCTACTGTTGCAATGATAAGTTTACCCTTTACGCCTGTAGCTCCGGATGCAAGATGCGGTTTCAGAACCTCAACACCTTTTTCATGGCTCTTGCTGCTACCAGCATCTCAGGTACAAAGATCTCATTATTTTTGAACTTCTCGCCTACAACAGCCATGGCATCGATCATACCTTTATTTAAGATCTCCTGTGGATCGCAGCCTTCATCAAGAGCTTCCTGCACTGCTTTTCCTACCAGTTCGCTTTACCGATTTCTACTAATTTTGCAACTTCTTCGATTTTTGACATTGTTCTACTCCAAATATTATGTATATTCATTATTTGCTACGGACAGGCTGATAATTTTTCGCACTCATCTCAGCTTTTATCGTATTTTTTATGGGATTCGTTTGCAGAGTCCTCCGCAGGCTCTGCAAACTGAAGGGATCCTGATTATTTTTTTACAGGTCCAATAAGACCCTCTCTGTATGCTCCGATGTACTCCATACAGTAGTCATCTTCTCCAAGAAGAGCTTCTGTTGCATAAATAAGGCCAAGCATGTCTCTGTTTGTCGGATCAAGGATTCCACTGTCCAGTCCGGCATTCATAGCCAGTACCATAAATCCAAGGTTGATCAGCTTACGAACCGGCAGGTTGAAAGAAATATTGCTGATCGCTGCTGTAATGTGAATGGACGGATACTGCTCACGAACAGAAGTGATAACTTCGATATTTGTCTCAATTCCGTTCTCAGATGTACAAAGCATCTCTACCAGCGGATCAATGTGGATCTTGATGGAGCGATTCCGTATTCTTTGGCTTTTGCATGATCTTATCAAATACGCGAAGTCTGTCTGCTGCATTTTTCGGGATTCCGGTATCATCACTGAGAAGAGCGATAACTTCCCAGCCTTTATTTTCTTCCTGTGCCATAACAGGGAAAATCTTGTCGATCTTGTCGCCCTCGCCGGATACAGAATTGAAAAGTCCCGGACGTTTACAGAATTTATAAGCCTGGATCAGTACATCAGCACTTGGACTGTCCACAGAAATCGGAAGGTCTGTTACTTCCTGAATACAGTCGATCATCCATTTCAGTGTTTCAACTTCCTCTTCCTCCGGAACAGATGCACAGCAATCGATAAATGTTGCTCCGGCTTCTGCCTGTTTTCTTGCACGGTCTTTGATAAACTCCGCATCTCTTTTTGCAATAGCCTCTGCAACAGAAGGAATGGAACCGTTGATTTTTTCTCCAATAATAATCATATTTTTCTTCCTCCCTATTCGTAGATCTTGGTTGCTTCGTCAAACAGCGCCTTGATATTGCTTGGCGGAACATCCGGCTGTAATCCCTCATGCTTGGTGATACGATAAGGCCTGTCGGGAAGTAGGTACGAAGCTCTTTAACCTTTGCAGCTACCTGCTCCGGTGTTCCGTTCGGAAGAAGATCCTGTGTATCAACACCGCCGCAGAAAGAAATCTTTCCGTCGAATTTATCTTTCAGGTTTGCAGGATCCATACCTGCTGCAAGTGCCTGGATCGGATGGATAACATCAACGCCAGCCTCAATGAGAAGCGGGATAGCTTCAACAATAGACCCGCAGGATGATATACAACCTTTACGCCATAGCTGTGTGCCAGATCGATAAGTTTCTTTGCTCCGGGAATAACGAACTCGCTGATAAGAGCCGGCTGATCATCAGGCCTCTCTGACTTCCTACATCATCACCGATGAGGATTGCCTGTACTTTACCTTTTGTTGCCTCAAGGAAAATCTTAAGGGCTTTCAGATAAAAATCTACAATATGATCATCTACATATGTACCATCTCAGGCTCTGCAACCATGTTCAATAAGGCATGTCTGCATTCCGAATGCAGCACAGGTATCCTGGAAGTGGCAGGCCCAGAGCATACCCATAACTACTTTATCATCCGGTGCCTCATCAACAAGGCGGCGGCATTCTTCCGGATCGATATAAAGCTCCGGATCCGGCCATGGGAAATTCACTGCCTCCACATCTTCAAGATCCTCACACTGTGCAAAACATCCGTCTGCTGTCAGTGTTCTGTGCTCTGTATCTACATTGCTTCCGTTCATATACCAGTCAAATGCCGCGAAAATTGCGGAGCATGTCGGGGATTTGTACGGGATCTCTACTGCGTAGAAATCATCTCCGCATACTTTTTCAGTTCTTTGATATTGTCTACATGGTAGTAATCGCAAAGTGCAGGAACTGCCTCCGGTGTCGGATCACCAAGCCAGCAGGCCGGTCTGTCTACCGGTTTTCTTTCTACAGTTGCGATAAATCTTTCTCTACTGTTCATGTTTCTTTTCCTCCATATCTATTGCTTTTGCTTATTAGTTAAGGTGATAAATTTCTTTCCATATCTGACCAGAATTCGCCCTCTGCTCTGTCAGGAAGGGGTGACATCAGCGGTTTTACAACATCCCACCATCTTTGTGTTGCCGGATCTGCTGCCATCTTTGCCATATCTGCATCGAAATCTTCGCCTTCGTACTCAAAATATGTAAAAAGATATTCTCCTTTGCTGTAGATAGAATAATTTTTCAGGCCGCATTCTTTGATCATTTCATTTACGCCCGGCATTGGATTTGCATGCCATTTTTATATTCGGCAAGCTTTTCCGGTTTTACCTTGATCATCTGACCAAATCTTTTTTTCATACTTCACCCTTTCCCTGCTGCTTCCAGTTTACAGTTCTTACATTCCGTTCTTTATGAAATCATTATAAAAAAGCCGGTAAAATAATAAATTCAATATTTTCATCGGTTTAGTCCTTTTTCATGTAAAAATCTGAACATGTAAAAAATACACCTATAGCAATTCCAGAAATTAATACATTAAAAAGAAGTTGGACAGAGCATGATGCAATAATTTCCGGAAGTGCTGTAATCTGATTAATGTAACTATTGAATAAAAACAGGAATGTATTATACTGAAATCATACTCAGACAATGGGAAAATCAAAGAATTTACAGGGAGGTTTTTATCATGGAATACAGACGTTTTGGAAACACGATCTATCTTCGACTTGATCCGAAGGAAGAGATCCTGGAGGAGATCGGCAAGGTTGCAGAGAAAGAGAACATCCGCCTTGCACAGGTCACAGGCCTTGGTGCCATCAATGATTTCACCGCAGGTGTATACAACACTGTAACAAAGGAATACCACTCTATCCAGTTTCAGGGAGCTTATGAGATTGTTTCTCTTACCGGTACCGTTACCCGCAAAGACGGTGACGTTTATCTTCATCTCCATATCGCAGCCGGTGACGAAGAAGGCCTTGTACACGGCGGCCATCTGAACCGTGCCATCATCAGTGCTACCGCCGAGATCCAGATCCAGATGATCGACGGAGAAATCGGTCGTGAGTTCAGCGAAGAGATCGGTCTGAATCTGTTTAAATTCTGATTTTGCCAGACGGAGTTCAGCTACAGTCTACTGCTTTACAGTTTAGATTTCATCACACATAAAAAGGGTGAGACTACACAGCGTAATGCTGTCAGCTCACCCTTTTCTTATTCCGAAAAGCTATACCAACAAATCACCACATCTCCCTGAGCCAACCTTCCTACATATACATTGACAAATTTCCCTGTTATGATATACTTTGATGATAAAACTATTTTATATTAAAATCATTTAAAGAACGCAAATGAATGTGAGGATCTGATCATTATGAAGAATTTTAAAATCGGTGATAAACTTACGAGATTTCCCCTGATCCAAGGTGGAATGGGTGTCGGCATCAGCCTTGGCCGGCTGGCAGGCACTGTTGCAAAGGAAGGCGGGATCGGAATCATCTCCACCGCTCAGATCGGCTACCGCGAAGAGGATTTCGACCGAAATACCGAAGAAGCCAACCAGCGGGCTATCCTGTCCGAGATGAAAAAAGCACGCAGGATTTCTCCTGACGGTATCATCGGCTACAACATCATGGTTGCACTGAAGGAGTACGCATCTCATGTAAAAGCCGCTGTCCATGCCGGCGCTGACCTGATCATCTCCGGTGCAGGACTTCCTACAGAGCTCCCTGCTCTTGTCAGCGGAAGCAAAACAAAGATCGCCCCCATTGTCTCAACGGACAAATCTGCAAAGGTTATCCTGAAATACTGGGAAAGAAAGTACAAGCGCACTGCAGACCTTGTGGTGATCGAAGGTCCCCAGGCAGGCGGTCATCTGGGCTTCCACAAGGAAGAGCTGGATTCCTATACACCGGAAGCCTACGACAATGAGATCCGAAAGATCGTCCAGACTGTAAAAAGCTATGCCGCAAAATTCGGCACGGAAATCCCTGTAGTAGCTGCCGGCGGCATCGCCACGCACGAGGATGTAAAGCATGTCCTTGATCTTGGTGTGGACGGCGTTCAGGTCGCCACCCGTTTTATCCCAACGGAAGAATGTGACGCAGACATCCGGCTGAAAGAATCCCTGATCCACGCCGCAAAGGACGACATTGCCATTGTAAAAAGTCCGGTAGGTATGCCGGGACGTGCCATTATGAATCCCTTCATGCAGCACGTCATGGCCGGAGAAAAGATCCCGCACAGTCCCTGCCACCGCTGCCTTGCCAAATGTTCCCCCGGCGAGATCCCTTACTGCATTACAGACAAGCTGATCGCCGCCGTAAAGGGCGACGTGGAAAACGGCCTGCTGTTCTGCGGAGCAAAGGCCTATATGGCAGATAAGATCGAAACCGTGCACGATGTGATCGCTGATCTGTTTGGCATAGAATCGGAGTGCATCCGGCTGTCATAAAGATAAACCTGCGCTGTCAGGCACCTAAACAAAAAGCCCCTGCTTTCATTGCTTTTCGCAGTGAAAACAGGGACTTTTAGTTTTTCTACCGGTTATCGATCTTTTCCGGGTACATGTCATGCTCTGCAAGGCGTTTCCAGGCAATCTCCTCCCATCTGGTTCCGGCTTTTCCGTAATTGCAGTAGGGATCAATGGAAATGCCGCCTCTCGGCGTAAATTTTCCCCAGACCTCAATGTATTTCGGATCCATAAGACGGATCAGATCCTTCATAATGATGTTCACGCAATCCTCATGAAAATCTCCGTGATTGCGGAAGCTGAAAAGATACAGCTTCAGAGATTTGCTCTCCACCATTTTTTCACCGGGTACGTAGGATATCGTGATCGTCGCGAAATCCGGCTGTCCGGTAATGGGACAAAGGCTTGTAAATTCCGGGCAGTTAAATTTTACAAAGTAATCGTTGTCCGGGTGCTTGTTCAAAAATGTTTCCAGTACCTCCGGAGCATAATTGTCCGGATATTTTACTTTCTGATTTCCGAGAAGGGTGATCCCTTCTTTTTCCAGGTTTTCTCTGCTCATATTTTTTTCCTTTCTATGGTCAAACGGATATTTATGATCCGATCTATCTGTCAAGTGCCGGGTCCTTTACTCCATTGAGCCGGAATGCCTCTGCTCTGTCAATACAGGTTCCGCACACACCGCAGGGCTTTTCGCCGCCTTCGTAACAGCTCCAGGTCAGTTCATAAGGAACATTCAGCTCCAGGCCGGTTTTTACGACCTCTGCCTTTGTGCAGCTGACAAAAGGCGCCTCAACCTTCAGCTGGCCGCCGCTTCCCTGATAGATCGCCTCGTTGATCGCATTGTGAAACGCACTGCTGCAGTCCGGATATGCATTTCCGGCTGCATCATCCGCATGTGCTCCGTAATAGATCACACTGCAGTTTTTTGACAGCGCAATACTTGCTGCCGAGGAAAGAAACAATCCGTTCCGGAACGGCACATAGGTTGAAACCGGTGAGCCATCGGTTTCCTTCAGCTGCTCTGCATAGCTTTCGTGCGGGATCTCTCTGTCTGAATGCTTCAGCAGCGAGCAGTCACTGTACCGGAAGATCGGCTCCAGATCCAGATAAAGATGCTCCACTCCGTAATATTCTGCTGTTTTTCTGGCAGCCTCGATTTCTTTTGTGTGCTTCTGTCCGTAAGCTACTGTTAATGCAATTACATTCTCTTTTCCATATTTGTTTACGGCAAGCCCCAGGCAGGTGGTGGAATCCACACCGCCGCTTGCAAGTACAAGTGCTTTCATAGCGTTCTCCTTTTCTGCGGTATTTCTTGTTATATTGTGATATGTTTTCCTGTCATACTCCCCGTTTCTGCGGGTCCCAGATCACCTTATGAAGCTGGATCTGAAGCTTTACATCGTTGAGCTTTTTTTCCATAAGGAAATCCACGATCTCCACCGGCTGGATCCTGCCGAAAACAGGGCTGAAATAAACTGCCGTTTTTCCGACCAACCTGTACTTTTCCAGGATTTCCAGGGCTTTTTCCATATCTCTGCGGCTGCTGACCACGAATTTCAGCGTATCCTCACTGCCCAGAAGCTCCAGATTGGAAAGGAGCATCTCTTTTTCCATGCCGCTGTCCGGTGCTTTATAATCCATGGTAAAGGACGGACGTTTTTTTTAATATATGATAAGGCTTCAGATCTACGCTTCCATTGGTCTCAATCTCCACCCGCTGGGATGGATCCTCCAGGATTGCCTCGATCAGCTCCTCCATGCCTTTCCGTAAAAGTGGTTCCCCGCCTGTAAGTGTCACATTTTTTACGCCTGTTTCACGGATCCAGGAAAGGATCTCTTCTTCTGTCAGCCTTTCACTCTCACATCCCGGCTCATTTGCCCAGCTGGTATCACAATAGCTGCACTGAAGATTGCAGCCCTTAAACCGGATAAAAGCGGCAAGCTCTCCTGCCCGTCTGCCCTCTCCGTTGATGCTGACAAATTTCTCTACAACCTGATAGGTACTCATAGCCATACCGCCTCCGTTTCTTCTTCCGTTTCCCGGTAAGCTGCACAGTTATTTGGTGTTTCGTAAACAACAGCTCTTTTTACAGGATAGCCCTTTTCTTCCATTTTCCTGAAAAAATACTCTGAAAAATTCTCTGCTGTAGGGCGAAAGGGAACCTTCACCAGATGAAAGCCTTCCTCATCCAGTGCTTCCAGCGTTTTCGGACGTAATGTATTTTCTTCATAGATCAGCGTGTGATCCATGGAATCTGCCAGCTCCCGAAGATCCTTTTTCAGATCTCCGAAGTCTACCAGCATCCCTCGCCCCTGACCGTTTTTCTCCAGCTTCCGGCTTTCGATCTCAATCTCCACATGCCAGCGATGACCATGGATGTTGGAACATTTGCCGGTGTAACCGGACAGAAAGTGTGCCGAATCGAAATCTGCTTCTGTTTTTAACTGATACATAAATTTTTCCTCCTTCTGGATCTGTCACACCACCCGGATATTTCCATAAATAAAAAAGCCGGGATTCCCGGCCTTGATCCAGTTAAAGTAAAAAAGGGCAGACCCGCCACGAGTCTGCCTGATTCTCACATCTTCTTCAGCCCTGGTTTTATTTATAGACAGGATGGTACAAACGAACTGTCTTATATTAATTTGTAGGGTATTTCCGGAGATATTGCATCAAACGATAAATCGGACCAGATCATCCGCGTTCGCTGCTCACTCATGAGCGCAGTCGCTCCGCAACGATCTATGGAAACTTTCAGCTCCGGAATTACGGTAAATTTTCTGCAGAATTATCTTCTTCCGCAGCACTTCTTATATTTCTTACCGCTTCCGCACGGACACGGATCGTTCGGATAGATTTTTCTTGCAGATGCCGGCTGCATCGGCATTGCTGTCGGCACAAAGCTGTTTGGCATTGCAGTGTGCGGCTTGCCTGTGGCAAACGGCCATACTGCTCCTGAGATCTCATTCGGTGTGTAACCGCGGAATTCCAGCATTCTTGTGTTATTGTTTGCCTCCATGATCAGCTTTGTAAATTTCTCAAGCTGCTCATCGTTAAACTGGATCCCCTTCTGGTTCAGGTTTTCCATGATCGCTGACATTCTGCCATCCATGGAGCATTCTTTGTAAATAAAGAACAGTACCTGATCCTTCACTGCATCGGAAACCTTCATCTCATCCAGCAGAAATCTGCCCAGTCTCTGGTAAGAAGCAGATTTTGTTGGATACCCGTTTTCGGAATAATCCAGGATCTCATCTACAGACGGAATATAGAATTTCCGTCCACCCTGACGTCTCTCGATATCCTTGTAGATGTTATTGACCAGTGCGGATTTTAGGATCAGCTGATCCTCCGCAAGCTCACAGATACAGGCCTTCTCCGGAATGGTATGATACAGCTCGATGAAGCTGTCATATCCGATGTCAAAGCCTTTTCTCTGCTTAAACATCTCATATACGGTCTTTGCCGGTGCAGATACATACAGATAGCTTACCATAATAAGGCAATCCTTCAGCCAGTTTACCTGACTGCGAAGTGTCTGGAACTCCGGTGTATTGATCTGATCGTAAACAGCTACAACCTCTGCCGGAACTTCTGCGTAATCATCACTGTAGGAAACAAGGTAGCCCATATCGTTCAGCCATTCTAACGTATTCCACTCATCCTCTGCAACATGGAAGCATTTTCTCTGAATAGCCGCCTCAAAAGCCAGTACCTCCTGATCGTCTGCTACGAGGAAGCTTGCTTTCATAACCTCCGGTTTAAGAACCTCTGCGGCAACCTTTGCGGCGATCTCTTCCTGATCCATTCCCTTGCAGTGAAGTCCAAGCTCACCTGCAATGCTGAGAAGGTCTTCTTTACGATAGGACATGAGGAAATCTTTTACTGTAGGATTTCTTCTGCTGCCTGTGGCTGCCTCATCTGCTTTTGCAGCTCTGGCTGCTGCCTCTACTGCCGCTACTGTTGCAGCAATGTCTTCCGATGCTTTGGCTGTTTCCACCTCAGTTTCAACTGCTGCAGTGCATCCCAACTCTGGTGCCTCTGTCCAGTACGGATCATCCTCACCCTTTACTTCTTTTATAATAGAAGGAGCTTCTGCTGTTCCCTCGTCTTTCTTCTCAATATCAACTCTGTATTCCGGAGCTTCCTTATCCGCACCATACTGACGGAAGGTAAACCATTTCTCGGAATCCATAAGCTCTGCAGTCTCTGTCTCGCCTGCATTTAATAATGTGAAATTATTCTTTGCTTCTCCGTCACCGTTCTCACGGATCTGTACTTTTTTCTGAAAAATTCAATCTCATATAGGCTGCCTGCCGGATACTGAACCAGTTTTTCAAGCATGGCTGCCATCTTTGCAAATGTAACGTCAGCCGCAACAGTACAACGTCTCCATACCGGCGGTTTCGTTCCTTTTCTTGTGATTTTTAACTGATAAAACATTCCTGTGTTCCTCTCCTGTAAATATATGCCGATCAGGAGATACGAATAACTCCTGATCCGGCGTAAGCAACTTCCCCTATGTTATACAAAAATAGAGAAATTGTCAATATTTGAGAGGCTTCTACAACACAATATCATATTTCTCAACCTGGATCACAGCATTTCCGTCACTGTGAAACAGAATCTCATCTGCTTCCACTGGTGTTGGGATCACGGTAGTCGCAGTTTTGCTTCCATCATTGATAAAAAGCTCTATGGAACTTCGATCCAGGATAAAACGCAGCTTCAGATTTTGTCTGTCATCTGTGATCTGGAACTTTCTTGTACATATAACATCACGCTGCACCCCGCTCCAGGTTCTGTCGATTTCCAGTATCTGTCTTTTTCGATCATAGGTAAAGACCGTTGTATATTCTTCATTGCGTGCAAGCTCGATCCGGAATTCATTGTACACATCCAATGCTTCCTGATTTGGATTTCCGGAGTTCCTGCTTCCATCCATGATGCCATCTGCGTTCTGCAGTTCCACAGTCAGATCGATCATTCGGCCACGGACGCCTTCAAGGCTTAAGCTCTCACCCACTTTTACATTCTCATAACAACAACGGTTTTTCCGATAATTCTCAATTTCCCGGACCGGCATCTGCCAGATCTTTCCGTCACGATATTCCAGCTCTCTCGGAAGAGTCATCATTCCCTGCCATCTCTGCTTTTCCTTGATCACACAGCTATCCCAGGATTTCATCCAGGCGATCATCACTCTTCTTCCATCTGGAAGAAGGGTTGTCTGCGGCGCATAAAAATCAAGTCCGTAGTCCAGACTTACCGGTGCGTCTTTTTCAAATGTATGTTTTTCGCTGTCATAATCTCCCGTAAAATATAGGGAATTATGTCCATTATGAAACTCATACCCTTTTGCCCGCATATGCTGTGGAGAACAGATCAGCACATGTTTATCCCCGAGCGGAAAGAAATCGGGGCATTCCCACATAACACCGATTTCTCCTGTGGAGTTCTCCGCAAGAATTGTTTCAAATTTCCATTCTTTCAGATCTTTACTGGAAAACAGAACTACCTGTCCAGGAATTTCTTCGCTGCGGCATCCTACGAGCATATGGTATGTTCCGTTATCTTCCCATATCTTCGGATCACGGAAATCAACTCTGCTACATTTCTCCGGAAGCATATCCCCGGTGACTACCGGATTTTTCTCTGCCTTTACATAATCTTTTCCGTCACCCCAGGCAATGCACTGATTCTGCCGGACTTCTTCTTTTCCATCCGGCAGCTTTTCTGTTGTAACTCCTGTGTAGATCAAAGCCTGTTTTCCATCCGCTTCAATAGCACTTCCGGAAAAGCATCCCTCTCGATCATATTCCTGATCCGGTGCAAGCGCTGCAGGAAGCTGCTCCCATCTAATCATATCCTCCGTCACACTATGGCCCCAGTGCATAGGGCCCCAGTCACGGCTGTAAGGATGATACTGGTAAAAAAGATGTACCTTTCCTTTAAAAACAGAAAATCCATTGGGATCATTGATCCAGCCAACCGGTGCAGATACATGAAAGGCCGGTTTCTCTTCCTGCGGGATATTTTTTGCTTCCTCTATTTCATAAAGACGTGCTTTTTCAAGTTTTTCACTCATACTCTGCTCTCTCTTTCTTTTTTATGTTTCTGACCGGTATCTTTTTCTGTTTTTATTTCTCTGTCTCACTAAGAGACTTCTGATACTGGTCAAAATATTTCTGTTTGATTGCCAGATAATCAGACAGTCCATACTGCTCCATCTTTTTCAGATAGGAATCCCATTCTTTATCGATGCCGCCATTCAGGATCCAGTCTGCTTTTTTCTGTTCCGCATACTTCTTGATATCCGTGTCATACTGAGATACTTTATTGGTATCATCAATACTCATAAATACATTCGGATACACATATTTACTTTTCATATCCTTAAGATATGTTTCATGCATATTGTCGAGACGCCATTTTGCATCTGCCGGCTCTGTTACATATACATCGTAATACTCGTTAAGTATTGCCAACGGTCCGTTTACAGACTGTGCTTCACGAACCTCTACCGGAGATGCATCTCCAGATCCATATGTTTCAGCATCTGACCACCTTCTGCATTCTCGGACATCTCAAAGATATTAAATGAATCTTTTTCCCCGTAAGTACCCCAGTTATTCTGCGGAGACTGGATCGGTGCATACATCTGATCGATCCATGCTGCTGCCAGTGCCGTATTCCGACAGCTTGTAGTCAGAACGCAGCGTCTCTGTCAAAGCCACTGGTTTCACTGTTATTCTGTCTTGTGATATTTACAAGACATCCGGACCGGCCAGCGCCGGGAGCATTACATAATCTTCATTGTTATCAATATTTGCAATATCCCAGGTGAAACACAGACCATATCTGTGGTTCTTACCTTTTGCAACATAAGTTGACCATTCCTGGGTAAAAGCCTCCGGATCCACCAGCTTTTCTTCTACCAGCTGATGGAGCCACTGAATACCTTCTTTATAGCCTTCCTGTACAGTTGTATAAATAACGGTTCCATCATCTTTCACTGCAAAATGATCACCGGTGTCACCATATCCTTCTCCGAATCCGTTGATGAGAATTGCAGGATCCTGATCACCATTATTGATGATAAAGGACATCGGGATCACACCACCCTCAATGTTGAATTTCTTTTCCAGTTTATCTGCATTGTCGCGGAAAGCGACCAGAACCTGTTCCAGTTCCTCAGTTGTAGTCGGAACGTCCAGCTTCAGATAATCCAGCCATTTTTTATTAATGTAGGGAATATCTCCAATTGCCTGAATGGCTTCTTTCCCCGCACCAAGCTGCTCGATCCATGGGAAAGAATAAATATGTCCGTCCGGTGCTGTACACATTGTTCTGTATTCCGGGTATTTTTCAAATACAGCCTTAAGATTCGGCATGTATTTATCAATGAGATTTTCTACCGGAATAATGATTCCCTGTTTGGCATAACGAAGAAGATCATAATCACTCATACCTGCGTTAAAAAGTCCATCCGGAAGATTTCCGAACTGTGCCAGCGCCAGATTTTTTTTGTCATCAAACTGATCCGATACAAAACAGGTCCAGTCAATGTGGACATTGGTCTGCTTTTCCAGTCTTTCAAAGATCGTTCTTTCATTAGGTTCCTGTGTAGATGTTGCAGGTGCACTGGTAATAAAAGACAGCTCTGCTTTTTCTTTCAGAGGAAAGGACACATCTTCCACCGGGATATCCGGATCTGTTTCTGCTTTCATGTGTTCTTTTCCGTTTCCACATCCGGCACTGCATACCATTATAATTGCAGAAAGCCCGATTGCCAATAATGCCTTCATTCTTTTTTCATCATTATCAACCTCCTGTCATCAGCCTTTTACAGAACCAACCATAATGCCCTGGTCAAAATATTTCTGGAAGATGGATACATGATCAGAAGCGGTAAACTTGATACAATGATCGTAGCATATTTCAGAAGTTCCGCTACCTTTGCCATCTGTGCAGTACTCTGGATATCTGCGATCATTCCGGGCTGCGGTGTATTCTGCACAAGGATGGAACGAAGTACCAGCTGCAATGGCTGCAGTTTCGCATCATTCAAATAAATCATAGCGTCAAAATAACTGTTCCACATTCCTACAAAGGACCACAGTGCAAGCACTGCAATGATCGGTTTGCATACCGGCATCATAATCTTGAAAAAATGCTCGATTTCCGTGGCACCGTCAATGGCAGATGCCTCTCTGAGTTCCTTGGGGATAGACTGATAATAGGTTCTGGCAAGGATCATGTTCCAGACATTAAACGCACCCGGAAGCAGGATTGCCCAGATCGTATTTACCAGATGCAGCTGATTGATCAGGATAAAAGTCGGGATCATTCCTCCACCGAAAAACATAGTGATGAGAAAAATAACATTGAAGAAATTTCTTCCCACAAATTCTTTCTTGGACATTGGATATGCTGCCAGCAAAGTTACCAGAACTGAAATAATGGTAAACACCAGGGAATAAAAAAATGAGTTTGCAAATCCTCTCCAGATCATATTATTTTCAAGAACTCTGCGGTACGCATCGATCGTCCACTTCCGCACATCAAGGCTGACCCCCTGGCTGTTCAGCACATTCGGATCCATAAAAGATGCGATCACAACATATAAAAGCGGAACCAGAATGGAAAGTACAAATGCACCCAGAAGTACGTATCCGATTCCTAAAATGCTTTGTCAGATGCCGAATATTTCTTTTTCTTTGCTTTTGCCATAACAGCACCTCCTATAATCCCTCTCCGTCATTCAGTTTCTTGACTACCCAGTTTACAAAGATCAAAAGAATTACATTGATCACTGAATTAAACAGCCCCACTGCTGTAGAATATCCATAGTCTCCATTCAGAAGACCGATTCTGTATACATAAGTAGAAAGAATCTCAGATGCAGGGAGGTTCATATCTGTCTGCAGTGCATATGCTTTTTCAAAACCAATACTCATAATATTTCCGGCCTGAAGAATAAACTGGATCACAATGATGTTTTTAATAGCCGGAAGCTGTACATACCAGATCTGCTGCAGGATATTTGCTCCATCCACCACTGCTGCCTCTTCCAGATCCTTACTTGCATTGGCAAGTGCTGCTGTATACATAATGGACGCCCATCCGGCTGTCTGCCATATTCCGCTGGCTATGTAGATCGTACGGAACGCCGCCGGCATGGTCATCCAGTTGGCATCAGAACCGATCAGTTTATTCAGCGGACCTACCGGTGAAAGAAACATACGAACCATACCACAGAGTACGATAACGGAAATAAAATTCGGCGCATAGATCAGAAGCTGAATTTTTTCCTGATCCCGGCTCTCCGGATCTGATTCAGAAGAAGTGCCAGGATGATCGGAATCGGAAATCCCCACAGCAGTCCGTAAATACTCAGTTTCAGAGTGTTCACAAGATAATTCATAAAATCCGGTGATGCCAGAAATCTCCGGAAGTATTCCAGTCCTACCCATTTGCTTCCAAATACACCATCAATGACATTGTAGTCCTCAAAAGCGATCAGTACGCCACCCATGGGCACGTATTTGAAGATGATCGTCAGAAGAAGTGCAGGCAGCAGAAAAAACACATACAGCTGCCAGTTCTTTTTCACATACTGAAGCTTTTCTGCAGCAGTTCTTTTTCCTGCCGGAACAGCTTTCGCAGAACCTTTTTTCATTCTCTTTTCCTCCCTTTTTTGTTCTTTCGTTCTTGTTTAGTAACCGGTAAAGTAACCGGTTACTTTATAAGTTGATACTACTATATGACATAGCTTCTGTCAACCTTTTTTGTTAATTTATTTAAGAAAAGTTACCGGTAACTTAACTGGTTATTTTTTTATTGCTATTTAACGTCTGTATTGTTATACTTATTATATCAATCCAATCATCCTGTACGGTCTGCAGCTTTCTCTTATATGATCACATCTGCATTCCGTATCATAACTTTCTGCTGTTAAAAGGAGAATATTTTTTTATGGCTAAAAAACAGGTAACATTTGCCGATATTGCAGAATACACTGGTTTTTCCAAGACCACGATCTCCAGATATTTCAATCATCCGGATTCTCTGACCCTGGAAAATCAGGAAAAGATCGCAAAAGCCTTGATGAGCTCGGCTACAGAAAAAACAAGCTTGCCAGGTTCTTGCCAATGGAAAAAGCGAATTTGTAGGGATCATTGTCCCGAACCTTTATCTTCATTATTATTCCGAAATGCTGACACAGCTTCTTCGAAGTTACTCCGACTATCATTACAAATTTCTGGTTTTTGTCAGTGATGGCGGCCCGGAGAAAGAAATGCAGTATCTGGACGAGCTGATGGCTTATAAGATTGAAGGACTTATTGTTCTCAGCCATACTCTTTCCTCTAAAAAACTGGCTTCCTATAATATTCCTGTGATCGCCATTGAACGTGAAGCGGAACATATATGCAGCGTTACAACAGACAATTACATGGGCGGCATGCAGGCTACTTCTCTGCTGATACGCAATCAGTGTGATGTACTGATCCACATCAATGTCCATGTACCTGAGAATATTCCGGCTTATGACCGTATCCGTGCCTTTGAGGAAACATGCCGGGAATATCATGTTCCTTATGAACTGAACCTTAATGTTTCCGGTGATTCCTATCAGGAGCTTTTTGAACAGATGCGTCTGATCTTTCAGGATATTGACAGTAAATATTCCGGTCAGAAAAAAGGCATATTTTTATCCAATGATACTTACGCAAATATATTTCTCAATCTGATCTTCCAGAAATATAACTGTCTGCCGGATGAATATCAGATCATCGGATTCGATAATTCACCCATTGCTGCGGAGTCCATCATTCCGATCACTACTATTGGACAGCAGATTGATGTGATCGCACAGACTACCATGGAACTGCTTGTGGAACAGATGAACGAAATGAAGAAAAGAAAACCGGCACCGCTTCAAAAACCGATCCACAAAAAGATCACTCCGGTTCTGATACGACGGCAGACAACCGGAGACTGAAAATACTTACAACATTTTTCCATATTCCATAACAACCCGTATATTCATGTACCGGAAACTTCATGCTATAATTCTGTGGAAAAATGTTAGACAAACATTACCGCCGGGAAATATTTGACAGGTTTCCCGACATCTATAAATATCTATTCAGGGAGGAAATCATGAAAAAAGATCAGGAAATTTTTCAGGAACGTTTAAACCATCATCACGACGAGCTTCGATGGCTGTACACAGAGCTTTATCACAATGACGATATGTTTGCGGAGCTCTGCGACAGATGTACCAGTATTTTACAGCACGCCGCCGCGCGCTCAAAAACCGCGACCTGGAAAGAGAAAAAAATCCGGACTGGTTCCGCCAGAAGGATATGCTTGGCATGATGCTCTATATTGACAATTTTGCCGGCAACATCAAGGGAGTTTCTGCCAAGCTTCCATATCTTAAGGAATGCAACGTGAACTGTCTGCATCTGATGCCGTTCCTTGATACCCCGAAGCCGTTCCGACGGTGGTTACGCAGTAGCCGACTTCCGCAAAGTCCGCCCGGACCTTGGTTCCATGAAGGACCTGGCTGCCCTTGCAGATAAATGCCACAAAAACGGAATGAACCTGTGTATGGATTTTGTTATGAACCACACCTCCGAGGATCATGAGTGGGCCAAAAAAGCACGCCAGGGTGACGGCGAATATATGAGCCGTTACTTCTTCTACAACAACCGTGAGATCCCGGACGAGTACGAAAAGACCGTACCACAGGTATTCCCAACCACTGCTCCGGGGAACTTTACCTGGCTTCCGGATATCGGTCACTATGTCATGACTACCTTTTATCCGTACCAGTGGGATCTGAACTACGGCAATCCCCGTGTTTTCAATGAGATGATGTACAACTTCCTCTTCCTTGCAAACCAGGGAATGGACGTGATCCGTATCGATGCGGTTCCGTATATCTGGAAGGAACTGGGAACTCCCTGCCGTAACCTGAAGCAGGTGCATACGATCGTTCGTATGATGCGTATGATCGCCGAGATCGTCTGCCCAAGTGTTGTACTTCTGGGTGAGGTCGTTATGGAGCCGGAGAAGGTTGTTCCCTATTTCGGAACCGTAGAGAAGCCGGAATGCCATATGCTTTACAATGTAACAACCATGGCTACAACCTGGAACAGCATTGCCACTCGTGATATCCGCCTTCTGAAAAAACAAATGGATATTGTAAACAGCCTTCCGAAGCAGTACACCTTCCTGAATTATCTCCGCTGCCATGACGATATCGGCTGGGGACTTGATTTCGCCACCCTGAAAGAATGGGACATGGATGAGCCATCCCATAAGCGTTACCTGAATGATTTCTTTACAGGAAAGTATCCGGGAAGCGACAGTCGCGGAGAGCTCTATAATGATGACCCGGTAACTCAGGATGCCCGCTTCTGCGGAACTACTGCTTCCATGTGCGGGATCGAGGCTGCTCTTTTTGAAAAAGATGACGAGAAGCTGAAAAGGGGTATCCGCGAGGATCTGATGCTTCACGCATATATGCTTACCCAGTCCGGGATCCCGATGCTTTACAGCTCCGATGAAATCGGACGTCTCAATGATTATTCCTATAAAGAGGATCCGGATAAGGCTGCAGATTCCCGCTATATCCACCGTGGTGCTTTCCAGTGGGAGCTTGCCGAAAAAAGAAACTCCAAATCCTCCGTTGAGGGACAGATCTTCCAGACTCTTAGCCGCATGGAGCAGATCCGCAGCCAGGAATCTGTTTTTGATAAGGACTGTGACGTGTATACATACGATGTTCATGATAACAGCATCCTCTGCATCCTCCGCCAGAAAGGAAACGAACGTTTCATCGGAATCTTCAATTTCAGTGACAGCGAAAAAACTGCCTGGATGCAGGAGGAAGGAACCTTCCGCGATCTTATTACCGGACAGACACTGGAACTTAAGGACGTAGTACTTCCAGCCTATGGATTTATGTGGTGTAAGAGAGTGTAATGATCCTGTGGCAGTTTCCAGGATCATGTGACTTACCTTTAATTTGTTATTCAAGTAAATAAAAAAGACGTGGCCTTACGGATCGCTATATTTCGTTCATTAACAACTCAGTAAATGAACGAACCTGTCGATCCGAGTCCACGTCTTTTTATTACGTTATATCTTCAAGTTTCTCTGCCATTGCCTGACATTCAGAAATTACTTGCAGAGCTCCTCTGCCATTGCATCGATCTCTGCCACATTCTCATCGCTGAGGGAGGACATGATCTTTACATTGTTCTCAAGCCATGTGATATTTTTGCTCTTTTCGAACATTCCTTTCATGACTTTGGCTGCAGTCGGTGCCCAGCTTCCGTTCTCAATGAGGCCGATGGTGCGGTTCTGGTAATTACGTTCTGTCAGGTTCTCGATGAATGTACGCATAAACGGGAATGCTTCTCCGTTGTATGTAATGCTGGCCAATACCAGCTTGCCGTAGCGGAAAGCATCCTCCACTGCCTCTGCCATGTCTTCTCTTGCAAGATCGCAGACAACAACCTTCGGGCAGCCCTTTTCCTCCAGCTTCTGTGCAAGAAGCTCTGCTGCTTTCTTTGTATGTCCGTATACAGATGTGTAGGCGATCATTACTCCTTCACTCTCTACTTTATAAGAAGACCAGATATCATATTTCTCCAGATAATGTCCAAGATTTTCGGTAAGGATCGGTCCGTGAAGCGGGCAGATGGTCTGGATATCAAGAGTTGCTGCTGCCTTGAGAAGCTTCTGTACCTGCGGACCGTATTTTCCGACGATTCCAATATAGTAGCGACGTGCTTCGCAGTCCCAGTCCTCTTCTACATCAAGAGCTCCGAATTTGCCAAAGCCGTCTGCGGAAAACAGAACTTTGTCTGTGCTGTCATATGTAACCATAACCTCCGGCCAGTGAACCATCGGTGCAAATACGAAAGTAAGAACGTGTTTTCCAAGTGTCAGGGTGTCACCGTTGGCTACAATATGTTTCTTTCCTTCCAGATCCATTCCACGGAAGAAATTCTCCATCATGGTGAAGGTCTTTGTGTTGGCAACAACAGTTGTATCCGGGTATGCTTTCATGAAATTCTCAATATTTGCTGCATGGTCCGGCTCCATATGCTGGACTACAAGATAATCCGGTTTCGCACCATCCAGAACCTCTGCAACTTTTCCCAGCCACTCTTCTGTGAAGCCGGCATCTACAGTGTCCATAACTGCGATCTTCTCATCTTTGATCACATAGGAGTTGTAGGACATTCCGTTTGGCACTACATACTGTCCCTCAAACAGGTCTACCCGATGATCGTTTACTCCTACATAATAAATATCATTTCCGATTTTCATTGTATTGAGTTCCTCCTTAGTCTGCTGTATTTTATATTTCCAATATTTCTGAAAATACTTTCTTATTGCTCTCATTTATTATATCATTGTTCGTACTGAAATCAATGTAGAATCTATAAATAAAAACAAACCTCTGCGCCTGGTAAAAGAGCTATTTTCCCCTCTTTACAAACCTATTCCAACATAGTATTGTATACCTTGGATGAAGGAATTTTTTATAATTTTTATGAGGTAAACTATGTGTGAAAATGAAAAAAGAAAACGTCTTCCATTGAGATGACCTCCGGCTCTCTCTGGAAAAATATCCTCCTCTTTAGCCTTCCCCTGATGGGGTCCCAGGTGTTGGAGGTTCTTTTTAATTTAAGTGATGTTGCGGTTGTAGGGCGATTTGCAGATTACATGGCACTTGGAGCTGTGGGTTCCACAACTCTGCTGGTCACTTTATTTACCGGAATCCTGATCGGCATGGGCGCCGGAGTCAATGTTCGTGTAGCACACGAGCTTGGTGCCGAAAACAGAAAAGGTACCGAAGAAACGATTCATACATCTCTTCTTCTCTGTGCCATCGCAGGACTTCTAGTCTGTGTCGTCTGTCTTCTGTTTTCCGGACAGATGCTGTCCATGATGAATACGAAACCGGAGCTGATGGACCAGGCTGTTTTATATATGAAGATTTATGCTCTGGGTATGCCGGCCATGGCTGTATACAATTTCGGTAACGGCGTATTAAGTGCCCGCGGCGATACGAAGCGACCGCTGATCTATCTTTCCATTGCCGGAGTGATCAACGTTCTTCTGAACCTGTTTTTCGTTATCGTCTGTCATATGGCCGCCGCAGGTGTGGCAACTGCCAGCGCGATCGCACTGTATATCTCCGCAGCGCTGGTAATGATCCACCTCCTTCGGAGAAAAGACGAATGCAGGGTATCCCTGCGTAAGCTCCGTCTTCACCCGAAGGCCTGTAAAGCAGTACTGCTTCTTGGTATTCCCACAGGTCTGCAGAACGGGATTTTTGCCATTGCAAATCTGTTCGTACAGACCGGTGTCAACTCCTTCGATGCAGTCACGGTTTCCGGAAATGCCGCTGCCGCAAATGCAGACTCTCTGATCTACAACGTCATGTTTGCTTTCTATACTGCATGCGCAAGCTTCATCGGTCAGAACTGGGGTGCCGGAAATAAAAAACGTATGCTGAAAACTTATGGGATCAGCCTTACCTATGCCTTCATCGCAGGCGCGATCCTTGGTGGACTGCTTCTTGTTTTCGGTCCGCAGTTTCTGTCACTGTTTGCCACAGAACCGGCAGTCATCGATGCCGGCATGGAGAGGATCCGGATCATGGGCTTCAGCTATGCCTTCAGCTGTTTTATGGATTGCAGTATCGCCGCTTCCCGTGGCATCGGAAAAAGTATCCCACCGACCATCATCATCATTCTGGGATCCTGTGTATTCCGTGTCATCTGGTTCTATACGGTGTTTGCACACTTCCAGACCATTTCCTCACTTTATCTCCTGTATATTTTCTCATGGGGAATTACAGGCTTTGCGGAGGTTTTGTTCTTTGCTGTAAGCTTCCGGAAAATTCGGACCTGAAACTTCAAATATATATATAGCGCCAGACGAAGCATTGATCTGGCGCTTTTTTATATCTTTTCGTGTTTATGTACATTTGTCTTTACAAGGCGGACATAATTGTATATAATTATCCTGTTGTGCTTTTACGCAATGCAGTAATACCGGCTTAGAACGATCCGCCCTTTACACTGGATCGTTGCTTTGCGGCTCAGCATTTTTTAGCACACTCACACAATAGGAAAGAGGAAACTAGTTATGAAAAAACTGATTCAAAAATGGAACAGCATCAACCTGATCAAGCGCATCATCTGTGGTCTGATCGTTGGTATCATTCTCGGACTTGCGATCCCTCAGGCATCTGTGATCTCCATTCTCGGTGATCTGTTCGTCGGTGCTCTTCGTGGAATTGCTCCGCTTCTGGTGTTCTTCCTGGTAATGAGCTCTCTGTGCCACATGGGAAAAGGCCAGAAAACAAACATGAAATTCGTTGTTGTACTTTATCTTCTGGGAAATATACTCTCAGCACTGGCAGCTGTGATCTCCAGCCGCCTGTTCCCGATCATGCTGACTTTTCCGAAAGTACAAATACTTCCGACGTCACTCCGCCAAGCGGTGTTGCAGAGGTCCTCAAAAACCTTCTGATGAACATTGTTTCCAACCCGGTTGACGCACTTGTCAACGCCAACTATATCGGTATCCTTGCATGGGCCATCATCTTCGGTATCGCACTGAAGGCCGCAAGTGAAACTACCAAGACTGTCATCGAAAACATTTCCGATGCAACCTCCACAGCCGTAAAATGGATCATCAGCCTTGCTCCATTTGGTATCATGGGCCTGATCTTCACAACCATCTCCGAGCAGGGACTTAGTGTACTGTTAAGCTATGGCCGTCTGATCTGTGTACTGGTGGGAACCATGCTCTTTGTCGCACTGGTGATCAACCCGATCATTACTTTCATCTGCACACGCCAGAATCCATATCCGCTGGTTCTGCGCTGCCTGAAGGACAGTGGTATCACAGCATTCTTCACAAGAAGCTCTGCCGCCAACATTCCGGTAAACATGGAGCTGTGCAAGGATCTCGGACTTGATGAGGATACCTACTCCATCTCCATCCCTCTTGGTGCGACCATCAACATGGGTGGTGCAGCGATCACCATTTCCATCATGGCTCTGGCAGCTGCACATACACTCGGTATCAGCGTAGACTTCCCGACCGCTCTGATCCTCTGCATCCTGGCTGCTGCAAGTGCGGCTGGTGCTTCCGGAGTTGCCGGCGGTTCTCTTCTTCTGATCCCGATGGCCTGCAGCCTTTTCGGAATCCCCAATGATGTTGCCATGCAGGTAGTTGGTGTCGGTTTCATCGTAGGCGTGATCCAGGATTCCTGTGAGACAGCACTGAACTCTTCCACAGACGTACTTTACACAGCATGTGCCTGCAGGATCAGAAAGAATAAATGATCACACTTATAAACCGTCAGTCGTATATTCCTGATCCGCATTTGAGTCAGGCAGATATTTGTAATTGAAACAGGGGACTCCCTTGATTCGGTTAAAAAGAGCAGATCTTCCGTATTTGGAAAATCTGCTCCTTTTTTGGCTTAGAGCGTGTTTGAAAAAGGCTTTCTGCAAGATGTGCGTCACAATTTGTGGGAGATTTTGTCCGGATGAGGGCGCGTAGCGGGCTACGGCAACTGAATTCGGGTAAAATATACCGCAAAGTGGGGCGTGCAGATTACGGGAATGATTTTTCAAACACGCTCTAACCTTCAGTTCCTGCAATATCTGCCCCATATAAAATTATCCGTAATCGGTAAATGAAACATCCTCTACATTCGAAAAAGCTTCCAGTTCTCTCCCATCTGCACAGCCAGATATACAAGCTCAAAGATCACAGCTACAGATCCAAGCTTAAAAAGCAGGGAATCCACAAAGCCTCCTGCCTTACAGAAATCCAGCGCAATGCCTCCCGGCAGCGGATATAGGATCCGTACCCGTTTCCGGTTAAAGCAGTCCAGCACCAGATGTGATGCGAATCCAACCACAAAATAAAGGACCAGCTTCACGGACACCATGGATATGGCTGCACTTAAAATGGCCATAGCATGATCGAATGCATAAATGACCGGTGCGGCTGATTTTTTCCAAAGGCGCAGACTGCAATAAAAATAATAACTCCCATGGCAACCGGCGCCATAGACTGGTTATTGCGGATCTTTTCCCAGATAGAAAAATCATAAAAATAATTCAATGCGATCTCTGCTGCCACAAGCAGTACCGCGATCAGTGTGATCCGGTCCGCATCCTTATGGGATTTGGAGGTTCCTACATCAATGTCGCTGATCAATGCTCCAAGCATTCCTGTTCCTGCCGCAAGTACCAGACCGGAAAACGTAGAGGGCTGTGTAACTGCCAGCACTGTTCCGAGTCCGACTGCCGCGTGTGTTTTTCCTGTCATAATTCTCCCCTTATTGTAAAAAATCTTCCGTTATTCAGGATTATCCACTGCTACAGATCAGACACTCTCTCTGATCTTCTGCATATATAAATGTATCACTTTATCATTTACCGCAGATCTGAAAATACAATAAGGCAGCTGTCAGCCTTACCTTTTACTGACAGCTGCCTCCACGAAACAGCATTATATCACATAAAAAATCACAATTCTATCTAAAATCTTTCTACTTTCTTTCACGTCCCGTTTAAATGGAATATGTCTCTTGGATCTCTCTTTTAATCAGACCAGTTCATACGTCCGTAGCGAAGTGCAATATCATGGATTTCTTTCTGAAGCTTCACAGTCAGCTCCCTTTTGCGGATCCTCCACTTCCAGTTCTTTCCTACTGTGGAAGGCTGGTTCATTCTGCAGCTGTTATCCAGGCCCATATAATCCTGCATAGGGATCACACAGAGCTTTGCACTGCTTCTCATAACCAGGCTGATAAAGCATTTATGCAGCTCTTTATCCGGTGTATAGTTATCACAGAGATAATCCCTGGCAAGCTTACGCTCTTTTGCCATAATGCTCTTCCACCATCCGGCGATGGTCTCATTATCATGGGTTCCTGTGTATGCCACACTGTTCTCCGGATAGTTGTGTGGAAGATAATCATTGGCACAGCCGGAATCTCTGGAATCAAACGCAAACTCCAGGACCTTCATTCCCGGGAATCCACTGTCATGGACAAGCTGACGCACAGAATCTGTCACATAGCCAAGATCCTCCGCAATGACCTGCTTCCAGCCAAGGGCCTGCTCCACTTTACGGAACAGATCGATCCCGGGACCTTTTTCCCAGTGACCGCCAATGGCATTTTCTGCACCGTACGGAATGGAAAATACTCGTCAAAGCCACGGAAATGATCGATCCTTACCACGTCATAAAGGCGGAATACGTAGCTCAGTCTGGAGATCCACCACTGATATCCTGTATTTCTGTGGTAATCCCAGCGGTACAGTGGATTTCCCCAAAGCTGTCCTGTTGCGGAAAAACCGTCCGGCGGGCATCCGGCTACAGCCACCGGCACATTCTCCTCATCCAGCTGGAAAAGCTCCGGATGAGCCCAGGTATCTGCACTGTCCATAGCTACATAGATCGGGATATCTCCGATGATTTGAATGCCTTTTTCGTTGGCATATTTTTTCAGTTTCATCCACTGCTCATAGAATTTGAACTGCATATACTGCTGGAATTCAATATCAAAATATAATTCTCTGCGATAGTAGTCCATGGCATTTGCCCAGCGAAGGCGGATATCCTCTGCCCATTTTGTCCACTCAACACCGCCGAACTGATCCTTTACTGCCATAAAAAGTGCATAGTCGGAAAGCCACCAGCTGTTTTCTGCAACAAATTTCTGATAATCCGGATTCTCGCTGGTGTTGCTGTTTTCGTAAGCTTTGCGGAGAAGCTTATAACGGCCTTTGTAGATTTTTTCATAGTCTACGCTGTCTGCTCTTCTTCCCCAGCTGACCTTATCACAGTCCTCCTTTGTAAGGACGCCTTCCTCCACCAGTGCCTTCAGGCTGATAAAATACGGATTTCCCGCAAAAGTGGAGAAGGACTGGTACGGAGAATCTCCGTAACTGGTAGGTCCCAGTGGAGGATCTGCCAGTAGCTCTGTCCCGCTTCCTTCAGCCAGTCCACAAAATCATAGGCACTCTTTGAAAAACATCCGATGCCGTACTCTGACGGCAGGCTTGTGATCGGCATCAGAATGCCGGCTGCTCTTTTATCCATATCTTTTCTCTCCTTATGTTGAGCCCTGCATCTCAGAGCATCTTATCTATTATCCTCTCACGGATGCATATTCATATAATCTACGCAACCGTTTGCGTAAATTATACGTCCATTTTGCATGAAGTGCAATGCGTTTTTGTCTTTTCTACCTTTCTTACAATTTTTACATCCTGATTTTGTGCAGTTTTTCATTGTGTCAAACAGAATCTGTCTGCATCTCACTACCTGATTTTCTGTGCATCTGTTTTTACGCAATTTCATGCAATTTTCCGTGCAATATGTTTGACAGTATCCTTGTTATGAACTACAATATCTCTATCAGACTGAGATAAAAAAGCCGGATCAGAGGCATACTTCCGCTTTGATCCGGCATATCCGTGAGGAGGCAAATTTATGGCAGTAACCATCAAAGATGTGGCAGCTCTGGCCGGGGTGTCCCCGTCCACCGTTTCCAGAACCTGCAAAAATAATCCATCTATCAGTGAAGAAACCAAGGAACGTGTACGCAGAGCCATGGCGGAGCTTGGCTATGAGCCGAATTTTCAGGCCAGTAACCTGGCAGCACAGATTTCCCGCTCCATCGGTATCATCCTGCCTCCGTCCCCAAAGGAGACATACGAGAATTCCTTTTACCTTGAGACGATCCGGGGGATCAGCCACTACTGTAACGCACATCAGTATATCAGCACCATTGTTACCGGTCAGAATGAAGAAGAGATCCTTAACGCAGTACGTTCCATGTCCAGAAGCGGTAAGGTTAACGGATTTATTGTTCTTTATTCCCGTGTGAATGATCCTGTTATTGATTTTCTCTTCAGTGAAGGACTTCTCTATATCCTGATCGGAAAACCGGCACAATACACCAATCATACGATCTATATCGATAATGACAACCTTCTGGCCGGACGGGAGGCAACGGAGTATCTTTATGCTCTGGGCCACCGGAAGATCGCTTATCTGGGTGTAGATAATTCCCTGGTCTTTTCCGCAGACCGCAAAACCGGCTACATGACTGCGCTGATCAGCCACGGATTAACCGTACAGCCCGAATACTGTATAGAGGTTCCTGCCGCTTCCCAGAATGAGTTTCAGGAGCTTCGAAAGCTGCTTTTAAGCGAGGAGCGCCCTACAGCTGTGCTTGTCAGTGATGATATTCTGGCACTTTCCCTGGAGCGGATCTGTATGGAAGCAGATATCTCCATACCGGAGGATCTGTCCATTCTTTCCTTTAACAACTCACTTTTTGCCAGACTGACTTCCCCTCAGCTGACCTCCATTGATATTAACTCCGGGCAGCTTGGAATGGAAGCAGCCACGCAGATGATCAGTCATATCGAAAATCCGAGCCTTCCGGCCACAAAGATCATTGTACCTCACCAGCTGATCGAAAGGGACAGCTGCCGGAGGATCTGATCTGCTTTCAAACAAAAAACAGGTATCTTCTCCGCTGACTGTGTATTGACCACCACTTATCGATCTGACATTGGTAGTCGATCTACCGCCCGGCAAAAAGATACCTGTTTTTCATTTTTTATAATGCTTTCTCATAACACCAGTACATATGTCCCCAGAGTTCACACTCTCCCACGTTCTCAAAATTCAGCTTATCATAAGAACGGAGTGCTTTTACATTGTCCTTCGCAACAAGAAGATGTACAGCTTTATAGCCCCGCTTCTTCAGTTCTTCCATCACACCCTTAAGAAGTTTCCCGGCAATCCCCTGATTCTGGAATTCCTGACATACTCCCACCCGGGAGACCTCCGCTGACGGCACCATGGTTTCTGACCAGCATGTGAGGCATTCCACATTTGGATCATCATCAATGGAGATCACACCTGCGATATTTCCCGCATCGTCCCGCATACAGAACAGCGCATCTCTGGAAAGATCAAATTCCACTTCTTTTTCTGAAGGATACTCCTCTGTCCACACACAATAGGGCGTCTCCAGCAATGAACGGTACAGCTTCAGAACTGTATCTGCTTCTTCTCTTTTTACACGCTCGAAATTCATTTTATATCCTTTCTCCTGAAAATACATTCTTTTTCCGCCCGGATCTCGCCAGTATCAGGATCACAGCAAATGTAATGATCTCTGAACTCAGGAAGGAACTCCACACGCCATTGATCCCAAATAATCCGGACAAGATCACCGCACTTGCAGCAATAGCGATCACACCACGCATAAGCGATCCCACGATCGCCGGAACTGCACGATCCACCGCCGAAAAATACGCCACCAGCATAATATTGATCCCCGCAAACAGGAATCCCAGGAAGTAAATCCGCAGGCCCACATGCGCATAATCCAGAAGCTGCTGGTTATTTTCACTGTTAAAAACAGCGACCAGATTGTCTGTAAAACCCCACACCACCAGGATCGTCACCGCTTCCAGCACTGCACAGGAAACCAGACTCCAGCGAAGCAGGCTTTTTACATGGTCACGCTGTCCTTCTCCGTAGCTTTTGCTGATAAGCGGCTGTGCACCCTGCGCCAGTCCGTTAAAAATAGACATTGCCACAAGGGAAAGATTAGCCACTACTCCGTAGGCTGCCACGCTTACATTTCCTGCGATCCCAAGAAGAAGCATGTTAAAAATGATCGTAATGATCGCTGAGGAAAGCTCTCCGACAAAGGCCGAAATCCCAAGCTGACAGCATGAGATCAGATGGCGGATGGAAGGCCGTACCCACCGGAAACCTACGTGATTCTTTTTCCCAAGGTAATGGGTTGTGCAGATCGCCATTGTAATGGCAGGACTGATGCTGTTGCCAGCGCCGCTCCGGCAAGCCCCAGTTTCATTGGAAACATAAAAATATAGTCAAACACAATATTGAAAAGACTTGCGGAAATCGCCCCTGCATGGCAGTGGAGGTTCCCTGGTCATTTCTTGCAAAAGCAGTAAACGTATAATTGGCCATAAACAGCGGCGTAGTGATCAGCATGATGCGGAGATAGCTTTTTCCAAGGGCAGTCAGACCTGCATCTGCGCCAAGAAGGTGAAGAAATTTCTCCGGTGCAACAATACCTGTGATAATAAATGGCACACTGCACAGAACGCTCCAGAAAACAGACTGCAGAAAATAATGATCCGTATTCTCACCCTTAGCTCTGTTGATCCCGAATCGGGTAGCAGAACCGATACCGATCATTGCCCCGATAGCATATACCAATCCATACACCGGAAGGATCAGATTCAGAACTGCCAGGCCATCTGCACCTGAATGAACTGATATAAAAAATGTATCCGCCAGAATATAAACCGATATTCCGATCATACCTGCAATGCTTTGAAAAATATATTTAAAAAACTGCCTCAGCATATATGCACCATGTCCTTTCCTGATTCTGGTTTTCATCCCATTTATCATTTATTCTAACTCAAAAAAGCTTCTCTTTTTGTTACTGATAATAACATCTTTCGCTACACCCCGCCGGAAACACTATCCGTTTTAATGTATACTGAAATTCTCTCTCATTTTCTGCAGCGTCCAGGATTTCCAACGCTTTTCGCAAATTCCGGATATCTTTTTCCATGTGATCCACATAGTTTCCCCGGCCAACCAGCTTCAGATGCGTGATCCCTGCCTGCTTCAGCTGATACAGTGCACACAGTCCACAGCCTGTCTCACCACAAAGATATCCGGATTCATCATATGCTTTCAGATCCGGTTCCTGATCCCACGCCTGCTCCTGAAGAGCCATTATTTTTTCCGGAACAGCATCACCATTCCGTACAGTTCCAAGCCAATAGGACACCCTGCAAAGATATCCCATCTCATCACAGTGAAGAGAATTACAGAATGCTCCCGTAAACTGGCACATTTCATTCAGCACAAAGGCTTCGAAATCCATTCCCGCCTCCGGTCGGATTCCGGCCTGTTTTTCCACTTCTCTCTGAGATGCAATAACAGACTGCATATCCCGGAACGTGTTTTTCCGATGAAAGATCAATCTCTTCAGAGGAAAGCGCCGGAACATCTTCAGCATTTCGCTGTTCACTTCCCCTGTCTCTCCGCTGAGATGGATCTCACAGGAAATCCCCCTGTTTTTCAGATAAACAAGAAGCGCCGGATCTGCAATGATATAGCTTCGAAATCCAATTCCCATGCACTTTTCTATGATATCTCCGATCTCCGGATACTGTTCCGGAAGATAATACAGGGAATTGAAGGTGAGATGCACCGGCTTTTTATATTTTTTTACCATCCGGGAAAGAATTTCCAGCTCACTGTATGCTCCAAGCTGAACATTACAACAGAGAACCTCCCTGCGATTTAACGGCATTACTGTGCCATATTTTTCCGCCCAGGAAAATGGTACATAGCCACAGAAAAATTCATCTGCTCCTGCCTGCACAAAACGTTCATATTCATCTATGGAGCCTAACCCGGCTGTTATTTTCATACTGTTATCCATGTCCTGTTCCTTTTTCTGCAATGTATTCTTGTCAAACAGATATTCGTGCTCCACCTTCACAGCCTGCTCATCACCTGTCATATATTAACAACAATGCGATCCGGCTTTGTGCCTTTTATATTTTTCCACATTTCAGGTATCTCCGGAAATGTTTTATCCACACCGAACAGGGAATTATACCTCCCTGCCATGTGTAAATGTTCCGGATAAAGAAGTGTGTATTTTTCACAAAATTTCGGACAGTGCTCCGCAAGCTGCTGTGTACCACGATCCCCAGTGGTGCACAAAGCATACAATGGACAATACTGCGAAGTGTTTGTCTGATAAAAAGGCAGATGCAGACTGTTTTTTCCCGGGGGAAGCTCCTGTGGATATCCACAGGACTCCCACTCGTATCTGTGGATATGAAATTCTTCAGCCAGAAAATCCCGATAAAACCCCGCATTCAGGCTGTTTTGCTGAAATAATAAGGTATCACCGGATTTATATTTCATTCGCGGATCCTTTTTTCGTTTATTAAGCAATGTGCCCAGAACAGGATGCAGGCGGGATGTTTTTCCACAGAGCATTTCCACCATGGCCCAGTCATTGACTACGATTTCCACATTCACCCCATGAATACAGCACCAGTTATCCACCTTTCCAGAAGCTTTCCCACAGACAAAAGCATAAATTCCCGGATATAAGAAAATACCAGTGTGATCTCCGATCCCTCCGAATACACTTTATCCATGATAGAAAAAAGCTGCTCTTCTATCGGAAACAAATTATGGCAGAACTGATTTCCAATATAAAATCTGTCCGGTATCCGGCCTGCAAAATAACTGTGAGTGAGATAATTCTTCTGCCAGTAAGACGCCAGAAAAGCCTGCAGCGGCTGGCACAGATATTCTTCATACAGGGAAGTGCAGTTTAATTCCAGGGCAAACTCTGCATTATCCAAAAGCCTTAATTCTTCTGCACCCATTGTATCCTGTGGATTTCCGGAAGCCTTTTCATTTTCTCTAAAAACCACCGCTTCTTCTGTTCCTCCAGACTCCTGCAATGCATCTCATCCAGCTCCGCAGGATAACCGGTCAGTGATTTCGCCAGCTCTCCATCGTCTCCATCCAGCTTCAGACGGATATATCTGTTGTACTCTCCGGCCAGACGCCGAACCTCCTGTACATAATCCTTCTGTTCCACTCTCACAGAATATTCCCTGTAAAAATATTTTCCGGTTTTCTTTTCAACTGGCTGTTGATCCTGCAGGCATTGATCCTCTGCTGCACTCATCCAAACTTCCGGATCTCCACTCTCCTGTACCCGGCTTTTTTCATATCATAAAAATAGATCAGAAACTGCTCCGGTTCCGGGCATTCCTCTGCCAGCCGAAATCGAAATCCATCTTCACCCAGCTCTGTGATCCGGATTTCTTTGCTATCCATAAAACCGGACAGTAATCCAAATGGTATCATAGAGATCCTCATCAGGAAAGCTTCCTCCCTTCCGACAAAAAAGGAGATGCCATATGCTCCCATACAGCACCTCCCACTGTTCCTTCTTATTTCACTTCTACTAATTCAATTCTGAAATTCAGCTCTTTACCTGCCATCTCATGATTGGCATCGAAAGTAATGGTTTTTTCATCTTTTGCGTTAACTTTAACCGGGAACGGCTGACCATACTGATTGGAGAGGTATACCTGCTGTCCTACAGTAAGATCCTCAGCACCCGGAAGCTGTTCGATCTCAAGTGTAAAAATCGCATCCGGATTCGGCATACCGTAAGCTTCCTCAGGCATCAGATGAACATCTACCACCTGGCCAACCTCCATGTTTGCAACTGCCGCATCAAAGCCTTTGATCATCTGTCCTGCTCCGCAGATGAATTCCAGTGGCTCGCCACGGTCATAGGAAGAATCGAACTGTGTTCCGTCATTAAAGGTTCCTCTGTAATGTGTACGGCAGGTTTTTCCGACATTAGGACCTGTGATAGATGGCTGGGAACCGCATCCGCCGCCACAGCCTCCGCAGGAATGTCCGTCTTCATGACCGCCGCAGGAATGTCCATCTTCATGATGGTGATGATCACAGTTCACACCTGTGGATACCAGCTCGCCCTTCAGATAAGCATCCACAGCCGCATCTACGTCACCCTGTGCTCCGGAACATAACTCAACACCAGCCTCAGCAAGTGCTGCCTGAGCGCCTCCGCCGATTCCGCCACAAATCAGAACGCTGATCCCCTGCTCTGCAAGAAGTCCGGCAAGTGCACCATGTCCGGTGCCATTGGAGCTGATCACTTCACTGGAAACAACCTTGTTATCCTCCACCTCATATACCTTGAAAAACTCCGTTTTTCCAAAGTGCTGAAAAATGTTTCCATTATCGTATGTTGCTGCAATTTTCATTTGTAAAACCCTCCATTAGTCAGATATGTATTATATTAGTATATCGTGCAGGCAGGATAAAAGCAAGGTTTAACTTCTCTCACAAAAACACCTCGCGGGACATTGCCAGTGAACAGTAACCTCTTGCTGTCATTCAATGAATCCAGTATAATAGAAGCATCTGTAAAAATAAAAGATTTTTTGAATAAGAAGGTTTGAGCTAAAATGAAATCATACGAAGAATTACTTTCAGATATTGAAGAAGACATGGAGCTCATGGGTTCCTCACACATTGTTTATTCCATGGAAGAGGACGACATTGTTACCGATTATGATTATCTTCCATCCGATTCCTGTACGATCTCCATTACCTTAAAGGAGCTTCAGGAAAAGCTTCAGCTGCAGATGCTCTATACAAAAGTTTCCGCTCATACAGCCGGAGCAGATAAAAATGCCCCGAAATTAGCTGTTGTTTTTCCGGGCATCGGATACACTGCTGACAAGCCGCTTCTGTACTATACCAGCCGCCTTGCCAGCAAACACGGCTACAAAATCCACACTGTATCCTATGGCACCCTCCCGGAATGTCAAAGGAGATCCATGAAAAATGAAACAGGCCTTTGACCTTGCCCTGGAACAAACAGAACGCTCCTTAGGCAGCATCGACTGGAATTCCTATGGCAGCATTCTGTTTATTTCCAAAAGCATTGGTACAGTCATCTCCTCTGCCTATGCTTCCAGACACGATCTGACTGTAAAAAGTATCCTGTTTACACCTCTTGCAGAGACCTTTTCCCTCCCACTTGCCGGAAGCATTGCCTTCCACGGCACCGCAGATCCCTGGGCCGAAACCGATTCCATCCAGAAACTGGCAGCGCAGAAAGATGTACCTCTCTTTCTCACCCAAAACGCCAACCATTCTCTGGAAACCGGTGATGTACTGACGGATATCTTTATTCTAAAAACTACAATGGAGCGGGTCCAGCGTTTTATTTAACGCCGGTCCGCTTATTTTTCTCCACCCACTAAAAACTGAGGTGTCAGCTTATTCAGCTCACGATCCATGGAAGTTCTGGAAATATCACTGATGTCCTTCAGGGCAAACACTTTGGAAAAGCCGATCTCCATCATGTGATCCAGATCCATGCCGGGCGCTTTTTATCACTCATAAACAGCTTACTGCTGAGCTCTTTCCCTGTTTCCGCATCTTCATGAGCATGGATACCTCTTCCGTATTTTTCCCACATGGCAGCATCATGTGCCTCGTAAATCTTTTTCTTTTCTTCATCATAAAGATGCAGATACCAGCAGGCGTCCGATACCAAAAGGCGTCCGCCTTTTTTCAGTACACGCAGCCACTCCTTGTAAGCCTTCTGTGGATCATCCAGCGTCCATGTGATATTTCTGCAGATAATCATATCAAATGTCTCATCCGGGAAATTCAGATTGTGGCAGTCCATAGTCATCAGATCTGCGGATAAACCTGCTGCCTTTACATTTTCCTTTGCTTCATGGATCATATTTTCAGTAATATCGATCCCGGTCACATGATGTCCTTCTTTTCCCAGCATAATTTCAAAAAATCCCGGCCCGCAGCCTACATCCAGTACTTCCAGATGTTCTTTTTCCGGCGCATACTCCAGAATCAGATTCTTCCAGTTTTCTGCTGTTTCACTTTTCAATTCAGCCTTGATCCCTTCGCTGTAAATGCCGGCTTCTCCTTCCCAGTAATCTTTGATCTTATCGTTTTGCATGTCACTTCTCCTTCTTTGTGGCTACTACAATAAATTTTTTTCCCTGATATCCGTATTTCCAGAAATCCATCGTCCATGGTCTGTTTAGCCAGCGGTTCTCTCTGATCTGGATCCTGGCAAAGCGTACCTTTTTTAATATCTGAAAGTCCGCTTCCGGACGCTTCTGCGATGTAAATGGCAGCTTTTCATAAATTCCGCTGTTTTCCTTCACGTCAGTTTCATATGTTTTTCTTTCTGTAACATAAATAAGAAAGTCAGCAATTTTCATATGGATCTTATTTTTTAATGTGGGTTCGACGGTCCGATAGTCCCCATCAAAATAAATGATCCTTCCACCTGGTTTTAATACAGCCTTCCAGCGTCTGAAAGCTTTTTCCGGATCATATAATGTCCACACCGCATCTCTGGAAAGTATCACATCATAGCTTTGTTCCTGTTCCAATGGCAAAGTTACACCATCTTCCTCACAGATTTCCACCTGTTGATGATACTGTCGCATATTCCTTCTGGCTTTTTTCTACCATTCCTGATGAACCATCTATCGCTTTTACATCATGTCCCAGACGCGCTGCTATGATGCTCATAAACCCGGGCCGCAGCCACTTCTAAAATACGAAGGGGCTCAGGTCCAAGAAGTCTTTTCAATTCTTTTGTCCAGTGAGATACCGTTCTTTTGTTACTCAATTGTTTTTGGATCATATCATCATAATCACCGGAATCTTCTGTCCATTTATTCTCGATTTTTTCAAACATTTTTTTACTCCACTACATCCAGTGTTGCCCAGTTAATGCCTTCATAGGCAGTCGGTGCAAGCTCTACATTGGTCAGTCTGGTATTGTTATAGATATAATCACGGTTCGGATAATACAGCGGCACTGTTACTGCCTGATCATTGATACGTGTAAGGATCTTATCGTATAATTCCGTACGTTTTTCTTCGTCCTGTGTTTTTAATACTTCTCCGAGATCTTTGTTCAGCTCCTCATCGTACCAGTTTACTGCCTTTGCTCCATCTTCCGCGTAGAACATTGATTTCAGGAAACCATGAGGCATCCAGGAGTCTTCATAGCTGCGGTAAATGCACAGATCGTAGTCTCTGGTGTTCCAGATCTCATCAAAGTAAGCTGCAGATTCTTTTTCTACCAGTTCAACACCCACACCAACCTTCTCATATTCAGATTTCAGGTATTCACACAGTGACTTCCAGGAAGCATATTCTTCAGTCTGGAATACCAGTCTGAGGCTCAGTGGTTCTCCGTCTTTTTCTACAATACCATCTCCGTCTGTATCCTCATATCCTGCTTCCTTTAACAGTTCCTTTGCTTTATCCGGATCATATGGATAACCCTTGCTGTTTTCTTCTGTTACATAAGGAACTGTCGGAGACATAAGTCCGGTTGCCGGATTGCCGTAACCATCCAGCAGATCATTTACAATGCTTTCTTTATTTGTTGCATAATTCAGTGCCTGACGTACGTTTATATCCTGAAGCGCCGGTGTATCATAATTTTCGATCAGATAGTAAGAAAGTGTGGAAACCTGCTGTTCTGTCGATAAATTTTTATCTGCCTGGATAATACTGAAGCTTTCGGATGGAATATCCTGAAGATTCAGATCTGCCTCTCCACTCTGAAGTGCCATCACTCTGGCATCACCGTCTGCCACCTGTTTCAGAACTACTTTATCAATATTTGGTTTCTCACCGTAATAATTAGGATTTGGTACCAGGACAACCTCCTGACCGCTTTCATAACTGTCGATCATCCACATTCCGGTACCCACTTCCTGACAAAATTCTCCGTCTTCATCCAGTGCACTTTCACAGGTGAAACGGAATGGTCTTGGATAGCTGAATTCGATCAGCAGTGTATAGCATGGTTCTGCGAACTTAAATTCTACAGTATAATCATCTACCTTTGTAACATTTCCAGTTTGGCTGAAAAGTTACCGATCACATCCTGTTCCACCCATCTGTTATAATTCCACATCACATTGTCTGCATTAAACACTGTACCGTCTGAGAATTTCACATCTTTTCTTAAATGGAACGTATAGGTTGTGCCATCTTCGCTGATATCCCAGGATTCTGCCAATGCCGGTTTGATTTCTCCATTTTCTCCGTAACGTACCAGAGGATCATAGATCATTTCATAAAGACGAAAATCCGGACCACTTTTTACCGGGTCACAAAGTTCAGGAGTCAGATCAATGGATGTCATTGCCGTAACTACTTTTTCCTCTTTTGCCTGTACATTGACACCTGTCAGTAAAGTTGCCGCCACCATGCTCAATGCTATCAATTTTGCTACACGTCTTTTCTTCATTTCTTCCTCTCCTTTGTTTGTTTTATATTTTACAGCATATGACATGCCGCAAAATGTCCTGTTTCAATTTCTGTCAATTCCGGTATATGCTCTCTGCATATATTTGTACATCTTCTGCACCGGTTCTGATATGGGCAGCCCTGTTCCGGAATGGTATCTGAAAATATTTCTTTTCCTGCAATCCGATTCTTCGCATTTTCGGTTCTTTTACCGGAATAGATCAAACAGATCTTTTGTATAAGGATGTACGGCAGTCTCCTTTAAGCTGTCCGTATGATCGATAAACTCGACCACGCGTCCCTGATACATAATAGCCACCTCTTTGCAGAGATATGGAACGTTGGACAGATCGTGAGTGATCAGTAAATAGGTCATCTCATATTTTCCTGCAGCTCATTTAACAGATGCAGGATCTGCTTTCGTATGGAATAATCCAGACTGGATACCGGTTCATCACAGATCACAAGCTCCGGTCTTAATACCAATGCTCTCGCAATATTAGCTCTCTGACACTGACCTCCTGAAATCTGTCCAACATAACGGTTGCGGATATCCGGATCAAGCCCCGTCTGGATCAAAGCCTCCTTTACTCGCTCTTCATACTCACCCTCTTGCAGTTTTTCATGTAATTTCAAAATTTCCAAAATATTTTCTCCAATGGTATAACCGGGATCAAATACCCCGCTACTGCTTTGAAAGACCATCTGAAGATTCTTGCGATATGGACGAAACTGCTTTTCAGACAAATCCTGCATTTCCTGTCCCTGAAACCAGAATTTTCCATCTGTAGGTTTCTCCAGGCCGGCGATCAGCTTTCCGAATGTAGTTTTACCACTTCCACTTTCACCGATCAGAGCCATGGATGATCCTGCATGGATTTCCAGACTTACATCATCCACTGCCTTCACAATTTTTTTCTTGCCATAATATTTTTTTAAATGTTCTGTCTTTAACAACGTACTCATACTTTCCCCTATAAAACTGCATCCAGCAGTTTTTTTGTATATGAATGCTGCGGATGATAAAAGATCTCTTCAACCGTTCCGTTTTCCACTATTTCGCCGTCTTTCATGATCGAAACATCATCTGCGATGCTACCACCACACCCAGATCATGCGTAATAAATAACACGCCCAGATTTTCTTTCCTGGATAGCTGATAGATTTCTTCCAGAATCTGCTTCTGTACGGTTACATCCAAGCTGTCGTCGGCTCATCTGCGATCAGATAATCCGGTTTCATGGACATGGCAATGGCGATCATAACACGTTGGCACATACCACCAGACAATTCGTAAGGTTTTTTCTTCATCAGTTCTTCCGGATCACGCAGATTCATCATCCGCAGACTTTCCAACGCTGCTTCCCTTGCCTGTTTTTTGCTCATTCTGTGATGTTTTCTCAGTCCTTCCAGAAGCAGTTGTTCAACTGTAAAAAGCGGGTCAAGAGCAGCGGTCGGATCCTGAAAGATCATTCCGATCCTGTCTCCGTATAACTGTCGTTTTTCTTTTCCTGATAACTTCAGAAGACTCTTTTCGTTCAGTGTCACATCTCCGGATATCACCTTTCCATTTCCTGCAAGCAGATTCATGATCGTCAGAGAGGTAACTGACTTGCCGCTTCCGCTTTCTCCCACCAGGGCATGGATCCTTCCGCGCTTTACTTCCAGGCTGACATCTTTTACTGCATGAACCATTCCGTGAGAGGTCTGAAACTCCACATGTAATCTTTTTACCTTTAGAACATCATTTTTTGTCTGTTCCATTCTGTATTCCCTCCCCCAGATAATTAAATGCCAGAACAATGATCATGATCAGTATACCCGGATAAAACATCAGTCTTGGATAAGTCTGGATATAACTTTTACTGTCACTAAGCATGATCCCCCATTCCGGTGTCGGTGCCTGCACACCAAGGCCGATAAAGGAAAAACCGGCAATTGACAGAATGATCGAACCGATTTCCATTGTTGCCAGTGCGATCACAGATGGCAGGATATTTCTCAATACATGTCTGAATATGATCCTTGCGTGGCCGCAGCTCCGGCTTTTAGTGCGGTCATATAATTTTTATTTTTTTCCTGAAGTGTCAATGCACGGGCAAGCCTTGCATATTCTGCCCAGGATACGACCGATAAGGACAGGATCAGATGAGCGCCGCTGGCTCCTACGGTTCCTGCAATGGCAAGTGCAACAATAAAGACCGGCATAGCCATAAATACATCAATGATCCTCATAATTATCGAATCGATTTTCCACCTACATATCCGGCAAACAGTCCGATCGGCACCCCGACACATACGGTGATCAGAAGCACCGTAAAGCTATAGCTCAGTGAATACCGGCTGCCCCAGAGAAGTCTTGATAAAATACATCGTCCCAGCTGATCAGTACCTAAAGGATATGCCGCCGACGGATTCTTTAATTTTATCGAAACATCCACAAGTAGTGGATCATGTGGCGCCAGTACAGGTGCAAAAATAGCTGCCAATACAAAAATTATGACCACCATCAATCCTATTTTTGTTTTTGGTGACCGGAATACCTGTTTCCAGTACAGATTCTGGATCATGCTTTTTTCTGTTTTCTGCTTTCTTCTGCTTCCCATTCTATGATCTCTCCTTTACTTTAACTGGATTCGCCGGTCAATCGCAGAATAGGCGATATCCACAAGAAAATTTAATACTACAATGCCAACAGCCAGAATAAAGATAAAACATTGCAGCACTGGAGTGTCTTTTGAGATCACGGATTTCAATGCCAGATTTCCGATTCCCTGAATTGAAAAAATACTTTCTATCACAGCTGAGCCACAGAAAAAACCGATCACAATTGATACCAGACGTGTCAGCACAGGAATCAGAATATTTTTCAGACCATGACGCAAAATTACATTTACAGATGACAATCCCTTGGCTCTGCTGGCACGTATGTAATCCTGCTTCAGCACCTGTATCATATTGGTACGGATCAATCTCGTCATAATTCCAAAAAAACTGATATCCATGCAAATGCCGCGAGAATCGGGATGCCTCCGGCATCTCCTCCGATCACGGAAATCACTTTTAGCTTTACTCCAAATATATATAGCAGCATCAGACCGATCCAGAAAGACGGCATAGATACACTGAGGGACGACAAAATGCGAATGACTTTATCCAGAACTCTGTTTTCGTAAATTGCCGACAAAATTCCAAGAGGGACTGATACGATCATCAACAATAAAAACGAAGTAACTGCCAGTTTAAATGTCTGTGGAAAATATCTTTTTAATTCCTCAAAAGCCGGTTTTCTGGTAGAATATGATTTTCCAAAATCGCCATGAAGTGCCTGATCCAGCCATTTCCCGTATTGTACCAGCACCGGCTGATCCAGTCCTTCCTCATGCCGTACTTCTTCTATCTGCTCCGGTGACGGATGCTCGTATTTTTTCTCCGCCAGCACTCTGGCAGCATCACCTGCCGATATAAAACTCAGCATAAAAATAATAAATGTAACCGCCAGCACTACCGGAATCATAAATATAAAACGCTTTGCAATTACTTTTCCCATCTTCATCTCTCCTCATTTTTCATCTGTTTATTCGGTTAAAATAAAAAAGCTGATATGATCCAGCATCATATCAGCACAAAAAACAAACCTCTACCTCAAGCAGAGCTTATTCCTTCTGTATCCCATCCGAATCAGAATTCTTCTGTCAAAAGGCAAGTCTCCTGACTCCAGTTCTTCCTACTTACCATCTTCCCGGATCTCTCCAGTGATATTTTGGTTTTCGTCCCTGTCACAGTAGCGGTGGCTGTTCTGGCATTTCACCAGATTCCTTATTAAGTACTTTGTACACCCTTCTGACTATTCAATTTTCATAGTTGCAACGAATAAGTATATAATATCATACTTTTCTTTTTATATAAATAGTTTTTCTGTCAAATATGAAATATCTGAACATTTCATATTAAAACCCGGATATTTTCTGCCTGTCTATTATTATAGGTTCCTCAAGTAAATGACATTATGTATGAACGGTGACTTCTTTATATTTCCGTATAATGATCATATAACTTACGAATAATAAAACAGCTGCGCTGCTCCATGCACAGATCTCTGCATAGTATATTCCATCTTCGCCGATCATTTTTGGCAGCAGCAGCGCAACACTGACACGCATTATAAATTCTGCAATGCCGCTGGCAAGCGGAATCAAAGTATTACCCAGGCCCTGGATAGCGGAACGATACACATACAGCAGATACAGCACCCACAAAAAGACAGCCATAATAAACAAATACTTATATGCTATATCCAATACCTGGCGGGTCTGATCCGGTTCACCGGATACAAACAGGGACAGTACATTACGTCCAAACAACACCATCATACCAGAAATGAAAGCCGAAGTGAGCACTGCCATATAAGTGCCGCTGCGCACACCTTTTCGAATCCTCTGGTATTTTTTTGCACCAAGATTCTGGCCCACATAGGTTGTAATGGCGTATCCATATGAGACGGCAGCCATCTCCAAAACTCCATACAGCTTGTTCGCTGCCGTAAATCCCGCTACAAACAGAAAACCAAATCCATTGATCACATACTGTACCACAAGTCCTCCCACGGAAATGATCACATTCTGTATTGCAAGAGGAACTCCCAGTTCCAAAAGTCGCAGGCTCATAGAGGGCTGCCTGTAAAAATCCTTCTTTTCCAGGCGGATATCCGGGATTTTACGTAATACGATCAAACAGTATAAGGCTGAAAATCCCTGTGCGATAACGGTCGCCACTGCTGCTCCGGCTATACCCCAGCCAAAAACCGCCACAAATAACAGATCCAGTCCCACATTGATCACTGCCGCCACTGTCATTGCGATCAACGGAGATCTGCTGTTTCCAAGTGCCCGAAGAATCGCTGCAAATATATTATAAGCAGCTATGATCGGAATTCCTGCAAAGATCAGCCGCAAATATAGCATTGTCAGATCAATGACATTATCCGGTGTCTGTAAGAATAAAAGAACATGATAAACTGTACCTTCACTTACTGCGAGCACGACCACAGACAGTAATGCTGTCATGATATAGCTTTTCGCTACTGCACATTTC
>ENA-OQHA01000104-OQHA01000104.1-human-gut-metagenome-genome-assembly--contig:-NODE-104-length-43309-cov-5.456764_pt1 | contig 43309 bp, 42 predicted proteins | sample MGYA00242558_ERZ504707 | MGnify/ENA primary metagenome ERZ504707 (study PRJEB26092, sample SAMD00036197) | human gut metagenome | host: Homo sapiens | study: EMG produced TPA metagenomics assembly of... | reverse complement strand
TCCACCTGCTTTCCCATTCCGAACAGACGAAGTTAAGCTTCGTCACGCCGATGGTACTGCGCAAGGTGGGAGAGTAGGTAGTCGCCGTTTTAACAGAAGTCCTGAGGCAGAAACGCTTCAGGGCTTTTTTGTATCCGTAACCCGGATTTTATTGTATCTTTGTTTTAGGTTTTAAAATATATATTTTATGGATACAATCTTACCTTATGCACTGTTGTGCTTCACCTCTTTTTTTACGTTGACAAATCCCTTGGGTACAATGCCGGTCTTTTTGACAATGACGAATGGTCTGGAAGAAAAGGAGCGACAACATATTGTGAAAAGAGCTACAATCATTTCTTTTATTATACTGATAGCATTTACATTTTGCGGACAGTTCTTGTTTAAGTTTTTCGGAATATCTACCAATGGATTTCGTATTGCAGCAGGTATTATCATCCTGAAGATTGGCTATGATATGTTGCAGGCACGCTATACCAATACGAAGTTGAAAGACGAGGAAATCAAAGCTTATGCAAACGATATTTCAATCACGCCGCTCTCCATTCCGATGCTGTGTGGACCGGGAGCTATTGCCAATGGCATTATCATGATGGATGATGCACGTACATGGGGTTTGAAAGTTACTCTTGTTTCCGTAATAGCTTTGGTGTATATACTTACTTATATTATTCTACGTTTATCTACGAAACTGGTTCGCATTATTGGGGAAACTGGTAATAATGTGATGATGCGTCTGATGGGGTTGATTCTGATGGTAATTGCAGTGGAATGCTTTGTCGGAGGAATGCGTCCGATTTTGATTGATATCATTCAAGGAAGCCGTTTGTAGATAATAATTTATTATAATTTGTATTTTGAACATATCAAATCATAATTAATGTGTATTTCTTGCTAATATTCTGTTATTCGCTTTGTTTGACCGGATTAAATTGTTACATTTAATTCGAGAAAGGATTTTCAGTACCTTCTTTTTATTAACTTTTAAAATTTGATTTTATGAAAGTGCTATTAGTCGGTCTGGAACGTGTCGGAAAGCTGTTCTCAATGGAGTCTCTTTTTAAGAAGAAACTCACCGAAGCTGACATGACCGATGTGGAGGTGGTAACAGCTGAGATGACAGAATTTGGTTCTCCGGGAGGGAGAAAGTTGGAACGGAGCATGAACGAAGCTTTACGTGATGAAGCCGACTTCGTAGTAGTAATGGAGCCGTGGCAGAAAGATTTGCTGACTCGCTTTATGGATTATCGTAATTGGCACAAAATTCATTTGTTTGCAGATATCTGCAAACGCAAGTCTAAAGCCGATATGCCTTCATGTGATGTGGATTTTGGTTATAGGAATGGCAATGAGGAAATGAATGACGGATGTCGGAACTTATTGGAAGGTTTGAAAATGCTTTTGAGAAAACGTGAGTCGGATTCTTCCGACTTAGCAATGGTTTAAAAATACCGTTAGTTGTTATGATTCAATTTGTGTAGAGAAGCCCTGAATGACTGTAGTTCGGGGCTTTTCTGCGTTTAAAAGAATTCCAGTACGAAGGTAGTATTCCATCCGTTAGTTTCTGCTTTTAGCAGGCTTATACTGCCGTTGGAAAGCTTCATAATCTGTCGGGAAAGAGAGAGACCGATTCCGCTACCTTCTTTTTTAGTGGTAAAGAACGGTATAAAGATTTCTTCTGCTTCCTTTTCAGGGATGGCAGGACCATCGTTGCTGACATAGACTAAGATATGTTCTTCCTTGGTGGAATAGGCTCGAATGTGGATTTTTCCTTTTTTTTCTCCAATAGCTTGTGTGGCATTCTTGAGAAGATTGATAAGTACCTGGCGAATAAGGTTAGGGTCGGCATACAGCATCAGGTCGTCCGGCTCAATCTGGAGTGTCAGCTGAATGTGCGAGGGGATTAAGTGGATACTTTTCACCTGAAGAAGGAGTTCTTTCAGATAGAACGGCTCCGGTGAAGGTTTCTGAAGCGCAGAAAACTTCCGGTAACTGTCTACAAAGGAAATAAGTCCGGTAGAGGTTTCATGAATGGCACGGATACCTTCGTAAATCGGACTATCAATTACATCTTTTCGTAGCAGGAAGGTTTCACTCAAAGAGGAAATTGGAGCGATGGAGTTCATGATTTCGTGTGTCAGTACCCTGGTCAGTTTTATCCACGATTCAAGTTCTTTCGTGTCCATTTCGTTACGAATATCGTTCAGGGTAAGAATCTTTACTGTATTTCCTCCTAATTCCATAATGGAAGCACGCACTAACAGTTGGATTTCCCCTTTGGAGGTAGCATATTGCAGGTTGCACCGTTCACCGGCAGGAAGCGAGCTGAGTAATTCGGGTATCTCATTCCCATAACGCTCCAGTTGTTGCAGGGTACCGAGGCTGGTAGTCCTAACAGCCTTGTGGCAGCCGGATTGCTTTGTATGATTTTATTTTGCTCGTCCAATACGATGATGCCGGAACTGATGCCCGAGAGAACCTGTTCATAAAACCGTTCCCGTTGTTCCATCAATTGTTTCTGCTCGCCCATCATGGCACCGAACTCGTTGAGCGCATTTTGCAGAATACGTTCTCCTCCGATGAAGCCATGCGTAGGAAGGCGGAAAGAATAATCCCTATTGCGGATAGCTTCCAGCATCAGCCAGCTTTTTTCTCGCAACTGTTTCTGGCTGGAATAAAACAGATAGATGGTTAAGGCAATCAGGAAACCTCCTATCCAGAGCCATTCGTTCTCATCCCGGCTGATACCGAGTGTCAGCAATACGGTACCTCCTGTGAGGAATACGAGCCGTGCCAGCGGAGAAGATAACCATTTAGATGCCATGACGTTTCATCTTGTTGTAAAGTGTCTGCCTCGTAATGCCCAATTGTGCCGCTGCCTGTGACAAATTGCCGTCGCATTGTTCGATGGCTTTCTTGACGAGATTTTTCTCCATCTCGTCCAAGGTTTGCAGCGGAGTGTCTTCTTTACTTTCTTCGTGTGTGGTTGGAGCATCTTGTCCCGAAACTTCTGTCAGTTGCAGATTTTCAGCTTTCAACAGATTTCCATCTGAAAGGATGACCGCCTTTTCAATGGTATGCTGTAGCTCACGGATATTTCCATACCAGGGATAATTCAGCAGACGCTGTTCTGCATCGGCACTGAATCCGGTCAGTGCGCGCAGGTATTGCTGATTATATTGCTCTAAGAAACGTTGTGCCAGAGGAAGGATGTCTTCTTTTCGTTCCCGAAGAGCCGGAATGTGCAAATGAATGGTATTGATGCGATACAGCAGGTCTTCACGGAACTCTCCGTTGTGTACCATTTCATCTAGATTGCGGTTCGTGGCACAAATCAGCCGGATATTGGTCGGTTGGGGAGTATTGCTTCCCACCTTGATAAAATAGCGCTTCTGAATCACTGTTAACAGTTTGGCTTGCAGATGATAGGGTAGGTTGGCAATTTCATCGAGGAACAAGGTTCCGCCATCGGCTGCTTCAAAACGTCCTACCCGGTCAGTGTGGGCATCGGTAAACGAACCTTTTACATGACCGAACAATTCGCTTTCAAACAGTGATTCGGTAATGGCTCCCATATCGACGGCTACCATCGGACCGTTGCGACGGGGAGACAGCCGGTGAATTTCTCGTGCCAGCATATCTTTTCCCGTACCGTTTTCTCCGGTAATCAGAATATTGGCATCGGTCGTGCTGACCTTCTCAACCAACAGTCGTAGCGGACGGATGACGGAGGAATTTCCCCAGTACATACTCGATTTTTCCGTCGGCTGTGAGGCCTGCTTTCCTTTCTTTTCGTTTCCATGAGCTTTGGCATAGGCTTCTTGCAGAGTCTGTACCAGTTTGGCATTGTCCCAAGGCTTTACGATAAGTCGGTCGCTCCATCCTTTAGTCCCGTTACCGCTAAGTTGATGTCGGCATAGGCAGTGAACAATACCACTTGAATCTGCGGACGCAACCGTTTGATTTCGCGCAACCAGTAAAGTCCCTCATTCCCGCTGTTGATACCGGAAGAAAAGTTCATGTCCAGCAGCACCACATCAATCGCTTCCCGCTGTAGCAGAGAAGGAATGGTTACGGGAGAATTCAGGGTGATTACTTGCTGGAAATATTCTTCCAGAAGATATTGCAGAGAAGTAAGTATGTTGCGGTTGTCATCTACAACGAGTAAAGTTCCTTGTTTTGCCATCTGTGATTGAGATTTTGCGACAAAAATAGGAATTTTCAAGGCATAGCCTCAAAAATGTCTAAAAAATATGTACAGTGACAAAAAATTAGACACTCATTGTCAAAAAATTAGACACTTGAGATTCTATGTAATATTCTATCTTGTTGAAAATGAATGAAATAAAACTTTGGCACGGTATTTGAATAGTCTTTTGCGGATAAAAGAAAACGATATGAATAAAAAGAATCTATTACGCATGACGATTTGCTTCTTTTCCGGTTGGATGGGGCTGGAAGCTGCGGCACAAGAGGTATGGGACGTAGACCGCTGTATGAACTACGCCGTACAGCACAACCGTACCGTCCGGCAGCGGGAACTGGAAGCAGACAATGCAAGGTTGGATCGCATGAAGCTATCGGCAGTTTCTTGCCCGGGGTAACTGCAGGTACCAGCGTACAATATAATTTCGGTCGTTCAGTCGATCCGGAAACCAATACCTACAACACCTTGTCTACTTTCAACAACGGTTATTCCATGGAAGCTTCCATGCCGATTTTCCGTGGCGGGGGACTGGTGAACGAGGTGCGTCGGGCAAAAGCTGTCTGGCTGATGGGAAAAGCTGCCTGGCAGGAAGCTAAAGACAATACAGCGTTAGAGACTTTTCAGGCTTATATCGATGCCCTGTATTGCTACGGTACGATGCGGCTGGCCCGCAAGAAATTGCTGGAAAGCGATTCGCTGCTGTACAAGACACGCCGTCAGGAGGAATTAGGATTGAAAGGCTTGTCGGATGTAGCTCAAATGGAAGCCCAGCAGGCTACGGACAGTTACAACCTAACCCACCAGAAGAACTTGTATGAAACAGCCTTGCTGACATTGAAACAGAAAATGAATTTCCCGGCAGAAGATACTTTACAGTTGGACACTGCCGTACTCGATACACAGACACTTCAATATATTCAGTTAACTCAGGAGCGTGCGGACGATGTGTTCCGTATCGCACTGAATGTCAATCCTACCCTGCAGCAAGCTGCATTGAATACGAAAGTAGCCGATATGCGCCGTAAAATTTCATGGGCCAATGTGGTACCGTCCATCACGTTGTTCGGTGGAATTTCCAGTTCCTATTATAAGGAACTTCATTCTACGGCTTATCCTGATTTCCGTACCCAGTTCAATAATAACTTCGGTTCCTACGTGGGCATCAGCATGAGTATTCCTATTTTCAACCGGCTTTCGGGAGTGACCAGCATGCGGCAGGCAAAAAACAATTACCGCATTGCTTGTGAACAATATGAATCGCAGAAAGAAGAATTGCAGAAATTGGTGCTTCAGGCCGTACAGGACCGGGAAGGCTACCTGAAGGAGAGCATACAGATGGAAAAGAAAGTCAGTTCCGACTCGCTGGCTTATCATGTCACCCGGCGCAAGTACGAAGAAGGCTGATGACCTCACTCGATGTACAGAACAATGCAGTCACCTTGCTCGAAAGCGAGACCTTGCTGCTGCAAAGCAAACTGACCTACCTGATGAAATGCCGTCTGGTAGACTATTACAAGGGAGAAGAAATCATTCGCGGGTTTGATGCCGCAGACAAATAAATAGAAATTGAAAAAAGAAGATATTATGGATATACAGTTAGAAAAGAAAAAAGGAATCCAGAAGAAACATCTTCCTTATATTGGGGGAGGAGCCGTTATTCTTCTGCTGTTGGGCTGGATTATTTTCGGCAACCATGCTTCTACATTGAAAGTCGATGGTAAGTCACTGAACATTGCTGACGTGACTTATGGAAAGTTCAATGACTATATCCGTGTGAACGGGCAGGTGCAGCCTATTTCCGTGGTACAGCTTAGTCCCGAAGAGGGAGGTATCGTGCAGGAAAAGGTGGTGGAAGAAGGGGCTCATGTGAAGAAAGGCGACGTGATTCTTCGTCTCAGTAACTCCAACCTGGATTTGCAGATTCTGAATGCGGAGTCTGAACTGGCCGAAAAGCAGAACCTGCTCCGTAATACGCAGGTCACCATGCAGCAGGACAAGTTGAACAACGAAACCGAGAAAGTACAGCTCGACATTGATACGCGCCGCAAACAGCGTACGTTCCAGCAGTACCAGCGTCTGTACAAGGAACGTCTCATCAGCCGCGAAGAATATCTTCAGGCCAAGGAAGATTATGAAGTGGCCCAGAAAAAGCATAAACTGATTACGGAGCGTCTGGTGCAGGACTCCATCTACCGTAACATTCAGATGGACCAGATGGAAGATAACTTGCAGAACATGCGCAAGAATGTCTTGCTGATTCGAGAACGGAAGGATAAACTGGAAGTGAAGGCTACTATTGACGGAGAATTAGGATTGCTGGATGCGGAGTTAGGACAGAATATCACCGCCGGACAGATGGTGGGACAGATTAATGATTTGTCGGACTTCAAAATCGAGGCCATGATTGACGAGCACTACATCGACCGTGTGACTAACGGGCTGCCCGCTACTTTTGAACGTCAGGGTTCTTCGTTTAACTTAAAGGTGCGCAAGGTGTATCCGGAAGTGCGTGAGGGACGTTTCCGTACGGATTTCATCTTTCAGGGCAACCGTCCGGAGAACATCCGTAGCGGACAGACTACTACATCGACCTGCAGCTGGGTGAGCCTACCGAAAGCGTGCTGATTCCGAAGGTACCTTCTTCCAAGTGACCGGAGGAAACTGGATTTTCGTGGTCGACAAGGATGGAAGAAGGCCTATCGTCGTAAATCCGCATCGGACGTCAGAATCCGCAGTATTATGAGGTGCTGGAAGGACTGGAAAAAGGCGAACGCGTCATCGTTTCAGGTTATGAGAGTTATAAAGATAATGAAGTATTGGTGTTAAACTAAAAAATAAATTGTGATGAAAAAGATAGTACGTATATTGGCAGGTTTGGTAATGGGTTTGATGTGTGTAAACTGTGCCAGTGCAAGAAGTGGTAACGAAGAAAAAGTAAGTGAAACCCGCAGTGTGAATCCTTTCCATTCCATTGAAGTGGAGAGTGTGGCCAGTGTGTATTTTACTCAGTCGGATACCTATTCTCTTCGTGTAGAGGGAGAAAAGAAATGGGTAAACCAGACAAAGTGTACGGTGAAAGACGGAGTATTGCTGATTGCGTGGGCTGAGAAAGGAAAGAAAACTACCCGAAACGTGAACGGACTCTCTATTTACATCAGTGCACCCGATTTGCAGAAAGTAGCTTTTGAAGGTGTCGGATCATTCAATTGCAAGTCCCGCCTGAACCTGAAGGATGTGAAGTTTGATGTGGAAGGCGTGGGCAGTCTGCACGTGACCGACTTGCACGCCCGGAATGTACAAGTCAGTCTGGAAGGTGTGGGAAGCGGTGAACTGGCCGTAGATTGCGAACATCTGGATGCCAGCATAGAAGGTGTAGGCAGTCTTACTTTAAGTGGAAAGGCTAAATCGGCTCAAATTTCCAAAGACGGAATCGGCAGCGTCTCCACCCGGCGGTTGAAAGTCGATGAATAAATTTCGTAATTGCAGTATAAAAACACTTACCACTCATGAACACACTTCTTAGAAATTTCTCGCATACTTTCCGGCGTTTCTTTACGGCCAGCGTATTGAATCTGTTAGGATTGAGTATTGCCTTTGCAGCCTGTTTCGTCATTCTGACGCAGGTGGACTACGACTATAACTACAACAAAGCCTATTCGGCACACGATCGTATTTACCGGGTAGAAGTGGATGCAGGCGGAGATTACGGCTGGCAAATCTGGCTGGCTCGTCCTTTCTGTGAGCTGGTGGGAGCTTCTTCTCCACACATACAAGCCATTTCAGTTACTTCATTGTCAAACTCTCTCAATGATTTTGAGGTAGACGAACACATTTACTCTGAACCTTGGTTTACGGGGTTTGGTGATTACCTGGAGGTATTTCAGCCTACTATGGTCTGTGGAACGACCGCTTCGCTTAATGAACCCAATCATGCCCTGATTTCTTCATCCATGGCTCTCCGCTTTTTCGTACTACAGATGCCATTGGTAAGACAGTTTATGTAGACCGTAAATCCCGTAACCAGTCGTTGGTGATAGGAGGGGTTTATCAGGACATGCCGGAAAACTCTCAGTTAGGGAACTGTGTCTTTTCTTCCTACTCCCCGAATCTGAACAAAGATTCCTGGACAAACTGGAATTATGCCTTGTATATCCGGCTTGATAATCCGGCTTCATTGGCCGATGTCCTTCAGTCGGTGATAGAAGCCTGCAAGCGGATGATTCCAAAAGACCTGATTAGCGGAGAGGGAGAGGAAGACTGGGAGAATTTCATTCATTTTACGCCGCTGGACGAAGTACACTATTCTACGGTGGGCAACAAGGCGGCTACCAGCAAGGCGGCCGTTTACCTGCTGCTGTGTGTATCGGTACTGATTCTGTTGACGGCAGCAGTCAACTACATGAACTTCTCGCTGGCAGAAACTCCCATGCGGTTGCGTTCCATCAACACCCAGAAAGTGTTGGGCGCCTCCACATTCTCTTTACGGATGTATCTGTTGTTGGAATCCGTATTGGTTTGTGTGTGTGGCTTTTTGTTGTCCTTGCTCTGGCTCTATCTGTTGCAAGATAGTTCTTTAAATACCTGGTGGCATCTGACCTCTCTTTGATGAATCATCCGAACTTGCTGATAGCTTTGGGCGGAATGGCCGTGTGCATGGGCTTGCTGGCTGGAGCTATCCTTCTTACTACGTCACCTCTTTTCCGCCAGCACTGGTACTGAAAGGATCGCTCGGTCTTTCTCCGAAAGGAAAGATGTTGCGTACGTTTCTGGTTTGCTTCCAGTTCTTCGTCTCTTTCATGCTGATTATTGCGGTAGGCATCATGTACCTGCAGAGCCGTTACATTCAGCACAGCGACTATGGCTATGACAAGGAGGTTGTACTGGTGGGAACGATTCCTTATGAGTATCTCGATCGCAGGGAAGCGATTGTCAGTGAATTGTCCGGACTTCGGGTATAGAAGGTATTTCGATTTCCCAGTTCGTTTTAAGTTCAGCCGATAATTACATGTCGTGGGGAAGAGGAGAAGGAGAACATCACATACAGTTGGTCTGTTTTCCGGTAGATTACCGCTACTTATCTGTGCTTGGCATCAAGATTACTGAGGGGAGGAACTTTAAACCGGGCGACGGAGATGTGTATATTTTCAACGAAGCAGCCCAGAAGAAATATTCCTGGATGAAGGTGGACGAACCCGCTACTCCTGGTGACTATCCTGTGGTCGGATTCTGTGAGAATATTCGTTTCAGCAGTTTCCGCAACAACGATGCCGTAGAGCCGATGGCTTTCTTTATTTACGGAAAAGATTATGCAAATTGGGATGCCAACAATATCTTGAACATCCGGGTGGCTGCGGGAGTAGACAAAGTGGACATGCTTCACCGCTTGGCTGAGGCAACAGAAAAGATGGCACCGGGCCGTGATTTCAGATTCCGTTTCATGGATGAGGTGATTGACCAGAACTATCGTCGGGAGTTGCGTTTTACTCGTCAAATTCTGTTGTTCTCCCTGATAGCTATTGTCCTCAGTATGATTGGTGTGTTCGGATTGACCTTATTTGAAAGCGAATACCGCCGGAAGGAGATTGGTATCCGGAAAATCATGGGAAGTTCCACTGGTGAGATTCTCTATATGTTTACCAAGCGTTATTTTGTCATGCTGGTGGTCTGCTTCGTACTGGCAGCGCCTTTTGGCTGGTGGATAGGGCACGACTGGCTGGAAAGCTTCTCCGACAAGACGCCTATCCGTGCTGGGTATTTGTGATCTCCTTCCTGCTGGTCAGTCTTATTACGGTACTGACAGTGACATTCCAGTGCTGGAAAAATGCCAATGAAAACCCCGTACGGAGTATTAAGACGGAATAAACACATAAAACTATAAAATACGATGAAAGGACTGAAAACCTATTTTACCTATCTTCACCGCAACAAACTATTTACGCTGGTCAATGTGGCGGGACTGGGCATTTCTCTGATGTTCGTGCTGCTCATTGCCAATATGGTGGTGCGGCAGCTCACTGTGGGCAGCGATATAAAGGACATCGAGCATATTTATGTGTTGTCGAACGAGGAATATAGCGCCAGCAATTACCTGGTGGGTGAACGGCTGGCCAACCGTTATCCGGAAATGGCCGACTGGTGCGCTGTGAATGCTGAAGCTTGTAATTCGGGGAGTTATGCGGTAATAGAAAACCGGAAAACCAGCCTCGAAATATATTGTGTGAAAGATAATTTCCTCCGTTTCTTTGGCTATTCGCTGTTGTCGGGAAATCCGGAACAGGCACTGGTCGATGCACATAGCATCGTGCTGACCGAATCGGCTGCCCGTAAACTGTTTGGGGATGAACCTGCGGAAGGCAAGATGCTTCGTTTGTCTGCAGACAAGAAGGAGATGTACACAGTGACAGGCATCATAAAAGACTTTGATAACTCTGTTATCCCCGATGAGGTAGAAGCCATTGTACCATTCGACTATGTGGATTTTGTGAACTGGGGAAGCAGTATGCGCAATCCGGATATGAACAACATGGGAGGGACGACGATACTGGTCCGTTTTCCTCAAGGTGTCAATCCCGATCAGAAAGCTGCCGATATGCTGTCTTTTCTCAAAACCTTTTCCTGGGGATATCAGCATAAGTTGTTCCGTGAGGCATTCTGGATGCCGTTGAAAGACGTGTGTTTCTCCGAAATAATAAGTCTTCAGCTACGTCAGTACAATCCGGTGAAAGTCTGGATATTCTTAGTGGCAGGTATTCTGATTCTGCTGATGGCTGTATTCAATTACGTCAGCATGTGCGTGGCACAAGTAAGCTATCGTGCCAAAGAAATGGCTACCCGTCGGTTGCTGGGCTCTTCCGCACGGAGCATCTTTTGGCGCTTGTTGGGAGAGTCGGCCTTGTTTACCACAGGAGCCTTTCTGCTGGCTTTGCTGTTGGCTAAGGCAGTGGAACCGACGGCCTGTGACCTGCTGCAAACACGGCTGGACATCTGGGGCGACTTAAACGCCATCACTTTGCTAATCTATTTGATAGGCATTGTTCTGCTTTCCTTGCTGGCCGGAGTGGTACCTGCTGTTCTGCTTTCTCACTACCATCCGCTGGATGTGGTGAAAGGCACTTTCCGTCGGAAAACCAAGGCGGTGTACCTTCGGGCATTGTATGTGGTACAGAGCGGACTCACCGTAGCCATGCTGACTTGTACCCTCTATCTGTCCGCACAAATCTACCGGATTCTGCGTGAACCGTTGGGCTATACATACGGTCATGTACTCGACTATCCTGCCATGACAGTCGGTTCTTCCGAAAAAATACGTCTTTTCCGTGACGAAGCCCGCAAGAAGCCTTTTGTAAGGAATGTCTGCTTGACCGCCGGTACGCCTGTAAACCGGGGAAACAACAATACCACCCAGCTTTACGATAGTAACGGGATACCTCAAAATGTCAGTTTTCAGGTATTCCGTACCGATTCGGCCTTTTTGGACATCTTTCACATCCAGGTGTTCGATGATAGGAAACTTCCACGGAAATGGGGGAATATGTATTTTTCCGAAAGTACGTTCGATTCTTTGCAGCTGGATTACGCGCGTACGGCGTAAGCGTCTCCGCGATTCTATATAGTGTATTAAAATAAAAAGGCTAATGATCCCTTTTTAGTCATTAGCCTTTTCCCATCTGTCAGGAAGCAGTTCCCTGTATTTTTCAATTGGTGTGTTCGGTTGCCATTCGGCTGTTCTGTTTATCACATCCGTGAGATACTCAAATAGATTCACTTTATGCATCCTACAAGTGAGTGCTATCGTATAGAGTATGGCGCCTCGTTCGGCCCCCTTATGGCTGCCGAAGAACAATGAGTTTTTTCTTGATAAGGATATGTACCGGTTCATCCGTTCAACCATATTGTTGTCCAGATAAGTGTCACCATAATTAAAGATGTCCACCACTGCATTCCACTCATTGCGAAGATAGGTAATGGCTTCCTGCAGTTCGCTCTTAGGTAACAAATCCCCCCGTTCTTCTATTTCATCAAGCACATCTTTTATTTCTCCGAGTATGTCCGGCGCATACTTTTTTCGATGCATAAGATTCTGTTCTACCGTCCATCCCTCAACCCCAACTTTATGCTTATGCTCGTTTTGATAAAGTGCGTTTATCAGCTCCACGATTTTTTTGCATCCGGGTCCTTCTCACCGCAATCTATAAATTTCCGTTTTATATGTTGCAAGCACGGGATGCGTGTGATATTGGGATAAGCATCGCTTTCGAGCTTCCGGTAAGGTGAGTAACCATCGCTTTGTATGATACCTTTGCAACTGCCTAATTCGTTAAGAATAACTCTTTCAGACCGGGAGCCGTCATCATAGAGCAAGTATATCATCCTGGTGTTTATGCCGACAACCACCCAAAGGTATCCCTTCCTGACTCCTTTTCCCTTGCTGTTCTTTTCCGGGACGAGTATTTTGTAATAGGTTTCATCGGCTGCCTTATAAGGATCACTCAAAGCTGTCTGCCGGATGCACTTATAAAGATTTTCGAAGAGGCTTGAGGCTTTTTCTATCAACTTATGAGCCGTAGGTTTCTTCAGCGTAAAGCCATGACTCTCGAAGTAGTTGATGATTCTTTCAACAGGTAGCGATTGTATATAACGTAATTCCATCAATCCGGCAATAAATGAACCGTCATAGCTGGAATTCAAGAAGGCCGAAGCCGGTGTTTTTCCCTCAAACAGGCGACCTTCTTGCGTATAGGTGTGTATCTTGTAGACATGCTTGATGAAGCGCATGGGTACACATTCATAGCGGACGCATATTCTGGGAACAGTGGTAAACAACCGGGCCTTATTGATGTCAAAATCGGGATCATCGGGATAAACGACATGTTCTTCTTCCTCCATCTCATAATGCATGTCACGTTTGGCCCCATTGTTCTTTCTTGCTTTACGCTTATCTGCTTTTTCCGCTTCTATCTTCTGCCGCTCTTCTTCGGATATGGCAGATTGGGGAGCCTGTTGCTGTTCGGATGTGTTGGATACAAGTTTGGCGAGTCCCTTAGTAAGGCGCTGTTGCTTGCTAAGAGATTCGCCTTTTTGAAGGAGTGCCTCTTTAAGGGAAGAAACCTCCTTTATCAAAGCATCTATTTGGTCCAAGAGTCTGTTGTTGTCATCTCGTAATCCCTTGATTTGTTCCTTCAATAACTCTATGATCTCATCCTTTTTCATGGCATAAAGATATAAAAAATCAATAAATTAGCCAAATAAACCGGATGATATCTTTAGCGCAAATAACTAATAATCAGAATGTTGAATTAGATCCTAAAACGTTTTCTCAACCGTACAGACTTTAATGACACTCCATTTAAGATAAAAGACAAAACCTGATAAGAAATCTCGTAATTGCCTGTATTGGGGTTAAATGTCGGTAACTCAAAACTTCCACCTTCGAGGCGCTTGTAGTACAGAAGAAAGCCATCGCCATCCCAACGCAGTATTTTTACACTTTGTCGGTTTTTACCAAAGAATAAAAAGATATCTCCGGAAACGGGAGACAAGTCCTTCATTTCCGATCGTATAATTTTGAATAAACCGTCAATGCCAAGGTTCATACGAACAAAGCCCTGGTACAGATAGTATCGATTGGCTGATGTTAGAGAATACATGGATCTCCCTCCGTTCTTTCGTAATCGCGCAACATTTTAATAACACCACCGGGTGTGGCCCGTTTGACCGAATGGTGGTTCCACTGTTAAAGGTGATTGTGATCCCGGCAAGACTAAACTCTTCTTCCGACAACATGGCGGGTGCTATTTGAGTGAATGAAGGAGAGGAAGTTGTCGGTTGGGAGGGTTCAACGCCGCATAATAATCACGGACCACATCTGCCTTGGCTTGTTTAACGCTATAGCCCCGTCTGGACATCCAGGAACTCATACCACCAAAAGTGGTATGCTGATCGCGGCAAACATCGGCTAAAGAACAATTGTAGTCTACTTTCAATACTTCAAGGAAATGTTTCCAAGTTTTTCCAAATCGATTTTCTGCTAAATCCATAATGCTTCATTTTTATACATAGCAAAAATATAAGAATGAAAAAAGGGCGACAAGATAGAATCGCGGAGACGCTTACCGTACGGCAGAATTACGGAATGAATATGGCCGCCAGTATGCTGTAGGCGGACGGTATGCCGACATCAAATTCGGTTCCATTCTCCTTCCGCAGTCGCCCACCATGATTTCAGTAGAGCATCCGGACAAAGTAAGACCCTGGAACGTGCTGGTAGAAACCATTGAAGGCGATCAGGCAGCATATAAGAGAGAACTTGATGCGTTGTTTTCGGAAGTGGTGGAGGGCATTCCCTTTGAATCCAAATGGTATGCCGATGAGATGACGGAAGTCTACAAAGATTTGTTGCACATGCGTACTACTATTGTAGCCTTTACGTGTGCGGCCCTGTTGATTTCCCTGTTGGGACTGACTGCCATGAGCATTTATTTCATCAGCCAGCGCAAGCGCGACATGGCCATCCGAAAGGTTTTTGGTTCCAGTGCAGGTATGGAACGGGCACGACTGCTTCGTTTCTCCCTGCTGTCTTTGCTGGCAGGCATGCTGTTGGCCGTTCCTTTGGCGTGGTTCGGTGTACAGCAGATAGACGGTATCCTGCACTATTCACCCATGGCGATGTGGGGCGTGTTTGGCGTTGCCTTTCTGTTGGTAGCCTTGATTTCTTTAGGCTCCGTGTGTCTCATCAGTTGGGGAGCCGTTCGTGAAAATCCGGTGAATCACATTAAGACCGAATAATTTTTCATAGTGTGTAAAAACAGATAAAACAATCGGGACCTCCGCTCATTTGCCGAGGCCCCGATTTATATCTTAGAGACGGGCAGCTACTTTCTGCCAGTCCACCAGTGTCCAGAATGTTTCGATGAAAGCTACCCGTCGGTTGCGGTAGTCAATGTAGTAGGCATGTTCCCACACGTCGATAACCAGTAGCGGTTTTAGTCCCTTCTTGAGCGGATTTCCGGCGTTCGATTCGCTGACGATGGACAAATGTCCGTCTTTGTCACTCACCAGCCAAGTCCATCCCGAACCGAATAGCGTGGTGGCTGCCTGTGTAAACTTCTCTTTGAAAGTTTCTACCGAACCGAAATCGCGAGTCAACGCATCTGCTAAAGGTTGAGGTATTTCCGGCTGCTGAGGAGTCAGTGTATCAAAGAAGAACGTATGGTTCCAGGTCTGGGCTGCATTGTTAAACATCGGCCCTTCCGCTTCCAGCAAGATTTGCTCCAGCGTTTTTTCTTCGTAAGGCGTACCGGCAATCAATTTGTTCAGGTTGTCTATGTACGTTTGCAAATGTTTTCCGTAATGATATTCCAGTGTTTCTTTGCTCATTTTCGGAGCCAGTGCTTCCAGTTGATAAGGAAGTTCAGGAAGTAAATGTTTCATTTTTTTCTTGATTTAAAGTTGATAAATTTCAATTCTGTTTCTATATAAACAAACAAATCGTTCGTAAAGTTGAAACTGCGGTACTAATTTAATATAAAAATCGGTGTTTTCATAGAAAATCTCTCCCTAAATTCCCTCTATATTGTGAGAAATCGTAATTTCGCTGACAGATTAGGTAGATTTCTATAATATTTTAAGGTTAAAAGTAACATGTGTGGAATTGTAGGATATATCGGAAAGCGAAAGGCTTGGCCGATATTGGTAGAAGGCCTGAAGCGCCTGGAGTATCGCGGATATGATAGTGCCGGATCGGCTTGATGAGCGACACTCATCAGTTGAATGTGTATAAGTCTGTGGGAAAAGTAGCCGATTTGGAACGGACAGCCGAAGGGCAGGATGTGTCCGGCTGTGTGGGAATCGCCCATACGCGTTGGGCCACCCATGGAGAGCCCAGTACGGTAAATGCCCATCCGCATTGCAGCCAGAACGGTGATCTGGCACTGGTACACAACGGGATTATCGAAAATTATGCTGTGCTGAAAGAAAAGCTGCAGGCCAAGGGCTGCACCTTCAAGAGCAGTACCGATACGGAAGTGCTGGTGCAGTTGATTGGCTACATCCAGCAGCAAGGAAATTTGGACTTGCTGACCGCCGTTCAGTTAGCTTTGCGGGAAGTCATCGGTGCTTATGCCATTGCAGTGGTCGACCGTAAGCATCCCGACGAGATTATTGCTGCCCGCAAGAGTAGTCCGTTAGTTGTCGGAGTAGGCGAGGGAGAGTTCTTCTTAGCTTCCGATGCTACTCCTATGGTGACTTACACCAATCAGGTGGTGTATCTCTCTGACGGAGAAATAGCCGTACTGCGGGCAGATGCTCCCTTGAAGATTGTCGACCTGAATAATGTAGAGTGTCCGCATGAGGCACAGACTGTAGCCTTAATATCGGGCAGCTGGAAAAAGGAGGTTTCCCCCACTTCATGCTGAAAGAAATCTTCGACCAGCCCGACTGCATCAGCGACTGTATGCGTGGGCGCGTGAATACGGACACTTGTACGGTCACCCTTTCCGCTGTGTCCAATTACAAGGAACAACTGTTGCGTGCCGGACGCTTTATTATCGTAGCCTGCGGTACTTCTTGGCATGCCGGACTTATCGGCAAACAACTGATTGAAAGTTTCTGCCGCATTCCGGTGGAAGTGGAATACGCTTCCGAGTTTCGTTACCGCAATCCGGTGATTCATCCTGATGACGTAGTGATTGCTATCTCCCAAAGCGGAGAAACTGCCGACACATTAGCTGCCATTGAACTGGCCAAGTCGCAGGGAGCCTTTATCTATGGCATCTGTAACGTCATCGGTTCTTCCATTGCCCGTGCTACGGATACCGGTTCCTATATCCATGTGGGTCCCGAAATCGGAGTGGCTTCTACGAAAGCCTTTACTGGACAGGTTACCGTGCTCACCCTGCTGGCTTTGGCATTGGGGCGAGAAAAAGGTACACTTTCGGAAGAAGAGTATCATCGGATAGTGAAAGAACTGGTCGCCGTCCCTGAAAAGATGCGGACCGTTCTGAAGCAGCATTCGTTCATCGCCGATTTCTCAAAGATGTTTACCTACGCCCGCAACTTCATTTATTTAGGTCGCGGATACGCCTTCCCGGTTGCCTTGGAAGGAGCTTTGAAGCTGAAGGAAATTTCGTACATCCATGCCGAAGGTTATCCGGCTGCCGAGATGAAACACGGTCCCATCGCCCTGATTGATGCCGAAATGCCGGTGGTCATCGTGGCCACACAGTCGCCTTTGTACGAAAAAGTGCTGAGCAACATTCAGGAAATCAAGGCCCGCAAGGGAAGAGTGGTAGCCGTAGTGACCGAAGGAGACACGGTTATCCGTAACTTGGCTGATTATAGCATCGAACTTCCCGCTACGCTGGAATGTCTGGATCCGTTAGTAGCTTCCATTCCGTTGCAGTTGCTGGCTTATTACATTGCAGTTTGCCGTGGAATGGATGTCGACCAGCCACGCAATCTGGCTAAGTCTGTAACGGTGGAATGACGTAAGTTTTTCACAGATACACTTAAATCCCTGTATTTCTGACGCCTTTGGTGAGAAATGCAGGGATTTTTACTCTTTACTGTTTTAGATTTGAAAACGTAGTGTTGAAAAAGAGAAAACCGTAAGTAATTCATAATTAATGGTTGATAAGTAAGAAGAAAGCACGCTTCTTTTCCTTTTTACCGATATTTTCTGTATCTTCAAAGGCAAAACCGCACGCTATGAATTACGAAACTTATCAAATCATGCTATATGTTCTGTCCTTCTTGGCAGTGATAGTCTTTGTAGCACTTTATTTTGTGAAGGCCGGTACGGCATGTTCCGTACCCGCTCGTGGGGATGGTCTGTGCCGAACAAAGTAGGCTGGGTACTGATGGAGCTCCTTCATTTGTGGTAATGGGGCTTGGGGCATGGAAGGCAGGAGTAGAGGCGTATACTCCGCAGGCTGTATTCGTAGGATTGTTCATGCTGCATTACTTTCAGCGCTCATTTGTTTTTCCGTTACTGATGAAAGGGAAGAGCCGGATGCCGCTGGCTATCATGGCAATGGGAATTCTTTTCAATGTAGTCAATGTGACCTTGTTGGCAGCCAGCTTTTTCAATTGTGCATTGCCGGGCAAGTACGAACCGGCCACTTTCTGGACAAATCCTTTGCCTTGGGTAGGACTCATAATCTTTTTCATAGGGATGGCCATCAATCTGCATGCAGATCATGTAATCCGGAATTTACGGAAGCCGGGCGATACGCGTCATTACCTGCCGGAGAAAGGTTTTTACCGTTATGTGACTTCAGCCAATTACTTCGGGGAACTGGTGGAATGGACCGGATTTGCCTTGCTGACGGCTTCGCCTGCGGCCTGGGTGTTTGTGTGGTGGACAGCTGCCAACCTGGTGCCGCGTGCCGATGCCATTTACAAACGCTATTGTGAGGAGTTCGGAAAGCAGGCGGTAGGCAGCAGAAAAAGAATTATACCTTATATATATTAGGGAAAGGAGGAAAGATGGATTCACTTTTATTTACTCCGGTCACTTTGGGGCCGCTGACACTGCGCAACCGTAGTATTCGTTCGGCTGCATTTGAAAGCATGTGTCCGGGAAATGTGCCTTCACCGCAATTGCTGGATTATCACCGTTCGGTAGCTGTCGGTGGAGTGGGGATGACTACGGTGGCGTATGCAGCCGTAACGCGTAGTGGACTTTCATTCGACCGGCAGTTGTGGATGAGGCCGGAGATTGTGCCGGGACTGCGTGAGCTGACGGATGCGGTGCATGCCGAAGGGGCGGCAGCAAGTATTCAACTGGGGCATTGTGGTAATATGTCGCATAAGAGTATTTGTGGATGCCTTCCGGTAGGAGCAGGTAGCGGATTCAATTTGTATTCACCGACTTTTGTACGTGGACTGTGTGCCGATGAATTGCCGGAAATGGCGAAAGCTTACGGACGGTCTGTGTGTCTGGCGCGTGAAGCAGGTTTCGATGCGGTGGAAATACATGCTGGGCATGGATACCTGATTAGCCAGTTTCTTTCCCCTTCTACCAATCACCGGAAGGATGAATTTGGCGGGACGTTAGCGAATCGGATGCGTTTTATGGAGATGGTGATGGAGGAAGTGATGAAAGCAGCGGGAAATGACATGGCTGTGCTGGTGAAAATGAATATGCGCGACGGTTTTCGGGGAGGTATGGAGCTGGACGAGTCGTTACAGGTGGCACGGAAACTGCAGGAATTGGGAGCGCATGCGCTGGTGTTGAGCGGTGGATTTGTCAGCAAGGCACCGATGTATGTGATGCGGGGGGAGATGCCTATCCGAACCATGACGCACTACATGACTTGTTGGTGGTTGAAGTATGGCGTACGACTGGTAGGTAAATACATGATTCCCTCTGTTCCTTTCCGTGAGGCTTATTTTCTGGAAGATGCCTTGAAGTTTCGTGAGGCACTGGACATACCGTTGGTGTATGTGGGAGGTCTGGTGTCGCGACAGAAAATAGAGGAGGTATTGAATCATGGTTTTGAAGCGGTACAGATGGGGCGTGCGCTGCTGAATGAGCCCGATTTTGTGAATCGTATGCGGCGGGAAGAGAATGCACGGTGCAATTGTCGTCACAGTAATTATTGCATTGCCCGTATGTACACGTTGGACATGGCTTGTCATCAGCATTTGCAGGAGGAACTGCCGTCTTGTTTGAAGAAAGAAATCGAACGAATTGAAAGCAAGGGATGAGATGGAGCGTAAATTAGCAGTGATTACAGGTGCCGACGGAGGAATGGGAACAGAGATTACCCGTGCGATGGCGTTGGCTGGTTATCGGGTGATAATGGCTTGCTGTAACAGGGAAAAGGCTGAGGCTAAAAAAGAGTGGCTGGTGAAGGAAACGGGGAATCCGGATGTAGAGGTCATGTATATTGATTTGGCTTCGTTGGCTTCTGTGGCTGACTTTGCGGAGCGACTCTGTGCCCGTGGGGAGAGACTGGCATTGCTGATGAACAATGCCGGGACGATGGAAACCGATCGCAGACTGACGGAGGATGGACTGGAGCGTACGGTGAGTGTGAATTATGTGGGACCTTATCTGTTGACACGCAGGTTACTTCCACTAATGGGAGAAGGGAGCAGAGTGGTCAACATGGTGTCGTGTACGTATGCAATCGGCCGACTGGATTTCCCGGATTTTTTCTTGCGTGGAAAGAAGGGGAGTTTCTGGCGAATTCCGGTTTATAGCAATACGAAATTAGCTTTGACACTTTTTACGCTTGAATTGGCAGCTCGTGTGAAGGAGAGAGGTATTGTGGTGAATGCGGCTGATCCGGGCATTGTTTCGACGGATATTATCACCATGCACATGTGGTTTGACCCTTTGACGGATATTTTCTTCCGGCCGTTTATCCGGACACCTCGGCAAGGGGCAGCTACGGCAATCGGCTTGTTGCTGGATGAAGAGGCAGGCAAGCGTACCGGTACATTGAATGTAAGAGGAAGTGCTGTAAAGTTATCCGGGAAGTATCTTCCTCATGTGCAACAGCAGGAGTTGTGGGAGCGTACAGAGGAGATTGTGAAGAAGTGGTTATAAGATGTATAAATGAAAACGGGCCGGCTTATCTGTGTGACAAGTCGGCCCGTAGCGTTAAAGATTATGTATTATACCAAGTGAGCAATCAGTTCTTCACGGTCGCCTGCTAACAGGTCGATAACCGGAACTTCAATCATGGTGTAGCATCCCGGTTGCTGCTTCATAGAAGCACGAGCTACACAAACCAGTACCTGAGCTGTCAGAGCCGGGTTGTTGATCTTCATGTCAAATTCGAAGAGCTGGTTGTGAGTCTTACCTGATACACCTTTGCGAACCAGGTTTACACCGTGACCTACATCGTTCAGGTCGTCTACGCAAGGAACCTGGATAACGTGTGTTTCATCGTTTACAAAATAGGGGTCAGCTTTGATGGCTGCTTCTACTGTCTTGAAATCTGCACCTTCTTTCAGTTCTACATATACCATACGGCGGTGAATACCTGTTCCCACCGGAATAGTCATAGACAACGCATCTTTTACTCCGGCAATGGCGCGAACGGCTACAGAGTGTCCCATGCTCCGGCCCGGACCGAAGTTCGTGTAAGTGATTCCTTTCGGAGCGATGGCTTCCAGCAGCGTGCGTACTACAGAGTCGCTTCCCGGATCCCATCCGGCAGAAATGAGAGCTACTGCGTTGTGAGCTTTTGCTGTTTCACCCAAAGAACGGCGCAGGCTGGTAATCTGAGTGTGGATGTCGAAGCTGTCTACCGTGTTGATGCCTAATGCAAGGATTTCTTTTGCATATTGTTCTACGCTGCGGGTCGGAGTTGCCAGAATAGCTACATCTACATCTTTCAGTTCGCGAATATCTTTTACTACAGGATAATCGGCCAGTTCTGCAGGTTTGTTTTCTGCTCCATTACGGCGTACGATACCTGCTATTTCAAAATCAGGAGCTGCTTCAAGAGCTTCCAGTGTGAATTTTCCGATGTTTCCGTAACCTACTACGGCTGCTCTAATCTTTTTCATATTTCTTATTTGTTTTAAGTTGTTTCGTTTTAGTTGGCGCAAAAATACAGAATTAGAATCATTCCAAACAAGCAATAAAGCCACGAATTCCCAAAAAATCTGGCTGAACTTACAATTTATAACTTTCTTATCGTTATTTTTGTTCTCCATTTTATAAATTGTTAGAAAAACATGATTGAATATATCAAAGGAGAACTTGTGGATGCTACTCCGGCGTGGGTGGTTGTAGAGTGTAATGGATTAGGATATGGAATTAATGTGTCGTTGAATACTTACTCTGCCGTACAGGGAAAAAAGGAGGTCAAACTCTATATATATGAGGCCATCCGTGAAGATGCGTATGTGTTATACGGATTTGCCACTCGTCAGGAGAGGGAATTGTTTTTGTTGCTTATCAGTGTATCGGGCATTGGAGGAAATACAGCACGTATGATTTTGTCGGCACTTTCTCCTTCGGAATTGTGTAACGTGATTGGCAGTGGAAACGACAAGCTGCTGAAGACCGTGAAGGGGATTGGCTTGAAAACTGCCCAGCGTATCATTGTGGAGCTGAAAGATAAGATTGCAGTGACAGGTATAGAGAGTGCGGCAACCGTCAAATCGGTGGCTGTAGCTGCCAATACGGAAATATATGAAGAGGCAGTGGCTGCATTGACCATGTTGGGATTTGCACAGGCGCCTTCTCAAAAGGTGACCGCGCAGATTCTTAAAGAGGAACCGGATGCGCCTGTGGAAAAAGTGATCAAGCTTGCTTTAAAGCGACTTTAAATCAGAATTTTATCGTTTGCCAGTACTTCCTTGGCAGTACTGTAGTACTTTCCCGGCAGTACTGGAGTACTCCCACGGAAGTACTGAAGTACTGCTTAGGGAGTACTGAGCGGTGGGGCTGGTCTTCGCGTGAAAGGGCAATACACCCTCAAAGAGTGTTTCTTCTGTTTTGAAGCAATCCATTTTTTTTGTTCCTTTGTGAAGTTTATTGATTAAAAATTAAGTAGCATGACATTTGCGAGCATTGTATGGGATGTGGATCCGGTGCTGGTTCATTTGGGTTCGCTCGAAATCCGTTGGTACGGGCTGATGTGGGGGCTGGGATTTATTTTGGCTTACGAAATGGTCTCCCGTTTGTTTAAGAAGGAAGGTATCCGGAAAACTGGGCCGACAAACTGTTTGTATATTGTATTGTCAGCAGTGTGATTGGAGCTCGTCTGGGGCACTGCCTGTTTTATGAATGGGATTATTATGGAGCGCATCCGGCAGAAATCCTGAAAATTTGGAAAGGCGGACTGGCCAGTCACGGAGGTGTATTTGCCTTGATACTGGCTTTAATCTGGTATTCCAAGACAGTGACGAAAAAAAGTGTGTGGTGGTTGTTCGACCGTATGATACCTGCCGTAGCGGTGGTTTGTATGTGTATCCGTTTCGGTAACCTGATGAACTCCGAGATTTTCGGTTATCCCACGACCTTACCATGGGGATTTGAGTTTGTCCGCTCGCGTGAATGGCAGGAACTGTATAATCAGAATGGAGTGGCGCAGGCTTGTCATCCTACTCAGATTTATGAAATGCTTTACTGTCTGGTGGCACTGGTCGTATCGTGGTTCATGTATCACAAACTTCATTTAGGTAAACGAATCGGATTGACTACGGGCGTTTCTTTGCTAATCTTTTTTGGTGCCCGTTTCGGATTGGAATTTATGAAGAATCCGCAGGTAGCTGAAGAAGTAGGCATGACGTTGAACATCGGACAATGGTTGAGTGTACCATTGATATTGTTAGGTGTATATCTGATTGCAACCAGCGGAAAAAGGAAAGAAGCCTTTTAATAAAGATAGTTCTCTTGCTTGAAGCAAGTCGTTGTACGAATGTTTCATCCTTGAATAACTATGTTACATGCAACATAATTATTCGAGGATGAAACATTTTTTATATGCCTTTTAGTTGCTGGACCATACATTTGCCATACCGTTTTGAACGGTGTCTGAAATAAAATTGGTGTTGAACTTAAATTAATGCGTAAATGAAAAGCGACAAAAGAGCATTATTTCTTACACTCCTATTTACTATGGTGTGTATGGTATTGCAAGCACAAAGTTTGCAGGTTGAGGGGACTGTGATTTCCAAGTCGGATGGTGAACCCATTATTGGGGCTACTGTACTAGAAAAAGGTACTACAAACGGTACGATTACCGATTTTGATGGTAAATTCTCTTTATCAGTCAAGCAAGGAGCTGAAATTACCATTTCTTATGTAGGTTTTAAATCTCAAACATTAAAAGCTAAAGGAGTTTTGAAGGTTATTCTGGAAGAGGACTCTGAAATGCTGCAGGAAGTTGTGGTGACGGGTTATACCACTCAGCGTAAGGCTGATTTGACTGGATCAGTGGCTGTGGTATCTACAGAATCGCTAAAGACAACTTCTGATACTGATCCATGCGTGCTTTACAGGGAAAAGTGGCAGGTATGACGATTACAGGAAACGGTTCTCCGAGTGGTACAGCTACGGTACGTATTCGTGGTATCGGTTCTTTTAACTCTTCTCAGGATCCGCTTTATGTAATTGATGGAGTACCTACTAATATGTCTCTTAACTCATTGAATACGAATGATATTGAGAGTATGCAAGTATTGAAAGATGCGGCTTCTGCTTCTATTTACGGTTCGCGGGCTTCAAATGGTGTTATTATCATTACTACGAAGAAAGGTAAGAAAGCAGATAAAGTGAAAGTGGATTTCTCAGCCAACCTGACTGCCCAGTTCTATACTTCACAGTCATTGATGGATGTTTGTAATTCATCAGAATATGCTACTGCAATGGCACAGGCCGCATTAAATGATGGACTGGATCCGGTTTCGTATGCAAGTAACTACGGATTAAATTTGAATGCTGCGTCGGGAACTCCTATTACTGTCTGGAACCCGAGTACTAGCCAGTATGTAAATTATACGGTCAATGGCTTGTATGACGGATATATCAACAGTAAGAAAACCATGCGTTACTCTGATACTGACTGGATGGATGAAATATCAAGAGTAGGTTTCTCTCAGAATTATGATCTTTCTCTTTCACATGCCAATGATAAACATTCTACTATGTTCTCATTGGGATATAAAAAGAATAATGGTATTTTGAAATATACGGATTTTGAAAATATTTCTGCCCGTATGAATTCATCATACAATGTGAATAAATACATTACGGTTGGAGAAAACTTTACGGTAACTTATACCAGTCAGGTAGACTGTGCACCGATGGAAAATGCGTTGAAGATGGCTCCTATTGTACCGGTGTATGAAGAAGACGGTACTACATTTTCTGGTCCGGTCGGAGGTATGAGTGACCGTCAGAATCCTTTGCGTGAACAGTATCAAAATAAAGACAATGCATTGAACTACTGGAGATTGTTCGGAAATGGATATGTAGATATCAAACCTTTCAAGGGCTTTGTCTTCCGTTCGAACTTCGGATTGGATTTCTATAATTCATTTATTAATGCAATGACTCATACCTATCATTCTGATATTGTAAACAATGACATTGCTAAAACTACCTTGTCAAATAAGAATGAAGTGAACTGGACATGGTCAAATACCATCAATTATAATTTTACTGTAGCCAGCAAGCACGATATCAATGTGTTGTTGGGAGCTGAATTGTCTAAGCAAAGTTCTATTGATTTTTCTGCTTATTCAGAAGGCTATGCGTTGGAGGATGTAGATTATATGTGGCCTAATGCCGCTACAGGTGTGATGAAGAACACAGGTGCTAAGGTCGGATATAGACTAGCTTCTTTCTTTGGGAAAGTAGATTACAACTATGATGACTTTATTTTGGCTTCATTTACAATCCGTCAAGATGGTTCTTCTCGTTTTGGAAAAGGAAATCGTTGGGGTACTTTCCCAGCTGCTACATTGGGTGTACGTTTGTCTAAATTCTTGAAAGCAAACTGGCTGGATGATTGGAAGGTTCGATTGTCTTGGGGACAGACCGGTAACCAGGCTATTGATAATAATGCACAGTTTGGATTGTTTGTTGTAGATTATGGGTTGGATCGTGTGACTTCTACTGCGTATGACTTGTATCTTCAGGGTTCAGGTACTTTCCCTTCAGGGTATCGTGCTACCCAGCTTGCCAATCCGGATTTGAAATGGGAATCGGCTACACAATATAATATAGGTACAGATTTTGCATTCTTGAACAACAGTTTGTATGGAACTATTGATGGGTATATTAAGGATGTAGATGACATGTTGATTAATCCTGCTTATTTAGGAGCTATTGGTGAAGGTGGTGCGTCTTGGCTGAATGGACCTTCTTTGCGGAACTGGGGTATGGAATTCAGTTTAGGGTATCGGAAGTCGCTGGCCTGTGGCTTAGGTTGGATATCAATGCTAATGTAGACTTTTTCCGAAATAAAGTGACTTATCTGCCGGCTACCACTACGGGTTCATACGCACATACATCTAAAGAAAATCTGGTAGAGTCTGGTATGCCTTATGGTTCTTCTGTAGGATATGTAGTAGAAGGTATTTTCCAGAACCAGGCTGAAGTAGATGCTTCCGGACAGGCAAATGCTCGTGTGGGTGGTTTGAAGTATGCGGATTTGGATGGAAATGGCATCATTACTTCTGATGATCAGGATTGGATTTATAATCCGGTTCCAGCTTTCTCTTATGGATTGAATATTGCATTGAACTATAAGAACTTTGATTTGAGCATGTTCTGGCAGGGGGTATACGATCAGGATGTATACAATAGCCAAAAGGCGCAAACTGATTTCTGGAGTATTACCGATGCAGGTTCTAACAAAGGATCTCGTTTGTTGGGAGCTTGGAACACCAATAACACCGGTTCTACTATACCGGCTCTGACTACTAATAATACGGCAGACGAGGGTAGAGCTTCCAGCTATTATGTAGAAAACGGATCTTATTTGAAATTACGTAATCTTCAGGTGGGATATACGGTTCCTGCTTCTTTCTTGTCGAAGTTCAAGATGACCAGTGCCCGAATTTACTTGTCAGGTCAAAATCTGCTGACTATCAAGAGTAAGAGCTTGACTTGTCCTGATCCGGAAAATCCGAACTGGAATTATCCGCTTGCTACTTCTGTTTCATTTGGTTTACAAATTGGTTTTTAATTTAAATAATGGATATGATGAAAAATATATATTTCTGGCAGCTTGTGCATTAGGTTTGTCATTGACAAGTTGTGAAGACTTTTTAGACTATACTCCGACTGCAGTGGTGGATGAAGAACAGGCATTCTCCGAACCGGAGAAAATGGTAAATTCGGCTTATGCATGTTGGGAGATTGCTGGTACACTTATCCGTTTAACCTGTTCCCTTATGGTGACGTAAGTCTGATGATTGCCTGAAGGGTGGTTCGGGAACAACAGATACAGGCTATCATGCTTTTGATATTTGGACCACATTGACCGCTACTACTCCGGGTGAAATGGATGAACTTTGGTATCGTTTGTATGCTGCTGTTTCTCGTTGTAACCGTGCATTGATTTCGTTGGAACGGAATGGAGATAGTTTGGGAAAAGATGTAAAAGATCAGCGTGTTGCTGAAGTACGTTTTTTGCGTGGACATTTCTATTTTAAACTTCTGACCGTGTTCCGTCAAGTTCCTTGGATTGACGAGCAAGTGGTAGAGGACAACTCTCATGAGCAGGTCAGCAATACAGCATTGACTTACGAACAATTGTTTCAGAAAGTAATCGATGATTTCAAGGCGGCTTATGATGTGTTACCTGTAAAAGAACCGGGTGAGGATGGACGGGCTAATAAGATAGCGGCTGCAGCCTATCTGGCTAAATGTTATCTGACTTTGGCATGGGGAGACGGATATGAGGCAACTACCGGTGAAAGTCATATCAATTCTGAATATATGCAGAAAGTAATAACTTATACAGATGATGTGGTAGCTTCTGATTACGGATACCTGGAAGATTATGGCGATATCTTCTTGCCTGCTTATAAAAATAGTAAGGAATCAATTTTTGCAGTTCAGTGTTCTGATTATGAAGATGATAATACGACCTATGGACGTGCTAACTGGTCGAATACATTGAATGGTTGTTGGAAGATGTGGTCTTGTGGCTGGGACTTCCACAAGCCTTCTCAAAATCTGGTCAATGCCTTTAAGACACGAAATGGGCTGCCGATGTTTGATGATTACAATGACCAGATTGACTATCCGATTAATGGACAACCTGACAATCAAAAGTGGGACCCACGTTTGTTCCATACAGTAGGTATGCCGACTTTCCCCTATAAATATGAGGCTGAATATACGATGACCACAGATAACTCACGTACTCCTAATACGTATGGATACTATACTTCGTTGAAGGAAGTTCCTCAACGTTCTGAAGGGGAAACCTATAACGGTTCATGGCAGGCTTTCGCAATGAATGATTATGTATTTCGTTATACAGATGTGATGTTGATGCGTGCGGAAGCTTTGATTGAGCTGAACAGATTGGATGAGGCTGAGAAGATTGTAAACGACATTCGTGGGCGTGCTGCTTTATCGGTCAACAAACACATTAGTTATGCAAAAGATCAGTGTGAGATAGCCCAGTATCCTGATAATTATTTTACATCTAAGGAAGTGGCACGTAAATGTTTGCGTTGGGAACGTCGTTTGGAAATGGCAATGGAGAATGGGCGTTTCTTTGATTTGCGCCGTTGGGGAATTGCATCGAAAACATTGAATGCTTATTTCCTGACCGAGCAGAATGACGTTTACGAAGGACAGACTTATGGACAATATTATAAGGATGCTCATTTTACTGCGGGTAAGAATGAGTTCTTCCCGATACCTTATAACCAGATGTATTACATTCCTGGGTTGTACACTCAGAATAAGGGATATGAATAATAAGATAGATTTTCTTTTTCTTCCTCATGTCAACAAGGAAGAAAAAGGAAATAACATAGCGATATATTAAAAATATAATTTTATGAGAAAGTATGCATATACAATAAAAGTAACCCTGTTGGGACTTTTTTAGGAATGACATCAGTGGTACAGGCTGATTCTTCATGGACAATTCGTCATTTGGTGTGTGAACAAAATATTGTTTCTTTGGATGTCACCGAAGATTATTTGCTTCTTCCCATACAAGATGATGCACCGGAAGGTAAAATTTGTGTTGTAAAAGATAACGAGCAGAAGGGTACTCTTATGAATGTCCGTTTGGCTCGCGAGAGAGTGGATTCATACGTTCCGTTTGCTTTGTCGGCTTATAAAGGGCAGCATATTTCAATAGAAATACAAGGGGTTCCTGAAACGGCTCTTTGCTGGAAAGAGTTGAAACTGTCGGGCTCATTTGATATGGCGAACAAAGAGAGTTTTCGTCCCGTTTATCATCATACTCCGGCATACGGGTGGATGAACGATCCGAACGGAATGTTTTATAAAGATGGGGTATATCATTTGTATTTTCAGTATAATCCGTATGGGGCTGTTTGGGGCAATATGCATTGGGGACATTCTACCAGTACCGATTTGATGCATTGGAAATTTGAAGGGTGTGCCATCGTACCAGATGCATGGGGGCTATTTTTAGTGGTTCCTGTGTGGTCGACCATGAAAATACGGCAGGCTTTGGTAAAGAAGCTGTGGTGGCATTCTATACTTCTGCTAAATCTACCCCATGGGAGATATACAGATGCAGAGTATGGCCTATAGTCTGGATAACGGAAAAACTTTTACGAAATATGAAGGCAACCCTATCCTGACTTCTTCTGAAAAGGATTTTCGTGACCCAAAGGTCTTTTGGTATGCACCCAGAAAGCACTGGGTTATGATTCTTGCGGTAGGCCAGCACATGGAAATTTATTCTTCTGTTAACTTGAAGGAATGGAAGAAAGAAAGTGAATTTGGTGCTATGCAGGGGGCTCATGGTGGCGTATGGGAATGTCCGGATTTGGTAGAAATTCCTGTAGAGGGTATCGCGAGAAAAAATGGGTACTAATATGTAACCTGAATCCTGGTGGTCCTTTTGGAGGTAGTGCCGCTCAGTATTTCGTAGGTTCATTTGATGGCAAGAGGTTTGTGAACGAGTCACCTACTCAGACTAAGTGGATGGACTGGGGAAAAGATAATTATGCTACTGTAACATGGAACAATGCGCCTGACGGACGTTGCATCGCATTGGGATGGATGAGTAACTGGCAGTATGCCAATAATGTTCCTACCCGCCAGTATCGTAGTGCCAATACTCTTGCTCGTGATTTAACGCTTTATCGCGAAGGACAGGAGTTGTATTTAAAAAGCACTCCTTCATCGGAAGTGAAAAAAGCACGTGGAAAGAAAGTTTCAATACCTTCATTTAAGGTTTCCGAAAAGCATGAAATGGTAAATTTGTTCGAAGAAAGCAAGGAGCCTATGAAGTAGAAATAGTCATTCAGAATGCAGGTGCGTCAAAGATTGCTTTTAGCTTGTTGAATGATAAGGGAGAGAAAGTCTCTATGTATTATGACTTGAATCGTAAACAATTTGTGATGGATCGTAGTGAGAGCGGAAAGGTTGATTTTAGCAAGGACTTTCCTGCAGTTACGGTCGCTCCGGTGAATGTTGACAAAGAGTTGACTTTACGCTTGTTTGTCGATCGGTCAAGTATTGAAGCTTTTGGTGAGGATGGAAATTTGTAATGACAAATTTGGTCTTCCCTTCACAGCCTTATGTAAAAATGTGCTTTGAAGCGGATAAGAACGGGTATGCAGTGAAATCATTGAATGTGTATAAATTGCAGTAACTGTCCCTCCTTGCTAGTAAAAATGTTGCGTCCTGTAGTAATATTGTTGCATGAAACAATATTGTCATAGGATGCAACATTCGTTATGGCCTTGTAGCTGGCAATCACTTACTTTTGCGACGAACAAATAAAAATTTCATGCTAACATACTAATTTTAATAATGCTATGAAGGCCGAAAAAAACAGTTTTCAAATCGTATGGGAGCTGCGGTATTGCTGCTCGCCTTGGCTTGTGTAAATGGATATGCACAAGAAAACAAATCATCAAATGACGGTAGTTCTAAAGAAGAAGGTAACCGTAATGTAATGTTGAATGCTGCCAGCGCAAACGGACCTCGTGAAATTCAGATTGGTCTTCCTTCTGCGGATGTGAACGTGCTTGAAAATGGAATTCCGGTAACGTATGCTACCAATCCGCACAGCGTAAACTCTTTGTGGCGTGCAGATGCCAGCTTGAACCATGTAGGATTGTTGAAAATTTCAGAGACTGCTATTACAACCGGTAATATCGGATATGCAGTCAACTCTTTCACTCAGCTTGGTGAAAAAGGTTTTCATGGAACATTGAATTATAAGTCCAATCATTTCGGCATGCAGGAGTTCTCTCTGAATCTGAATGGAGAAATTGCTAACGATTGGTTCTATAGTGGAAGCATCTATCAGGATTTTGACCCGGGAACATTCAAAATCAAATCTACTCCTTTCCAGGATCGTACACAGATTTATAAGTTTGCCTTGACAAAACGCTATAACAATAACCGGGGTGAGTTTACGGCTATGTATCATTACAGCAACAGCCATCCGGTATATATGTATGCCACTCAGTCGGCTCCGTTTATTTACGTAGGCGATGGTAGCGTAAGAGAGTTGGGTGCTTTTGCTTTGGGTACGACTTCTTATCTTCCGGTTGACAATGAAATGGTATATCGTGACATGCGTACGGGAGAGTTGAAGAGAACAAACTTGTATGATGCCGTACAGAATAAGGGTAGTGAGTTTACCTTGATGAACAATTACAACTGGGATAACGGTTTGTCTTGGAAAGTAATTATGAAATACGACCATGCGACTGGTTCTTGTGTGTACCAGACTCCGATGGAACTTTCACAGCGTGCAAACAGCGCTATCAATTATCAGTATGAAGCAGAAGACGGTAGCATGAGAGCATACGATGGCGAATATGTACAGAGCCGTATGTCTTGCTTGAACCGTGGTTTCATTGATGAAGTAATGTTTACTACTGAGCTGTCTCGTAAATTGTCTAACGGTACATGGCGCCTGGGATTGAACGAATGGTATTATGATATTGATTATGCATCAAATACTACGATGTATGACCAGTCTGTACCGACTGACGGAAGCTATCCGGTTCGTCTTTATAATCCGGACTATGCTGCATCGACAGCTCGCGTATATGGAGGAAATGGATATTACTATGACTTCAACAAGAATGCATCAGAATATTATAAAGGTCATGAAAACAAATTGGCTGTATATTTCACTCACGACTGGGATGTAACCGACAAATTTAACCTTTACTACGGTGCTCGTCTGGAATACCAGGCTCTTCGTGGAAACAATGCAGCGGTTAAAGATGCAGATGGTAATTTCGTAGGACGTTTTGCTGATTATTATCTGGGAGCTACTGCACCAACGCCTAATGGAACAAAGATTGAACCGACTCCGATGGAGTATGACTGGTTTAATTACGCACTGAGTGCAGCCGCTACTTATAAGTTGACCAAACAGTTCGGATTTACTGGAGACTTTACTTACATTACCCAGCATCCGAGAATTGAAAACTTTGCTCCGGCTGTATTGCCGAATACCGATAAGATTTCAGTACCTCTGGGACGTGCCGGTATTTACTATAACAACGAATGGTTGAGCTTGACTTCATTGTTCTCTTATATTTCAAAGACCAACAATAACTCTACATTGAACTTGCAGCATAGCGTAAATGGAGTAAACGAAATCTTGGCTGCTCCGTTGAACTATGACATCAAGACATTGGGTTGGACCACCGACGTGGTAGCTCGTCCGTTTAAAGGTTTTGATTTGCACTTCCTCTTCACTTACCAGAAACCGACTTACAAGAAATATGAAACTTCTGTGAAGTTCTCAGACGGTTATGTAGGTCAGATCAATGCCACTGGTAATATCGTAGCAGAAATCCCGCAGGTAATCGTGGAAATCGACCCGAGCTATATGATTACAAAAGATTTGAAAATCTGGACCAGCTTCCGTTACTTTAGCAAGACATACGCTAATATCAACGATGCCTATTATTTCAATGGCCGTTGGGAAACCTTCGGTGGTTTGAACTGGCAGGTAAACAAGAAGCTGTCATTAGGCTGTTCAGTTGTTAACTTCCTGAACCAGACTGGTGCAAAAGGAAGTATCGCAGGTGCAGAACTTGTAACGAAGGAAGAAGCTGGAAAATATGCCAATACAGTAATGGCAGGAAGCTACATCCGTCCGTTCACAGTAGAATTCTCTGCACAGCTTAAATTCTGACATTCATTTTTCTATTCCGATAAATTCCCGGCACAACGAATCCATGAGTTGTGCGGTTATAAAAAGTTTTCAATAGGTATTTTTAAAAGAATAATTTGTATTTTTAATCCCATAAAACAACGTATCATGAAAAAGAATTTTGTTAACCTCGCATTAGGAGCGTTTTTCTTGACTGGTATGTGGCATGCCAATCACAAAAAAATAACTTAGTATTTGAGCATCAGGGAGACACTTTGACTGTCGTACACATAAAGAATCCTTCTAAATATCTTTTGCTTCCTATTCAGGAATCATCTAATGAGGGAAAGGTGAAATTAGTAACCGGAAGCCCGGCTGATATGCCGATGGATGTACGTCTGGCAGTAGACAGCGTAGAGTATTACGTACCCTTTGAATTGCCTCAAGGAGCTAAGGAGCTACTGTTACCATTGGAAAAGTGGCTGCAAACGCTGTATGCTGGGAGCATATTCAGTTGTCGGATACTTTTAATACGGCAAATACGGACTATTATCGTCCGGTATATCACCACACACCGCTTTATGGCTGGATGAACGATGCCAACGGACTGGTGTATAAAGATGGAGAGTATCATTTGTATTTCCAATATAATCCTTACGGTTCCAAGTGGGGAAATATGCACTGGGGACATTCGGTTAGTAAGGACTTGATTCATTGGGACCATTTGAATCCTGCTATCGCACGTGACACATTGGGTCACATTTTCTCAGGAAGTACAGTGGTAGACAAGAATAATAGCGCAGGCTACGGAAAAGATGCCATTATTGCTTTCTACACATCTGCCAGCGATGAACACGGACAGATTCAGTGTATGGCTTATAGCAAAGACAATGGACGTACTTATACAAAATACGAGAAAAATCCGATTTTGACTCCGTTTGACGGACTGAAAGATTTCCGCGATCCGAAAGTGTTCTGGTATGAACCAGCTCAGAAATGGTATATGATTGTTTCTGCGGATAAGGAAATGCGTTTCTACTCTTCTTCTAACTTGAAAGATTGGGAATATCAGAGCGGATTTGGTAAAGGCTATGGTGTACAGCCTAATCAGTTTGAATGTCCTGACTTTATCCAGTTGCCGGTTGATGGTGACAAGAACAATATGAAATGGGTGATGATTGTAAATATCAACCCGGGTTGTATGTTCGGTGGTAGCGCTACAGAATATTTCGTTGGTGATTTTGATGGAAAAGAATTCAAATGTGACACGAAACCGGAAGTAACTAAATGGTTGGATTTTGGTAAAGACCACTATGCTACTGTTTGTTTCTCAAATACTGGAGACCGTGTGGTTGCAGTACCTTGGATGAGCAACTGGCAATATGCAAATGTTACTCCTATCCGTCAGTATCGTGGAGCAAATGCCTTGCCGCGTGAACTGTCATTGTACACAAAAGATGGACAGATTTACATGGCAGCCAATGCAGTAAAGGAAACAGCAGGCTTGCGTAAAGAAACACGTACCATTGACAATCAGACGGTGAAAGGTGAAAGCAAGATTGACGAAATCTTCCCGCAGAATGAGGGCGCTTTCGAAATTGAAATGGATGTAACTCCGGGCGCATCTGCTGTAGCTGGAATGGAACTGCTGAATGACAAGGGTGAAAAGACCAAGATTTACCTGGATATGAAAGCCGGTAAGCTGGTGATGGACCGTACAGAAAGTGGATTGGTTGCCTTTGGTGAGAAAGCAGAACCTCATGCCATCGAAAATCATGATCGTCGTAAAACGACTTCTATCAACTATAAGAGTGATTTTGCATTAGGCACATGGGCTCCTCTTTCATTGTGTGAAGGAAATACTTATCATTTGCAGATTTTTGTAGACAAGTGCTCTGTAGAAATCTTTGCTAATGGAGGTCGTATTGCCATGACCAACTTGGTATTCCCTACCAAACCTTATAACTCTATCCGTCTGTATAGTGAAGGTGGTGATTATAAGGTAGAGAATATGAAGATACATAAATTGGAGTTGTAATTTATTAAAAACCAGACAGACCATGAAAAACTTTTTTATTACGGCTTTAGGCTTGTTTTGGGGTTTTCAGTGTGCGGAAGCTGCAGAAGAAAAGATTATCCGGATTTCAACGGATAATACGGATCTGGTGCTTCAGGTGGCTGAAAACGGACGGCTCTATCAGACTTACTTGGGCGAAAAACTGTTGCATGAATCGGATTTGAAGAAACTGGACTGGCAGATACATCCTGCATCAGATGCCAGTGTCTCTCCACGCGGATGGGAAGTCTGTTCAGGTTCAGGTAACGAGGATTTCTTTGAACCGGCTTTGGGAGTGACTCATGCCGACGGTAACGCTTCTACCTGGCTTTATTACGTGTCTTCTTCTACAAAAGCTGTGGAAGGAGGAACACAGACAGATATTCATTTGCGTGATGATAAATATCCGGTGAATGTCACCTTGCATTACGTAGCTTACGAGAAGGAGGACGTAATCAAGACCTGGAGTGAAATCTCACATCAGGAGAAAAAGCCTGTACAGTTATTCCGTTATGCTTCTACGATGTTGTATTTCAATCGTCCGGCTTACTATTTGACAGAATTCAGTGGAGACTGGGCGAAGGAAGTGCAGATGAGTACACAGAAGCTGGAGTTCGGTAAGAAAGTGGTAGATACCAAGCTGGGAAGTCGTGCTGCCATGCATGCTCAACCTTTTTCATGGTCGGTCTGGATGCTCCTGCTGCAGAAAATCAGGGGAAGTCCTGATGGGTACATTGGGATGGACAGGTAACTTCAGCTTTACTTTCGAAGTGGACAACGTAGGTAATCTGCGTGTGATACCTGCCATTAATCCTTATGCTTCGGTATATGAGCTTCAGAAGGGCGAAGTGTTCACTACTCCTGAATTTATTTTCACATTGAGTAATAAGGGTACGGGCGAAGGAAGCCGTCGCTTTCAGAACTGGGCACGGAATTATCAGTTGAAGGATGGAAAAGGTACTCGTCTGACGTTGTTGAATAACTGGGAGAATACAGGATTCGACTTTAACCAGAATATCCTTGTCGATCTGATTAAGGAAACGAAGGAACTCGGTGTAGACATGTTCTTGCTGGACGACGGATGGTTTGGCAACAAATACAAACGCAGCAGCGATACAGCCGGACTGGGTGACTGGGATGTAACGGCCGACAAACTTCCTGATGGAATCAATGCGCTGGTTCAGGCGGCTGAAAAAGAAGGAGTGAAGTTCGGTCTCTGGATTGAACCGGAAATGGTAAATCCGAAGAGTGAATTGTTTGAAAAGCATCCTGACTGGGCAATCCATTACCCGAACCGTGAAACCTATTACTATCGTAACCAGCTGGTACTCGATTTGAGTAACCCGAAGGTGCAGGATTATGTATATGGCATTGTGGATAAGTTGTTGAAGGAAAATCCGGATATCGCTTATTTCAAATGGGATTGCAACAGCCCGATTACCAATATCTATTCTTCTTATCTGAAGGGTGCACAAGGACGCTTGTATATAGACCATGTACGTGGCGTATACAATGTCATGAAGCGGGTAAAAGAGAATTATCCGGATGTGCCGATGATGCTTTGCTCTGGTGGCGGCGCACGTTGTGACTATGAAGCGTTGAAATATTTCACGGAATTCTGGTGCAGTGATAACACGGACCCTGTGGAAAGAGCTTACATACAGTGGGGATTCTCTCAGTTCTTCCCGGCCAAGGCCATGTGTGCACACGTGACAAGCTGGAATAAGAATACTTCTATCAAGTTCCGTACCGACATGGCATCCATGTGTAAGCTGGGATTTGATATCGGCTTGAAAGAAATGGCTGCAGAAGAATTGGAATATTGCCAGCTTGCGGTAGCCAACTGGAAACGTCTGCAGCCGGTGATTCTGGATGGGGTACAGTATCGTCTGGTATCTCCGTATGAATCTAACCACATGGCAGTAAACTATGTCAACCAGGATGCTTCGAAAGGCGTGGTATTTGCATACGACATCTATCCTCGTTTCCAGGAGAAACTGTTTCCTTTGAAAGTGAAAGGATTGGATCCGAACAAGATGTACCGTGTGAAAGAAATCAACCTGATGCCGGGAACAGAATCTACTTTGGAGGCCGATGGAGAATTATTCTCTGGTGATTATTTGATGAAAGTCGGTCTGGATGTCTTTGGCTTCCGTCCTACTCAGAGTCGTGTGATAGAACTTACAGCCGAATAAAACAGAAGGCTGAATTTGAACAGATTAAAAACAAATAAAAATGACAAATACTCAATTAAAATATGCCAAGCTGTTTCCTGTGATGCTTTGCTTCTTTGCCATGGGATTCGTTGACTTGGTAGGAATTGCTTCAAACTATGTAAAGGAAGATTTAGGTCTGACAGACTCTGAGGCAAATATTTTTCCTTCCTTGGTATTCTTTTGGTTCTTGATATTCTCAGTACCGACAGGAATGCTGATGAACCGGATTGGAAGAAAAAAGACTGTGTTGCTGAGTCTGGGAGTCACTTTCTTCTCTTTGTTGCTTCCGATGTTTGGTGACAGCTATGGTTGATGCTTTGCTCCTTCTCTTTATTGGGAATAGGTAATGCCTTGATGCAGACTTCACTTAATCCGCTGTTGAGCAATATTATCTCGGGCGACCGCCTGGCCAGTACGCTGACCTTCGGCCAGTTTGTGAAAGCCATTGCTTCTTTCCTTGCTCCTTATCTGGCTATGTGGGGGGCTTTACAGGCCATTCCGACGTTTGGCTTGGGATGGAGAGTGTTGTTCCCTATTTATATGGTTGTAGCTGTGTTTGCCATTCTGTTGCTTTCGGCTACTCCTATTACCGAAGAACAGCCGGACAAGGCATCTGGATTTGCCGATTGCCTGAAACTGTTAGGAAAACCCTTTATTCTGTTGTCTTTCCTTGGCATCATGTGTCATGTGGGAATTGATGTGGGTACTAATACTACAGCTCCTAAGATTCTGATGGAGCGTATTGGAATGACATTGACCGAAGCTGGGTTTGCCACCAGTCTCTACTTTATATTCCGTACGTTGGGCTGCTTCTCTGGCGCATTTATCTTGCGGGCTGTATCGTCCAGAATCTTTTTCCTGATAAGTGCCATCTGTATGATGCTGGCCATGATCGGACTTTTTGCTTTCGATTCGCAGACGGTGATTTATATTTGTATTGCGCTGATTGGTTTTGGTAACTCCAATGTGTTCTCTATCATCTTCTCTCAGGCTCTTCTGGCTATGCCCGACAAGAAGAACGAAGTGTCTGGACTGATGATTATGGGCTTGTTTGGCGGTACCGTATTCCCTCTTCTGATGGGAGTGGCCAGCGATGCAATCGGACAGAATGGTGCTGTAGCAGTGATGACAGCTGGTGTGATTTATTTACTTGCTTATACGTTAAAAATTAAACATTAAGACTATGGAGAATACAATAGTTGTAGGTATAGGTGAAGCACTATGGGACGTGCTGCCTGAAGGAAAGAAAATTGGTGGAGCTCCGGCTAACTTTGCGTATCACGTATCACAGTTTGGTTTGGACGGCCGTGCAGTTAGTGCCGTAGGAGATGACAAATTAGGAGCAGAAATTCTGGAAAACTTCTATGAGAAGAATCTGCATAGCATGATTGAAAAAGTACCGTATCCCACAGGTACGGTTCAGGTAGAACTGGATGCAGAAGGAGTTCCTTGTTACGATATAAAGGAAGGTGTGGCATGGGATAATATTCCTTACACTCCGGCTTTGGAAGGATTGGCTAAACAGACTACAGCGGTTTGCTTTGGCTCTTTGGCACAGCGAAGCGTGGTTTCCAGAGAAACAATCAACAAGTTCTTGGATGCCATGCCGGAAGATACATTGAAAGTGTTTGACATTAACCTTCGTCAGGGCTTTTATACGAAAGAAGTGCTTTGCAATTCTTTCCAGAAATGTAATGTGCTGAAGATAAATGATGAAGAACTGGTTACTGTAAGCCGTATGTTCGGTTATCCGGGTATTGACCTGCAGGATAAATGCTGGATTCTGCTTGCCAAGTATAACCTGAAAATGTTGATTCTGACTTGTGGCGTGAACGGAAGCTATGTCTTTACTCCAGGTAATGTATCATTTGTAGAAACTCCAAAAGTAAATGTAGCCGATACGGTAGGTGCAGGTGATTCATTCACTGCTACTTTCGTGGCTTCTATCTTGAAAGGAAAGACCGTACGCGAAGCGCATGAACTGGCTGTAGAGGCTTCGGCATTTGTATGTACAGAATGGGCTATGCCGGAATTCCCTCTGTATTTGAAGGAAAAAATTTAAGCTATATAGTTTATCTTATGAAAATCTCCGGAAGTATGTTTCTGTACTTCCGGAGATTTTTTGTCTGATAAGATTGGAAAGCCTGCTGAAGATAATGTCGCTTCGGCTTTGTCTGTTTTATGTTTTCCGCGTGAAAACCATACGTTTCCCGAAGCGAAAACGTAGGTTTCTCACACGGGAACGTATGGCTCCGCTTCGGAAAACATAAAAGAGTAGAGCCGTTGAACGAAAAATTGTGGGTCGGTTTCGTGATTTTTGTATCTGTCAGACTGTATAAATCGCTGCGATTTTCATACATTTGCAGAAATAGATATAAAATTATGAAACATTTAGTCTGTGGTTGGATAGGTGTGATTTGCTTGCTGCTGTTGTCTGTAGCTTGCTCCCGAAAGGAGGCGGACTATACGATAGCCGTATCACAATGTAGTGAAGATGATTGGCGTGCCAGATGAACAAAGAGATTCTTCGGGAAGCTCTGTTTTATCCGGGGGTAAATGTGGAGGTTTATCAGGCTCATGATGATAATACCCATCAGATTAAGGACATAGAATCTTTGATTGAAAGAAAAGTCGATTTGCTGATTGTAGCCCCTAATGAAGCCGAAGCTATTACGCCGGTGATTGAGAAGGCATACGATGCAGGAATCCTGTCATCCTGTCGACCGGAAAATCAATTCTAAAAATATACAGCTTATGTAGGTGCTGACAATTATGAAATTGGCCGTAAGGCAGGTGAATATATAGCAGACCGTTTAGGAGGAAAGGGACGGGTAATAGAGATTACCGGACTGAGAGGTTCTACTCCAGCCGTGGAGCGTCATCGGGGATGATGGAAGCCCTGAAGGCCGTTCCGGGGGTGCAGGTGGTAGCATCTGCAGAAGCCGGATGGTTCCGGCAGAAGGCTGGGGAGGTGATGGATACGTTACTGGATGCTCACCCACAAGTAAACCTGGTCTTTGCCCAGAACGACCGGATGGCTATCGGGGCGTATGAGAAGGCACGCCAGAAGAATCGTGCCGGACAGATTGCATTTGTGGGAGTTGATGCGGTAGCCGGCGGAGTGGAAAGTGTGGCGGAAGGCAAACTGGATGCTACCTTCATTTATCCTACAGGAGGTGATAAGGTGATTCAGGTAGCCATGGCTATACTGCGTGGCGAACCCTATCAGCGAGAAAATATACTTTCTACCGCGTTGGTAAATCGCGCCAATGCCCGTGTGATGCAGATGCAGATGAAGCATATTCTGACGCTGGACCAGAAAATTGAGCTTTTAAATCATCAGCTGGATGATTATTTCCTTCGTTACTCCGCACAAACAATGTTCTTATATGCCTGTGTGGTAATATTGATTCTGGCCGGATTCTTGTTTTTTTTCCTGGTACGTGCCTTTTGGGTAAAGAACCGGATGAATACGGAATTGTCTACCCAGAAGCAGCAATTGGAACAGCAGCGTGACCAGTTGCAGGAACAACGTGACCAGCTGATTGCATTGTCGCGTCAGTTGGAAGAGGCTACACATGCCAAGCTGGCCTTCTTTACCAGTGTGTCGCATGATTTCCGTACACCGTTGACTTTGATTGCAGACCCTATCAACCAGTTGCTGGAGGAAAAGCATTTAGGTGAGAGGGAGCGGAATATGCTGGAGATTGTGCGGAAAAACGTCGCAGTCTTATTGAGATTGATTACTCAGATTCTGGATTTCCAGAAATATGAACATGGCAAACTGGCTTTGCGGCTTTCTGAATTTAATGCGCTGGAATGTATAAAGGATTGGACAGAGGCATTTCATACTTTGGCGTTCCGGAAACATATTCAGTTTGAAGTGAAGGCGGAAGGAGATGTGGCGCAGTATGTGATGGTGGCCGATGCGGAAAAGATAGAGCGCATTACCTACAACTTATTGTCCAATGCCTTTAAATTTACTCCGGAAAAAGGGGAGATAAAGGTGGTGCTTTCGCGGATAGAGAAAGATAACCAACCATGCTTGTGTATGGAAGTCAGCGATACAGGTATTGGCATGTCCGAAGAACATATACATCACGTGTTTGAACGTTTTTATCAGATAGATGCACAGCATACAGGTTCCGGACTGGGACTGGCTCTGGTAGAGGCTTTTGTGCAGTTGCATAAGGGGACAGTGCGGGTAGAGAGCGAGAAAGGAAAAGGCACATGTTTCCGGGTTGTACTTCCTATGAAGCAGGAAGGAGAGGTGAAGGAGGTGATAGAGAAAAATGAATCCTTGAAAAACCTGCAGGAAGGGGCTGTGCTGGATGCCGGACAAGAAACCTTGCATCAGTGGGTTGAAAACGTGGAAGTGGATGGAACGGCAGACAAGGAAGTGGTGCTGGTCATTGACGACAATCAGGATGTACGTGACTACGTGAAAATGTTGCTGCAAGATAAATATACCGTGATTGAAGCGGTAAACGGACAGGAAGGTATAAGACTGGCCATGAAGTATGTGCCAGACGTAGTGGTGTGCGATGTCATGATGCCTGTAATGGATGGTATAGAATGCTGTAAACGCTTGAAAAGCGAGTTGCAGACGTCTCATATTCCGGTACTGATGCTGACCGCATACGCTATGGATGAACAGCGGATTCAGGGGTATGATTCGGGCGCAGACTCGTATCTGACAAAGCCTTTCAATGCCAAACTCCTGCTGGCACGAATCCGCAACCTGATAGATAACCGGAAACGGTTGAAATCGATTACAGAAGATGCCACGGCGATAAGCGGAAAACAGTCGTTGGGCGAAGTGGACAAGGGATTTGTGGAAAAGCTGAAGGCCTTGATTGAGGAAAAAATGAGCAATTCAGATTTGAGTGTAGAAGATTTGGGTGCTGAATTGGGATTGGGGCGCGTGCAGCTATATCGTAAAACGAAATCCTTGACCGGATATGCTCCGAATGAATTGTTGCGCATTGCCCGGTTGAAAAAGGCAGCCTCTTTGCTGGCATCCTCTGAAAAGACGGTGGCCGAAATCACCTACGAAGTAGGATTCAGTTCTCCGTCTTACTTCACCCGGTGTTATAAAGACTATTTTGGAGAAAGCCCCAGTGAATTCCTTAAAAGGCGGGATGGGAAAAATTGAGAAGGGAGAGAGATTTTTTCTTACTAACAGAAATAGTTGTATATTTGGGCACTTTTTTGAATAGCTGGTTATGAAACGTATTTTGATATTGATATTCGTATTGTATGTATGTGGTGCTGCAGGGCGTGCGCAGGATTTGAAAACGCTTTTTGTAGCATTGCCAGATTCCTTGTCACCGCTTTTGACGGAGGTAAACCGGGCCGACTTCGGTGATTTTCTGGAAAGTGGGATGAAGGCAGAGGTGAAGAACCGTTTTGGGAATATGTCGGAAATGACTAAACTGACTTCAGATTATTTGTTCCTGAAACGACTTCGGCCAGCACCTTGGAACTGAAGCTGCTTCCGCTGGATGACTCCGTGAAAGTGATTTGTGCCGTTTCAACCTATTCGGCTCCGGCTGCTGACAGTCAGATTACTTTTTATGATACGAACTGGCATGAATTGCCGCTTTCCGATTTTTTACAGCTTCCACAAGAAAATGAATTTTATTTGACTCCGGCTTCGACAGCTCAGGCTGACTCCTTGAAGAACCTTCGTGCCTATGCCGACATTTATTTGTGGAAGGCTGAATTGTCGGCTGAAAAACCGGTGCTCAAGTTCACTTATACTACGCCCGACTATCTGGACAAGGAAATCGCAAAAGATTTAAAGCCTTATTTGAAATCGCAGCCCGTTTGTCTGGAGTGGAAAGAGGGAAAATTTGTGACTCGGGAAGATTTGAATCCTTCGTTAAAGTGATTTTATTTAATTCTTTGTATTGCTGAATGTTATGTTGTAAAACATCTATTCTATGTTTTGCGTATAAAAATACATGAAAAATCGTTAATCTCCCAGCCGGATATACCGAATTTTTTTTATCTTTGGAACGCTATTTGTAAAGCAGTCAAGCATATCTGCATGAAATGA
>ENA-OQHA01000103-OQHA01000103.1-human-gut-metagenome-genome-assembly--contig:-NODE-103-length-43408-cov-3.430235_pt1 | contig 43408 bp, 50 predicted proteins | sample MGYA00242558_ERZ504707 | MGnify/ENA primary metagenome ERZ504707 (study PRJEB26092, sample SAMD00036197) | human gut metagenome | host: Homo sapiens | study: EMG produced TPA metagenomics assembly of... | reverse complement strand
CATCGTGGAAAAGCTGACAGGAATGGGAGGAGCGCATGCAGTAAACTATTTACTTCATCTGGTTTTGCTGAATCTGTTTCTCTGGTTGGGGGTTCGGGAAGAATGGGCTCCGTTCCCTGTATTTGCCATTGCGGTGCCGGTTAATTTCCTGCTGGTACGTTGGGTGTTTAAGGAAAAGAAAAAAGGAGATATGCTATGAAACTGGTAATTGTAGTACCTTGTTATAATGAAGAAGAAGTGTTGTCTGAAACCACTTCCCGTTTGTCTGCTGTGATTCAGCGCATGGTAGAGGAAGGCAGGATCACAGAAGGGCAGATCTTGTATGTAGATGATGGAAGCCGGGACAAGACCTGGAGCCTGGTAGAAAGCCTCTCAACTGCTTATGCTTGTGTATCCGGACTCAAGCTGGCTCATAATGTCGGTCATCAGCAAACTCTGTGGGCCGGCTTGGAATGGGCTGCTGTGCATGCCGATGCTGCTGTTTCTATCGATGCAGATCTGCAGGATGATGTCGAAGCTATTCCCTTGATGGTAGATTATTTCAATAAGGGTATTGATATTGTTTTCGGAGTCAGGAAGGAGCGTAAGACTGATACCTTCTTCAAAAAGCATACGGCACAGGCCTTTTACCGGCTGATACGTGGCTTAGGAGGAGATATCGTTTACAATCATGCTGATTTCCGGCTGATGAGCAAACGTACGTTGCAGGCACTGGTCTCTTTCCCGGAACGTAACTTGTTCTTGCGGGGAATGGTTTCCTCATTGGGATATCCTTCTGCCATTGTTTATTATAACCGTAGTCCCCGCTTTGCGGGTGAGTCAAAATATCCTTTCAGTAAGATGCTCAGTTTTGCACTTGATGGGATTACTTCTTTTTCGGTACGTCCGTTGCGCTACATTACTTATCTTGGCCTTGTGTTTATACTGATAGCCTTTTGGCTATTGTATATGGAATCTGCTCGTTTGTAGAAGGTACGGGCAATTCCGGGATTGGACTTCTTTGCTGGTTTCCTTGTGGTTTATTGGCGGAGCATTTTGTTGGCATGTGGAATAATTGGCGAATATGTGGGTAAGATCTATAAGGAGGTGAAACGGCGTCCTCGTTATTTTGTGGAAAAGACTATTCTTCCGAAAGAGAAAAACTGAAATGTCAGCGTATTTCTCTTTCTGTTGGATATGGAAGAGAGAATATGACTCAAATATAAAAAGAAACAGCTTCACAATACATCGTGAAGCTGTTTCTTTTTTATTTATGATATACAGTGTGTTATGCGTTCTTGTTGGCACGCTTACGTTCTGTTTCATCCAGAATCACTTACGCATACGCATGCTCTTCGGAGTAACTTCTACGTATTCATCTTCTTTGATGTATTCCAGAGCTTCCTCCAGTGAGAAGATAACCGGCGGGATGATGCGGGCTTTATCATCAGAACCGGAAGCACGCATGTTGGTCAGCTTCTTTGATTTGGTTACGTTGATCACCAGGTCATTTTCGTGAACATGCTCACCAACTACCTGTCCGGCATACACTTCGTCCTGCGGATAGATAAAGAATTTACCGCGATCCTGCAGTTTGTCGATGGCATAGGCAAAAGCTGTTCCGCTTTCCATTGCAATCATGGACCGTTGGTACGGCGAGGAATTTCTCCCTTATACGGCTGATATTCCTTGAAGCGGTGAGCCATGATAGCTTCTCCCTGAGACGCAGTCAGAACATTTGTACGCAGACCGATGATACCGCGTGACGGCATGTCGAATTCAATGTTTACACGGTCGCCCTGAGTTTCCATGGATACCATTTCACCTTTACGGCGGGTTACCATATCAATCATCTTGCTGGCAAACTCTTCCGGAACACTGATGGTCAGTTCCTCGATCGGTTCACATTTGACACCGTCAATTTCCTTAAAGATAACCTGAGGCTGGCCTACCTGAAGTTCATAGCCTTCACGACGCATGGTTTCAATCAATACAGACAAATGAAGCACACCACGTCCGGAAACAATCCATTTTCCATCTTCATTTTCAGTCTTGCGAACGCGCAGAGCCAGGTTCTTGTCCAATTCTTTCATCAAGCGGTCGTGAATGTGACGTGAAGTCACATACTTTCCTTCTTTTCCGAAGAACGGAGAGTCGTTGATGGTGAACAGCATGCTCATGGTCGGTTCATCAATAGCGATTGGTGGCAGCGGTTCCGGGTTTCGAAGTCGCAGATGGTATCACCGATTTCGAAACCATCGATACCTATAATGGCACAAATATCACCGGAAGAAACCGATTCTACTTCTTGCGTCCCAATCCTTCAAATGTATGTACTTCCTTGATCTTTGATTTAACCAGCGTTCCGTCACGTTTTGCCAGAGTGATGTTCATCCTTCACTGATAGTTCCGCGATGTACACGCCTACGGCAATACGTCCGGTATAAGATGAATAGTCGAGTGAGGTGATCAGCATCTGCGGAGTACCTTCCAGTTGCTTCGGAGCCGGGATGTATTTCACGATGGCATCCAGCAGCGGAGTGATGGTACCGGTCGGAGTTTTCCAGTCTTCACCCATCCAGTTGTTCTTGGCAGAGCCATACAGTACCGGGAAATCCAACTGATCTTCCGTTGCATTGAGGCTGAACATCAGGTCGAACACCATTTCATAGACTTCTTCCGGACGGCAGTTCGGCTTATCAACCTTGTTGACTACTACAATCGGTTTCAATCCGATTTGAAGTGCTTTCTGGAGTACGAAACGGGTCTGTGGCATTGGACCTTCAAAAGCATCAACCAACAGGATACATCCGTCAGCCATGTTGAGGACGCGCTCTACTTCTCCACCGAAGTCTGCATGCCCCGGAGTATCGATGATATTGATTTTAGTACCATTGTAATTGATGGAGACATTTTTTGAAAGAATGGTTATACCTCTTTCACGCTCCAGATCGTTGTTATCCAGAACCAATTCGCCATTGGTCTGATCGTTGCGGAACAGGTGTCCCGCCAGCATCATCTTGTCCACGAGGGTTGTTTTACCGTGGTCAACGTGGGCAATGATGGCAATGTTTCTAATATCTTGCATACTATACCTATATATTTGGACGCAAAGGTACGATTTTTCCTCTGATTTTTCATGCGGAACAAATGGTTTTTTCAATTTATTATAAGCTTGTTCCGGGGTTTTGCCTTTTCAGGCTACCTGAGCCAGGTAGCCCGTTTCCACAAATATTCCAGCGGACCGTGGTCGTGATGCTTCATCCACCAGTCACAGCATTTCCATTGCAGGAAGAAAAGAACGATTCCTGTCAGGCAGCTGGCCGTGATGGTGAGATGGTTGTGCAGTCCCAGTCCCCAGTGGTAAAAGAGGAAAGATCCGATGATACTCTGGGTGATGTAGTTGGTCAGACTCATTTTGCCGTATGGAATGATTTTTCGCAGCAGAGACTGCATACGGGTACGGTAATACATGAACAGGACACCGGATACAAGCATCAGCATGAAAGCAAAATTGGCAAGTGAACTGATGATCAGAGAGAGGGGAACCAGAATGGAGCGGTTTTCAATGAACTGAGGAAGCAGATTATTGATTCCATAAAGCGGGAAAAAGGCTATGATGGCACCAGCACAGATCTTATTCCATATGGGTAGTGCTTCCTGGAGGAACAGACGGCGGCGTCCGGCAAGCATGCCCAGCAGGAAGAGAGCTGCAGTCTGGAAGACACGTCCATGATCCCAGGCCCATGCCAGGCTGGCTAATTGTCCTTCCCAAAGGTTAGTACGCAAAGTTTCCAGAAAAGTTCCGTTCATCTGTGACTGGTAGGTCGTCATCCAGAGTTCACGGGTTGGAATCGTCAGCGGTGTATAGGTGGGATCGAAAGCTGCCCGTAAGGTATAATAGAGGGGAGAGGCTGGATCAGCAACAGACAGGCCAGTATCAGGATGGTCTTGTCGGATAAGCGGCAGGTCGGAACCAGAATGAAGCCTACCAAAGAATAGAGAACCAGTACCTCTGCCGTAAAGAATGAAGCATTCAGGTTGCCGAACAGGAACAGCAGAACCAGGCGCCAGCAGAAGCGTAGACGGAAATCTTTGCCTTTCATTTGCTGATTGTTGTCTTGGATGAAAAAGCTGAATCCGAATAACAGAGCGAATACAGCATAGGCTTTTCCTCCGAACATGAAGAACAGTCCGTCCCAGATTGCTTTGTCCGTGAAGTTCAGCCAGGCACTTTGTGCAGAGGTGTCCGGATAAGATCCGAAATTGAAATGTTCGATGGAATGCAGGACAATGATACCCATTACGGCCAGTCCTCTTAATACGTCAGCTACGTCAATGCGTGCGTTTTTCCTTGTTGTTGGTTGATCCATAGTAATGCTTCTGTGTATCTGTTGGGTATTAGTTTAAAATTCGGCTGCGAAGTTAGGAACTATTTCGATTCGTTCCAAATCTCACAGAAGCCTTTTAAATCCTTCCTTTCGGATGAACATTCAGCGAAGTAATTGATTAAATTTGTTGCCCGTTTTTAAAACAAAGGAAGAATGAACGAAGAACAACTCAAGCAAAAAGTGCAGGATGGATCGTGTTTATTTCGTCCCTGATTCTGATAGGTAAGTTTGCTGCCTATTGGCTGACCAATTCAGTCGGCATTCTGACCGACGCCATGGAGAGTATTGTGAATGTACTTGCAGGGGCTGTCAGTCTGTACAGTCTCCGTTGGTCTGCACAGCCCAAGGACAAAAGTCATCCGTTCGGTCATGGAAAGATGGAGCAGATTTCGGCTTCAGTGGAAGGTATCTTGATTACGTTTGCCGGTGTTCTGATTGTTTATGAAGGTGTACTTCATCTGTTTTTTCCGGCAGGTATCCAGAAGTTGGATATCGGTATTTACATTGTGGCTTTTTCAGGACTTCTCAATTATCTGATGGGATGGTACAGTGTACATATCGGCAAGCGTTATAATTCCATGGCACTGATAGCAGGAGGAAAGCATCTGCAGTCGGATACTTACTCCACAATTGGTCTGGTGGCCGGTTTGCTGGTTCTGTATTTTACAGGAATTGCCTGGATTGACAGTGTCCTTGCTTTCCTTTTCGGTGGAATCATAATCGTGACGGGAGTATCTATCTGCGGAAGACCATTGCCAATTTATTGGATAAGGCTGATGAGGCCTTGTTGGAAGACATGGCTTCTGAGCTGAATGCCAAACGGTCACCTGACTGGATTGATATTCATAATGCAAAGGTAATCAAGTATGGTAACTATCTGTATATGGATTGTGATCTGACGCTTCCTTGGTTTTATACCATTGAAAAAGGACATGACGAAGGAGCTCATCTCCGGCAGATTCTGGAAAAGAAGTATGCTGACCGGATTCAGTTGACAATTCATCTGGACCCCTGTACGGTTTTCGAACAGTCCAAGTGCCGTAGCTGTATCTGTAAAGACTGCAAGACACGTAAGGCAGCCTTTGAGCAGGCTGAACCGATTACACTGGCAACTTTTGTGGAACATGCCGATGAAGTTGACCGTTGATCTTTTATTCGGGAAACTTACAAAAAAAGTCTGAAAAGGCTTGTCCTTTAAAAGATTATACCTATCTTTGCAACCGCAAATCAAATTTATCTATTTTAAAAAGTCAAAATTATGTATTTAGACGCAGCTAAAAAACAAGAAATCTTTGGAAAGTACGGAAAGTCTAACACTGATACTGGCTCACCTGAAGCTCAGATTGCATTGTTTCATACCGTATTTCTCACCTGACTGAGCACATGAAGCTCAACAGAAAAGATTATAGCACTGAAAGAGCCCTGACTACACTGGTAGGTAAGCGTCGTGCGTTGCTGAACTACCTGAAAGAACGTGATATCGAAAGATATCGTTCTATCGTTAAGGAACTGGGTCTGCGTAAGTAATTCTTTACTTGCTGCAACGAACAAAATTCCGGGTCGTTTCCATCATACTGGAGACGGCCCGGATTTTTATGCAGTTATCATTATAATAAGATATTGTTCTGATTTCTCTGATATTCTCCGGGAGTAATGCCATAGTATTTCTTGAAGGTCTTGCAAAAGTGTGCGTTGTCGGTAAAGCCCAGCTCAAAGGCAATCTCTTTTATGGTTACTCCGTTGTCTTTCAGTAATTGCAGTGCGGAATTCATCCTGAGCAGGATGATGTAGTTGGTGGGGGTGATTTTAAATGTCTGCTTGAATATTTTATGAAAATAATTGGGGGATACATTGCACATGCATGCCAGTTCTTTTAAATGGATGGTGTCTTTGTAGTTTGCGTGCATGTAGCGCATGGCCGGTTCCAGTCTGTAGATTTTGGTAGATGTGGCAGTGATATCGCAGTCTTTCGTCAGCCTTGTTATCACGGTCTGTATCAGAGCCTGTACATGCATGATCGACAAAACATATTCCCAGGATGAGATTTTGGTACTGTTCAGCAGCATATCGATATGCTGTTCCAGGCCGATGAATGAGATACCGTTAGTCTCGATTTCTACAACGGCTGGCAGATTCAGCAGTCCTTGATAAATCATCAGGTCCTTGGGAAGAAAGTGAATCCAGTGAGTGGAGAATGATTCTTTACAATACTGTTTACTCAGTTTGCTTCCGTTGATAAAATACATTTTCCCTTTTTCCAGTGTAAAATCATCCTGATCGCTGCATACGTGTACATTTCCCTCTGTGAGCTGGTATAACTTGAAACAGTTGTCTATTTCTGTATGCCGCTTGTTCCATGATCTGTTTCCGGCATGAAATCCGCCGGCGAGCAGTTCGTATGTCTGATTTAAGTATATCATATGCTTTTTTTGTGATAAAGGATAAGATTTTACAATAATAGTTCATTTTTTTACAAAGGCAAAATGTTGTAAGCGGTTATTTTTGCAGATACTATGAATGAATACACCGGACTCTTACAGGCTGGGATACGGAAACAGGCGTAAGAAGGTCGGATAAGAAACAACAAAAGATAATAAAAATGAGAACCAGAAAATTATTTCTTGCAGCACTTTTACTGATGGCTGGCCGTGCTGGTGCCCAGGTAGCAGCTCCGGCTCCGGTTTATCCGTTGCCCAGTCCTGAACATATGGAATGGCAGCGCCTGGAACAATATGCCATGATCTGCTTTGGAATGAGTACTTTTAATGATCTGGAGTGGGGATATGGGGATACACCTCTTGAGCGTTTTGCTCCCATTGGAGGAGAGATTGATGCAGAGCAGTGGGTAGAAGTATGTAAAAAATCCGGAATGAAGGGATTGCTTATTGTTGCCAAACATCATGACGGATTCTGTCTGTGGCCTTCTAAATACACAGATTACAGTGTAAAAAATACCTCGTGGCGTCAGGGCAAAGGTGATTTGCTGGATGATATTCATAAAGCCTGTCAGAAGCATGGCATGAAGTTTGCACTTTATCTTTCTCCCTGGGACCGTCATCACGCTCAGTATGGAAAGAAAGAGTATGTGGAATATTTTCATAAACAGATCCGTGAACTGATGGAGCGCTATCCTGATACGTTTGAATATTGGTTTGACGGTGCTAATGGAGGAGACGGATATTATGGAGGAGCCCGTGAGAACCGGACGATTCCCAGTCTTGAAGAATACTACAATTATCCCAATGCCGTGAGAACCATCAAAGGTATTGCTCCGAAAGCAATAATATTCGGCGGAACATGCGGTGATATCCGCTGGATCGGTAATGAGGAAGGCTGGGCTGATGAGACCAACTGGGCTATGATGCCGGGACTTGATGATCCGAATGCTGCAAGTGTATCTCCGACCACAGGTTGTGAAACAGGTTCAATGTGGATGCCGGGTGAGGTTGATGTATCCGTTCGTCCCGGATGGTATTATCATGCTGCTGAAGACAATAAGGTGAAATCGGTAGCCCAGCTGGTGGATATCTATTACCAGAGTGTGGGACGTAATGCCAATCTCCTTCTGAGTTTCTGCCCTGACCGTCACGGGCGTATTCATCCGATTGATTCAGTCGGACCATTGAATGGTGGAAGACGATTCAGCGTGAATTGAAGGACAATATACTGGTTCATGCCAAGGTTACGGCCGATCAGGTGCGCGGGCAGGGGTTTGAAGCTTCCCGTGTCAGTGACGGACGTTCCGATACCTATTGGGCAACGCCTGATGGTGTGTCTGCCGGAGTACTTACGTTTACGTTTGATATACCTCAGAAAGTGAATCGTCTGTTGCTGCAGGAGTATATCGAACTCGGACAGCGTGTTGCTTCCTTCAAAGTAGAATATCAGACATCTGACGGGACATTTGTTCCTCTGCCACTTACAGAGAAGACAACAACCATCGGTTACAAACGGATTCTTCGTTTTAATACGGTCGAAACCCGTGCTCTCCGTGTAAACTTTGAGCGGGCCAAGGGACCTTTGTGTATTGCCAATGTAGAAGCATTTCTTGCACCCAATCTGATGGTAGAACCGGCTATCCGCCGCGATGCAGACGACCGTATCGTGCTTACAGCCAATGACCGCGAGAGTGAGATCTATTATACTACCAATGGTTCGGTTCCGCAAGTGGGCAAGAACAGATATACGAAGCCTTTTGTGTTTAACAAGCGGGGTGAGATCAAGGCAATAGCCTATGATAAGAACTTTAAGAAACAGAGTGAGGTTGCTACTCAGAAATTTGATCTTCCTATGCGTCGTTTCCGTCTGCTGGGCACTGACAGCCGTAATCTTTTTGATGGCGATCCTCATACGGCAGACTGGTTTACTACGGGCTCTGCTACGATTGATATGGGAGAGAAACACACCTGACGGGAATCACTTATCTGCCGAACAGAACCGTTGGACTTCCGGATATATTCACCGTTATGAAGTGTGGGCGGGAGAAACAGAAGCATCCCAAAAGAAGGTAGCCGAAGGTGAATTCTCAAACATCAAGAATTCTCCTACACTGCGGGAAGTCCGTTTTGCTCCCGTCAAGGCCCGTTTCATAACTCTCAAGGCCATTCAGATTGTAGATGATGTGAAACGGTTTAATATTGGTGAATTCTCGGTAATCAGTAAATAGAAAGTCATATAAGGGGAAAGTGACATCGTGAGAGAATGAACAGAACTATCCATTTAAAATAGCGAATCAGAAGTAATTTTTATTCATTTGAATTATGAAGAATATATTTTTATCAGGCTTTATCGGCTTATTATTATTTAGTGCTTGCCAGCAAAAGAAGGAACAGGGAGAATGGAAACTTGTCTGGGAAGAGAACTTTAATGAACAGAAATTAGATACGACAATCTGGTCAATGATTCCACGTGGTGGAGGCTGGGCTACTTACATGGCATCATATCCAGAACTGTATCAGTTTACGGATACGACAATTCGCTTAATGGCGGTGCGTAATACAGAGCATCCGGAAGACACTGCAACTTATCTTACAGGCGGTATATGGAGCAGATACAAAAAAGAATTTAAGTTTGGTAGAATAGAAATAAGAGCGAAATTGCAGAGTGCCCAGGGGTATTGGCCGGCCATTTGGATGTGTCCGGACCCCATACCTTATCCTTATGGCGGAGAAATAGACATTATGGAGCATTTGAATCATGATGACTTTGTTTATCAGACTTCTCATACGCATTATACCATCAATTTGCAACGCAATGATCCTCCTAAATACGCAACAGCTCCGATTAATAAGGATGATTATAATATTTATGCGGTAGAAATGTATCCGGATAGTCTGGTTTATTTTACCAATGGAAAACGTTCTATCTGTTATCCTAAAGTTAATAACGGAAAAGATGGGCAGTTCCTTTTGCCTATGATCCTTTCCACCTTCGTATGGACTCGCAGTTAGGGGGAAGCTGGGTTGGTCCTATTGATTCTACCAATTGCCTGTATATATGGAAATAGACTGGGTAAGGTACTATGTGAAAGAGTAGCAGACCAGTTTAAAGGTTATTTTTAATCTGAAGATATTTATGATATTGGATATGGACATTATCAGACGATTCGGATTTATTGGGGCGGCATGCTTCTTCATGGCTTGTAGTCATCAGAATGCTCGAAAGACAGCCGATGAACCGATACAGGCTTTTTGTATCGATTTTAACTGGAGCGGTAAAGGCTATGCAGGGCTTTCATTACCTGAGGACTATTCTCAGGCAGATCCTAAGGAACATTTTGAATGGTACAAGGCTCATGGTGTGAATACGATTCAGAGTTTTGTGTCAGTCATAATGGTTATGCATGGTATGACAGTGACATTGTCCCTAAGGTTCCGGGGCTGCGGTCGAACTTCTTGAAGGATCTGGTGGATATGGGACATCGTGAAGGAATGAAAGTGATGGGGTATTTTTCACCGGGCACCAATGTCCGTTGGATGAAGGAGCATCCTGATGAAGTTTATGATAATCAGACAATGTTTCATATTGTATATACATCTGAGTATCTGACATACTTGGGCAATGTCATTTATGAAGCTGTCAGCAAAACAGGGATAGATGGTTTTATGATTGATGCTTTATTCACAGCACCGCGGGATTCTGCTGAAGCAATGAAATGGATGCCCTGCGAGCGCCAGATCTATGAAGAACTGTTTGGTGAACCGTTCCTGGGAAAGGAACATATCACGGAAGAACAGGTGCTGGAGTATAAGCGCAGGTCGACAGAACGATGCTGGGATACAATTTACCAGTCGGCCAAGAGAGCGAATCCGGATTGTATCGTATGGCTTACCTGCCATGATCTGACTCATCCTCAGATTCGTCCCGGCAGCAGAATCTTCAAGCAGGCAGACTGGCTGATGAGTGAAAATTCGGATGCGAAATATCTTAAAATCATACAGGATGCCATTGGACCACATACACAGTTAATTCAGTGTATTTCCGGATGGGCCAGCCATGATGCCAAGTCACTTCTGGATCAGAATGATGGAATCAAGCGAGGCTGGTATGGTTTTGCCTGGCCCGATTCAGCTACGACCTTGCCATATACCCTCGAGAGTGCACAGGGAGATCCCCGCTTCAGGCAGAATGCTATGAATATTGAGGAAATGACGAAGTTTTATAAAGGCAACAAGTAATTTGATCAGACAGGGGCATTCAGTGAATATCTGACGGACAGATTGGCTGAATGTCCCTGAAAAGTAAAACAGTCAGGCTGACTGAACTTAAGCTTCCGTAGCAGGATAGGTCAGGTTTCTTCGCTGGCCTGCTCCAGAACTTCATGCAGATATTTGGCGGCTTCCCAGCGTGCCATAGGCAGATTCATCAGCAGATAATTTCCGCAGTCGCGTGGAGTGGCTCCGGGAACTTCGCCTTCGTATCCGGCAATGAAGCTGAAAGTTTCCTTCATCAGCGGCAGAATGTCGCGTGAAGTCAGATCTCCTTTTACCACCAGATAATTTCCGGTAAGGCATCCCATCGGTCCCCAGTAGATGATCTTGTCGGCCATACGGGATGATTGCGCAGGAAAGTGGCAGCCAGATGCTCCATGGTATGAATGGCCGATGGGCTCAGGGCCGGTTCGCGGTTGGGCTCTTTCATGCGGATATCGAATGTAGTGACTGTCTCTGTTCCTACCTGATCCTGGCGTGACACGTAAATGCCCCGCAGCAGGTGGATATGGTCAATGGTAAAGCTTGGTATCTTTTTCATATGGTCAGGAATGAAATAAAATGGAAGATTCTTGAATTAAAGTTTGTTTGGCAGAGCCTTGAGGAAAGCCTCCGTAACATGGAACGAGCGGTCAGCCATCTCTCCCCAGAAGTTCTTGTATTGTTCCAGATGCTTTTCTGCTCCCGGTGTATCACTGATGATGCGGAAGCTGATGAAGGGAACTTCATACAGATGGCATACCTGGGCGATGGAAGCAGACTCCATATCAACAGCCAGTCCTTCCGGGAAATTCGCCTTGATGGTTTCCAGTTCCTGGCGGTCAGTGATGAACTTGTCACCGCTACAGATCAGTCCTCCGTGGATAGCTGTTTCCGTATCCAGCTGATTGCACACTGGTAGAGAGTCTCGTTGCCGGTAAAGTAGAGCGGAAGTCCCTGGATCTGTCCGTAGGCATTGCCTTCGCCGCACCACACGTCGTGGTACACGATCCGGCTGCTTACTACTACATCCATCACGTTGAGGCAGCTGTCAATGCCTCCAGCCACACCGGTGCTGATGATACAGTCGGGAGCAAAGTTGCGGATCATTTCCACTGCTCCGGCTGCTGCATTCACTTTTCCGATGCCGCACTGCATCAGGATGATGGTATTGTTTTTGATGGTTCCTTCCGTATAGGTGAAAGGACCTTCCTTACGTTCCGTCGGGTTCTCGAGTTGGTTGGCCAGTTGTTTCTGTTCGGAAGACATGGCCGTAATGATTCCTATTTTCATGCTTATTAATCAATTTACTCCGCAAATTTACGACTTTTCAGGGAGTATTGTGTTATCTTTGTCGGCTGAAAACATGAATTAACTAATAAACTATCTGTTCATTATGAATCAGTTCAGGAAATTACTTCCCGACGTGGTGGCAATTCTTTTGTTTGCCGTCATCTCGTTTGTTTACTTTTTCCCGGCTGTAACCGAAGGGCGTATTCTGGCTCAGCATGATGCCGTTGCGGGAATCGGTGCCGGACACGAAATGCAGGAGTATCAGGAACGGACGGGCGAACGTACCCGCTGGACGAACTCCATTTTCGGCGGTATGCCTACCTATCAGCTTGCTCCCAGTTATGACTCAACAGATCTGCTGGGGGGCATCATCAAGGCATATCATTTGTTCCTGCCTACTTATGTATGGTATGTATTTGTCATGTTGCTGGGGTTTTATATTCTGCTCCGGGCATTTGATTTCCGGGTGTGGATGGCCGCTCTGGGTGCCGTGCTCTGGGCTTTCTCATCCTATTTCTTCATCATCATTGCTGCCGGTCATATCTGGAAGCTGATGGCGCTGGCTTATATCCCGCCTACCATTGCCGGTATGGTGCTGGTTTATCGGGGACGTCTGCTGGCCGGAGCGGTCGTGACGGCTTTGTTCACTTCTTTCCAGATTGTAGCCAACCATCCGCAGATGAGCTATTACTTCCTGTTTGTCATGCTGTTTATGGCAATAGCATATGGAGTGCAGGCGAAACGTGAAGGCCGGATACCGCAATTCCTGAAGGCTACGGCTGTATTGATCGTAGCCGGACTGACAGGAGTGTGCGTCAATCTGTCGAATCTTTATCATACTTACGAATACAGCAAGGAATCCATGCGAGGCAAAAGCGAACTGGTGAAGGAAAATTCTGCCGACCAGACCGACAGCGGACTGGAACGCAGCTACATCACCCAGTGGAGCTATGGCATCGGTGAAACCTTCTCATTGCTCGTTCCGAACGTCAAGGGAGGTGCGTCGGTTCCTCTTTCGGAAAATGAGACTGGAATGAAAAAGGCCGATCCTCAATATATGGGACTCTACGGCCAGCTGGGACAATACTGGGGAGAACAGCCGGGCACTTCCGGACCAGTATATGTGGGAGCATTTGTCATGTTCCTTTTCCTGCTGGGAATTTTTATTGTCCGCGGTCCTATGAAGTGGGCTCTGGTGGCAGGTACGGTGTTCTCCATTCTGTTGTCATGGGGAAAGAACTTTATGGGGCTGACCGATTTCTTTATCGATTACGTACCGATGTACAGCAAGTTCCGTGCAGTTTCTTCCATTCTGGTAATTGCTGAATTCACCATTCCTTTACTGGCTGTCATGGCTTTGCGTGAGGTATCAACCGTCCTCAGCTGTTGCGTGAACAGGCACGTGCCTTTTACATCAGTCTGGCGCTGACCGCAGGTATTTCCCTGCTGTTTGCTCTGGCTCCGGGCTTCTTCTTCTCTTCCTTTGTTTCCAGCATGGAGATGAGCGCCCTTCAGAATGCCATTCCGGCCGAACAGCTTGCCCCGATTCTTGTCAATCTGGAGGAAGTACGTCAGGCTATTTTCACGGCCGATGCCTGGAGAAGTTTCTTCATTGTGCTGATTGGCGTAGCATTGTTGTGGGCCTATTGTGCTGGTAAGCTGAAAGCTGGTCTGCTGGTGGGGGCCTGACTGTGCTCTGTCTGGCAGATATGTGGAGTGTCAACAAGCGCTATCTCTATGATGAACAGTTCGTGGCCAAAGGAACGGAAATGCAGCCGTTCAGTCAGCCGACCGCAACCGATAAGGAAATCTTGAAGGATACGACACTGGATTATCGGGTACTGAATCTGTCAGTCAATACCTTCAATGAAAACAATACGCTTACTGGCATAAGAGCATCGGAGGATATCATGCCGCCAAGTTGCGCCGTTATCAGGAAATCATTGAGGAACATATCCAGGGTGAAATCACTTCACTGTTCAAGAAGTTCCCCGAAGCAGGAGCAGACATGACGAAGCTGGATGCCAATCTGACTCCGGTGCTGAACATGCTGAATACCCGTTATTTCATTTTCCCTTTGCAGGAGGAGAAACGGTTCCGGTCTTCAATCCTTACGCATTGGGCAATGCTGGTTTGTGGATGAAGTGGAATATGTGGACAATGCCAACGGAGAAATCGATGCACTGCACCGTATCAATCCGCGAAATACGGCTGTGGTAGACCGGAAGTTTGCTGAAGTGCTGAAGCCGGTTGCTGCAACTGATAGCTTGAGACAGATCACTCTGAAGACCTATGAACCTAATGCTCTGACCTATGAAGTCAGTTCAGAGCAGGGCGGTCTGGTTGTCTTCTCTGAAATCTATTATCCGGGCTGGCGTTCCTATCTGGACGGAAAGAAGTTTCACACGGACGTGCTGATTACGTTCTGCGTGCCATGAATGTCCCGGCAGGGAAACATACTGTTGAGTTCCGCTTTGATCCGAAGTCACTGCATGTGACGGAAGCCATTGCCTTTACGGCGCTGGCCGTACTGGTTCTGGGTGCGGTTCTGGCTATTGTGTGGAAATTGCGGAAGCGGAAATAGAAAGAACAACAAGATAACTTGTGCGATGAGGCTGTTTCAGATTGTTTTGGAACAGCCTCTGTTATTTTATAGTGAGGATAAGAATCTGTCCAATGAATGATTCGATGAAGAATAAGTGTAAGGACAATTTTGCAGTATTGTCTGGAAGAAACAACAGTTTCGACTGGAAAAAACTTCTGTTTCATGCTGGTGGAACTTTTGTTTCGACTAGAAGAAACTTTTGTTTCGTGCTGGTGGAACTTTTATTTCGACTGGAAGAAACTTTTGTTTTCTGCTGGTGGAACTTTTGTTTATTCCGCATGAAACAGATTTATTGACTGGATAAAGGGGAGAAAGTTGCAGGAACTTCCCTGTCAGAAGAGGGAAGTCCGATGGTGAGACATGCGTAGTTTGGCATGTCGCAGAGGTTTCAGTCGCTTGAGTGCCCTTGGAGTCCGACGGACATGTGAGTGCAGTTTCCGCCAGAATTTCTGGCTGAGCAGAAAGATCAGGAAGATGGTTCCAACAATACAGACCGCACCGAAAAGTTCTTTCAGGCTGGTCAGCAAAGTCTGCTGGCTTACTGCATCGTAGAGCTGCCGGAGAGAAACATCAGGAGCCCATTCTTTCACCTGGTCCATGTTCTGGCTTAACAGACCGATGTTTTCCTGTTCCATGTATTTCAGCCACCGGTTCAGGATGGCAGTACCCAACGGCGTTGCAATGCTGGTACGGATGAAGCTCAACACGCAGAGTCCCTGAAAGAAATGCTTGAACGGAACTGTCTTGGCTATATAGATAGTCAGTGAAATGTACAGCACTCCGTGTCCGATACCCTTCAGAAAATTAGGGAAATACAGACTTTCGATGTTCAGGTTGGGATGAATCAGGAAATACATGTAATACTGATAAACCACGATCAGAATAAATCCTACCGTGATCAGCAGTTTATATCCTTTGTGCAGAACGGCCTGGCGATAGAAGACAATGCCTGCACCCGCCAGAATTCCTGCAAAGACACACCAGTTCAGTGAAACGGCATTCAGCATGTCGTATCTCAGAATGGAGCGCATGAAAGTTTCCTGCAGGACGGATGAGGTGGTGAGAAACAGACACAGCATCAGAAACAGGAACAGGATAGTCGGGAAATGACGGTAGGTCAGTACCTGCGGATCAATATACGGGTGGCGCAATGTACACATCCGGTTGATGTTGATCAGTGTGGCCACGACAGCAGTTACCAGACATCCGCGGATCAGCGGGCTGTCCAGCCAGTCGTAGTATTCTCCGTAAATGCAGACAAAGACAATGGCGAACAGAACGAGTGTCCACAGCAGGGCACCGGTCCAGTCTATTCCGTACAGGGGCATTTTCTTGGCCACGCGGAAGGGGCGTGTCAGGAAGAACACACAGAACCAGACCACAATCAGCAGACCGATGACCAGCCAATGCATGTACTGCCAGTTGGCCCAGTCACTCAGATGAGTGGCTACCAGTCCCGAGAGCTGGATGCTTTCGAGTACGATGATGTAGATCACCGGATAGAATACGGAGAAGTTTCCCGAAGGAGTTACGCTCAGACGGATATTTGAAAAACATTCAAATGTGCCCCACATGCGGAAAAATCCCGAGACAAAACAGGTGGCTACCAGGATGGCAATGTTCTGCGACTGCATGGTGATCAGGTTGCAGACAATCAGAACCGGGCAGACCGTCAGAAAAATGCGCCGTGTCGTGAAGCGGAACTTGAGCCGGAACAGGATGGGGAAGATGACCGTCATGCCGATGAATGAAGCATATCCCGCCATCATGACGTCTTCTCTCAGACAGCCCAAAGCACTTGACATCTGGGTGGAAGTAGGCAGGAATACTCCTCCGTTGAACTGGAACACCATGGCGAAGAACAGGGACAGGAGGATACAGACCGGGGTCGGGATGAATTCCTTGAAATATAAAATTCTCGGACGTTGTTCAGACATACCTTATTTATATATTATAGCTTGACGTAACACTCTACATTCATACCGGCCCGCAGACGGTTCAGATTTTTCTGTTCGTTGTTGCCGGTAAATTCGATGCGGACAGGGATACGCTGTTCTACCTTGACGAAGTTTCCGGCTGAATTGTCCTGAGGAATCAGTGAATAGAAAGACCCTGTGGCATCGGAGATGGAAACAATCCGTCCTTCATAAACGACATTGGGAATAGCGTCCACTTTCATTTCTACCAGCTGTCCCTGTTTCATGTCGGTAGTCTGTGTTTCCTTGTAATTGGCAATCACCCATTTTTCCGTACCGTCTACCAGAGTGACCAGTGTCTGTCCCGACTGCACCAGTTCTCCTTCGTGGATGTTCTTCCGGCCGGTTACTCCGTCGGCTGTGGCACAAATGACGGTGTATGAAAGGTGCAGCTTGGCCAGATTCAGTGCAGCTTCTGCCAGTTTGATGTCCGATTCATTCTGTTCCAGACGCTGGGTCTGCTCCTGTTTGACCAGTTCCGACGACTGTTTCTGCCGGAGCAACTGTTCATAGCGGGCCTTGGCTGCTGCATATTCCGTCTGCACCCGGTCGAATTGCTGGGGTGTCACCGCTTCTTCTTTCATCAGTCCCTCGTAACGTTTGTAGTCGGTTTCTGCATTTTCCAGACGGATCCGCTGCTCTTCGATGGCAGCTTCCGTCACGAAGATATTGTTCTGGGTGGTATTGATGGTGGTGTGCATGGCACTCTTGCCGGCCAGTGCATTCTGATAGTCCGCCTCTGCCTGGGCAACTTTCAGCAGATATTCCGTATTCTCAATGACTACCAGTGTATCTCCTTTCTTGACAGACTGGTATTCTTCGAAATAGATCTTCTTGATAAATCCCTGTACGCGGGTATTGATGGGACTCAGGTGTTGTTTCACTTGCGCATTGTCTGTGTATTCCACATTTCCCAGATGAATGAATTTTCCACATACCCAGCTGATTCCTCCAACCAGAATCAGTGCGATGAAAAAGTTCGGGATGGCTCTTTTCTTGTTTTTTATCATAGACTTATCGTTTGTTTAGTTCTTGTTTGAAAAATCAGAGGTTTCCGGTCAGCTTCTTGAGCAGGTAATACTGATACAGGATTCCGATCTGGTAATTGGCCAGTTGCAGTTCCATGTCCAGCTGTGTATTGCTGGCATCCAGCATATCCGTAATCAGTGCGAGTCCGTTTACATATCGCTGCCGGACAATGTTAAAGTTTTCGTGAGCCAGCTGTACACTTTTTTTTCTGTGTGCGCAGACGGATATACGCTTCATTCAGATTGACGTAAGCTTCATGGATGGAGTTGCCGGTTTCTTCCACGGCCAGTTTGCGTGCCTCTTCCATTTTCAGGGCAGACAACCGTGCCTGTTTCAGTTTCTTTCCGTTCTTGAACAGCGCATCCAGATTGTAGGAAATGCCAACTCCTGCATACCAGTAGCTGAAGTTGTTGTTCAAGGGAGGCACTTCGATCAGGATCGGTCCGTTGAGATCATTGGCGGCGTGCAGGCTGATGCGTGGCCGTTTCTCGGCACGGAGAAGTTCAATCCGGTTCTTTTCCTGCTCAATCTTTACGTCGGCCAGTCGGACTGATGGCGTCAGCGGTATCTCCCGGATCCATTCCGCTTCATCCCGCTTCTCTACTGTCAGCCGGAAAAGTTCCGTTGTATCAGGCTGGATGGCTACATCCGGTTCCAGTCCGATCGTAGTAGCCAGGCGGTGACTCAGCACGTCGATCTTGTCTTTGACAGAAGTCAGTTGCAGCTCCAGACTCTGCAACTGGAGCTCGTAGCGGGTAATGTCACTCTTCAGAGCTGTACCCTGACGGTAGGATGCCCGCATATCCTTGACGAGCAGCTGAGTCTGTGCGATGTTATTCTCATATACCCGTTTCTGGTTGTTCAGCTGGAAAAGATCCAGATAATATCCGGTCAGCATGAAACGGATATCCTGCCGGTTCCGGACATACTCCAGTTCCGCTTCCTTCTGTTGCAGTTTGCTGCGGTTGATATTCCGGTTGATGGCCCCTCCGGCATAAATCACTTGTGAGGCTTTCAGCACGAATGTATTTCCGAAGTGCGGCATATCCGCATGTATGCCGTTTGAGAAGTTACGGTCGGTCATGACCCCGTCGCCGATGTAATTCAGATCCAACTGTGCCTGGATGGAAGGAAGCCGGTCATTCTTTGCGATTCTGACTCCCTGCTCAGCCTCCCTGATCGCCAGGTCATGCAGGCGAATGCTCTTGCTGTGTTGGTCAGCCAGTCGGAACATTTCGTCCAGGCTTAGCGTAAGGGCTGGGCCGGCAAATTTGAAAATAAAAGAACAATACAATTTACAACTAATAATCTCATACCTGTTTGTCTCTGCATACTAATCTCTATTGAATCGAAAACCTGTTTTCCCGCTTTCGGGAATTTCCGGTCCGCAGGCTGCATAAAGGCCTGTCTGTGAATGCGGACGGAACAAAAAGGGTGTTATCCTTGTTTTGACTTTGCAAAGTTACGCTTTCTGTCTGGTACGGATTTTGCAGATTACGCAATAAGCTTACCATATTCTGCCAAACCGACACGGAAGAAGGTGAGTAAGGAAATATTTATTATCAACCTAAAGAATGTTTTTTATATGCACAAGTCAGGACAAAAAGACTTCATGGTTTCATGTCCTCGGTGATCATCCGTCTGCGTAACATGGAGCGGATGGGCACCCTGCATGTCTACCAAAGCACCCAGAACCGGATAGCCGATTTCATGGGTGATCGTTCTCTTTCCTTTGAGGAAATCAATCCTTTGTGGCTTCAGGCTTTCCAGGCCTATCTTCTGGGGCGCGGACTGAACTGGAATACCATTTCCACCTACATGCGCGTCATCCGGGCCGTGTATTACCGTGCCGTAGATGAAGGAGAAGCTCCTTTCCAGCCGCGGCTGTTTCGCGGGGTCTATACCGGCACGCGTGTCAATGTGAAACGGGCTCTGAGTGAGCGTACTCTGCGCAGTCTGCAGACCCCCATATCCTCTTCGCCGGATCTGGACTACACCCGTTGCCTGTTTCTGCTGCTCTTTATGTTGCGGGGGATTCCTTTCGTTGATATCGCCTATATGCGCCGTTGCGACCTGAAGGAATCCAAGCTGACGTACCGCCGTCGCAAGACAGGTACCTGGATGAATGTTCACATCGAACCCGAAGCCCAGCGACTCATTGCCCGTCTGCAAAGCAAGAATCAAAAAGAAATGTGAAGCGAATTCCTGCCCTTCGCTTAGCGTAGCGGAGGGGTGCTTATTTTTTTACAATAAACATTTTTTTGGTTGAGAACCACACTGCTTCCTGCAGTGTGGTTTTTTTCTTGCTAAAAATGTTTCGGGCTTTTCATCAAAACGTTTCGGCGTCTGACTGCAAAGCCCGAAGTCTTTTTTGAAAAGCCGGGCACGTTTTTTCAATGGCCGGAAGCCTTTGGGCGGAGATGAAAGAGGGGACTTTGATTTCTCAGAATAAGGTTATAAATTTGTAGGGATTTAAGAACATTAGATAGGATTGGAAAAGAGTCTGAACGAGGATGAATGCGGAACAGCGAGAGTATATCGGAATAATCAATCAGTCGGCTGAGGATGTGATTCTCATCAAGAAGACCGGCTGGGAGGAAGTGAACTTGCCGGGACATGTACACGGAAAATGTCAGATTATTTATACGCTGGCAGGAACGTTGCATGTGGAGATCGGTTCGGAGAGTTATTTTGTTCCGGAAAAGCATATTGCGTGGATTCCTCAGGGGGCGGAGCATAAGCTGTCGAGCAACAGTCGTCAGGTTTCGATGGTAATTTTTTATGTCAGTCTGAAACCGGAAGGAAAGGATGACCCGAAGGGGGAGTTTGCCATCTATACGGCCAACCGGCTGATCGGGGAGAACCTGAAGTTTATTGCTTCGAAGGGGAAGATGATTGAGAAGCAGGAACAGCCGGACTTATATCATTTTGCACTGGGCTTTTCAATCTGCTTCCGCAGATGTCTCCGGGAAAGGAGTTGCTGCTCAAGTCGCTGGTGATTCCGGACGATTCCAGGCTTTATCCTATTCTGAGATATCTTACGGATCATGTGCAGAAGGAACTGCGGATGGATGAGGTTGCACTGCGGTATAACCTGTCAACGCGTAATCTCAGCCGTCTGTTTCAGGAGTCGAACATCCATTTCAGCAGCTATGTGAACCGCCTGCGGATTATGCGGGCCATTGAACTGATGACGGATGGGGGAAGGACGATGCAGGAGATTGCCTATGCCGTGGGCTTTAATAATCCGAATCATTTCAACCGTGTGTTCCGGCAGGTGACGGGACAGTCGCCCAAGAATTACCTGCGGAGCTGTCAGGAAGACGAAACCGTGTGATGGGTCACTTCTTGAGCAACAGGCGCAGGGCAAACCACGCATGGCGCGCAAGGGTGGACAGATAGCCGTAGTGACGGCACATGATGCGGAACCGTTCGTGAAGGGAAGCGCGGTGGTTGCGGGTGGTCATGCCTTCGCTCAGGTAGTCGATCAGGGTGAGATGGGTATTGTGAAGCGTATGGCTTTTTTTCATGATGCGGATGCACCAGTCGAAATCGGCAGAGAACCGGTAGCGCAGATCGTAGGGTTCGGCCAGTTCCCGGCGGGGGAAAAAGGCCTGGTGGCACACGAGCATTCCGTCCTTGAAGCTTTTCCAGTTCAGGTTTTCGGGAGCGGATAGGCGCCGCATGCGGAGAAAATGTCCTTCTTCGTCTACAATGGCCGTTTCGCCGTAGAGTACATCGGGAAGCTCGGTTCCGGTGATGGAGTGTACCATCAGTTGCAGGGTATCGTCTTCGTGAAGTTCATCGCCGGCATTGAGGAAACAGAGATAGTCGCCCGTAGCCAGGCGGATTCCCTTGTTCATAGCATCATACAGGCCTTTGTCCGGTTCGCTGACCAGGGTATGGATGTGTTCGCGATAACGGTTGATGATGTCCAGAGTGTGGTCTTTGGAACCTCCGTCTACAATGATGTATTCCACATTCCGGTAGGTCTGGGTAATGACACTCTGGATGGTGTCTTCCAGCACGGCACCGGCGTTGTACGTCACGGTGATGATGGAGAACTTGGGATGAACGTGGTTATGCATTGCTTCCGGTTATCTGATTATAAATCTTGATGTATTGTTGGGCTACGGTTGTTTCGGAATAGGTATTCAGGGCCTTCCGGTTGGCTTCGGCACTGAGGGTTTCGTAGTCTCCTTCTGTGAGGGCCCAGCGGATGCCGTTGGCCAGATCTTCAGCCGATTTGTATCGGGCGACATAGCCGTTGTGCAGGTGGTCGATCATCTGCGGAATACCGCCCACATTGAATCCTACGCAGGGAATACCGCAGGCCATGGCTTCCACGATGGTGTTCGGCAGGTTGTCCTGCAGGGAAGGAGTCACGTAAAGGTCGACTGCGTTGTAAATGTCCACCAGTTCCTTTTCGTTGCTCACATAATTCATGTTGTAGATAGGGAAGGGGAACAGGGATGCACATTGTTCGGAACGGCTTCCCAGCACGACGACTCCCAGCTGGCGGCTGAATTCGGGTTCTTTCTGTGCCAGCAGCTGACAGGCTTCGATGAGGTAGGCGATTCCTTTCCGTTCGTCAGTGATCTTCATGGAGCCGAACAGCAGCAGTTTCTTGTCGGCAGGCAGATGAAGGCGTTCACGGGCAGTTGTCTTGGGGCGCGGACGGAACAGATTGGTGTTGATGGCATTGGGAATATTGGTAATGGTGTGTCCCGTGAGCAGAGAACTTCGCGTGCCATCGCTTCCAGCCACCGGCTACAGGCCACAAACGTAATATGTGAGTGTGCGAAGAGTTTCTGTTTCTTATGGAATACGCGTGCGGACAGGTCTTTCCGGTGCGGGTGAAGCAATTGCTCGCATTGCTGGCACTGGGTTTTGTATTTGTCGCAGTTGCCTGCATAGTGACAGATGCCGGTAAAGGGCCACATGTCATGCAGCGTCCATACGACAGGTTTGCCTGATTCCAGAATCTTGCGTATATCTGTCAGTGAGAGCATACCCTGGTTGATCCAGTGCAGATGAATCACGTCAGCCTGCCGGAATTCGGGAAGGGAAGTGATATCCGTCCCGGTGTTGGCAATGTCAACGGCAAAGAGATTGTGTTTGCTGAAGCGGTTGGCTGTCAGGATCACGAGGCGTTCCCAGAGGAACTGCCAGATTCTCCACCATGATTTCTTGAGCGAAACGACAGTGACGCGTTCGGTTTGCTTGTTGCGGACCAGCATTTTAGCCTTGATACCGTTATTTCTCAATGCGTCCATCAGTCGGCTGGCCGCAATGGCCGCCCCGCCGATTCGTTCTGCTGTATTGATGATAAGTACTCTCATGTTCGGAATCTCTGTTTGATGTCTGCAAAGTTAGGTCTTTTTTTCAACATTCTGCAATTCGCCGGTGGATTTCCTCAATCTTGTTACGGTAGAGTTCGTAGAGTTTCCGGCCGTTCTTCTGGCTCTGCTCTGTTGTGAAACTGTTATTCCATAAGCGCATGCCTCCCACGCTCAGTGAACGGAAACCGGCATCGTACCATCCCACTTGCAGACCGTTGAGCCAGGCTCGGGCACAGAGTTCATAGTCGTCAAACTGGAAGGGGGCAAAACTGAAATCGATGTGGTGAAGGTGCTGGCGAAACAGTTCCTTGTGAATCCACATCGGAGCCCGGTTGACAGAGGTTACGAAACTGAAGTCCCCTTGCTGCATCGAAGGGCCTCCGTGTGCATAGCGGTCGGCATCTTCGAATGCGATGTCAAGTCCGTTTTTGCCTCCCAGAATGACCATTCGAGGGTGTTGGCGGAAAAGATCGACTGCGCGTTCAATCCAGGCTGTTCCGTCGAAATCGTCATCATCCTGCAGCAGGGCAATGTAGCGTCCGTTGGCGAAACGGATGGATTTGTCGTACGTGATGTTCTCGTAAAGATCGTTGCTTCGGATCAGAAACTCATTGGCTCCTGTCAGGGCAGCGGCGAGTCTTTGGGTGTGTTCCAGGTCGGAACCGTCGTCAATGACAATGATTTCCAGACCGGGATATTGCCGTAGTTTGGGAAGTATGTGGCAAATCTGTAAGCTCTTGTTATGTGATTGGATGATGACACTCACTTCGGTTTCTGCGTGATAGCCTTTGGCGGCCCATTGAGCATAGCTTTTCTTGTTTTGGGTTACGCCTGAACGTTTCTGGAAGCTGAGTTTTATTTTTTCGAGTAGCAGTTTCATAAGCAGGGATTAATGACATTTGTTTCTCCCGAGCCATTTGTTGACCCGGTTTACGATGCTTGTCCGATGATGCGGAAGTTGCCGTAGCGCAGGTTGAGGAAGAGTTCTTCAAACGAGCGGCCGATCTTGATCCACGGGTGTCTCCATCCCATGATGCGGTACACGCTTTCCTTATAGGCCGTATGTTCGATGACATAGCGCGGATGCTTGAGCGGGAATTCCAGCTCATAGCGTTTCATGGTGAAGATGCGCCGGTAGCCGCGGGGCAGGGTGCGGAGCGAGCCTCCGAAATGTACGGAGTCTGCGGTTGCTCCCAGGTTATTGATCAGGTTGCGTGTCGGAACGATGCTCAGTCCGGAGTTGAACAGGATGGAAGCATGGAAAATGGTTTCGTAGTAGGCTTTCCCGTGTTCCCGGTGACGCTGGCACATGTAGATGAAATCGTTCCGGTATTTCCGTTCCCGGATGAGGTTCTTCAGTTGCTGCATGTTGAACGTGTCGTCGAGGAAGGTGTAATGTTCGTCCCACTGGTCGACAACCCGTTTCCAGCTGGCCCATCCCCAGATGGAGAAGGTTGTGGCGAAGAAGTAGTCATAGGGAACATCGGGGGTAATTTCTTCGTTGTTGAATCCGGCAATCATGCTGATGCGGGTATCGTTCTCGTAACGGTCCAGCATTTCTTTGCAGAAGCGGAAGAAACTGACTGACGGGACATCGTCGTCTTCCAGCACAATGCATTTGTCTGCGTGCGAGAAAGCCCATTTCTGGGAAATATATTCCGAAGGATCGCAGCCGTAGTTCTTTTCCTGGTAGAGCTGGTGAACTTCGCATTCCCAGTCAATGTCGGCTACTACCTGCCGGCAGGCTTCAATGCCCGGCAGGTCTTTCTCTCCGCGCGGGCCGTCCTGATAGAGGAAAAGACGCGACGGGCGTGCCTTTTTGACTTGTTCAAACACCTGCGCCAGCTGTCTGGGGCGGTTGAAGAACAGAATAAGAACGGCTACATCTACAAGTGCTGGTTTCATAACGGCTGTATGTTTAGGGTTGTTGTTCCCGGATCAGTTCCGGATGGAGGTAAATGGCATGAATCTTCCGCTTGTTTTCCGGCGGGACATCCATGTAGTTTCTGTACAGATCCTTCAGATAGGCATCCGGATTGCAGGGAGCACTGAAGCGCTTGCCTTCAAATTCGATTTCTCCGAGCGGGAACACGGAGTCTTTGCGGTGCATGATGCCGTATCCGTTGTTGATCAGGACATTCGACAGGTAGGTGTCTTTGGGATAAATGGCCGAAAGTATGCTCCATATTGCGCGGAACAGATGATATTTCGCACCGAACCAGAAGAACTCGACGAAAGAGCGCAGGGAATAATAATGCGCTTTATGCAGAATGGAGTAGCTGGTAGAGATACCTTTGCTCAGTTTCTTTACCCATTTTTTCGGCAGACTGGGATAATCGATGAACGGAAAGATATCGATATACAGCCTTTCTGATAATTTGCCTGAAGGTTGTCTCCGCTTTCCAGATACAGTGAATTCAGATCGCGGATCTTATAGATGGGATCTGTATGTTCGGGATCGCTTTCCGGAGTCTGCATGAAGAGTCCCGGCCGCAGTTCCGAAGGGGCTACGGCGATGAAGCGTTCCAGATCTTCCTTGCGCATGGCAATGTCAATGTCATCGTCCCAGGGGATGAATCCTCCGTGGCGCATGGCTCCCAGCAGGCTGCCTCCGTCAAGCCAGTAAGGAATGTTGTGCTTGCGGCAGATGCGGTCTGTCTCTTCCAGAATGGAGAGTTGCTTCAGCTGGCAGGTTCTCAGGTTCTGCTTCAGGTAGCGGTCGAAATAGGAATTTCTCATAACGTGTGGTCTCGTTTGACGTCAATGACTTGTCCGGTATAGTCGGATGCCAGGGTCAGCAGGGTTGCTTCGGCCACTTGCCGGGCTGAAAGCAGGGTATTTTCCGGCTCAATTCCGAAATTATGTACGCGCATCGGTGTTTTGGTACGTTCGGGGTTGATACAGTTGATGCGGATGCCGAAACTGTCCCATTCCTGTGCGATGGCCTGTACGAAGTTGACAATGGCAGCTTTGGTAGAAGAATAGATGCTGTAGAAAGCTCTTCCCCGTGTATAGGAACTGGAGGTGAAGAAGATCAGCTTGCCCTTGCTTTCTTTCAGGTAAGGGAAGGCTTCCAAAGCCACATTCACGGTTCCCATGTAATTGGTCTGTACGGCCCGGGTAATGGTTTCGTAGTCAGTCGTGATCAGCGGTTCTTTGTTGAGAATACCTGCTGTATTGACCACGAAGTCAATCCGTTTTTCCTGTTCAAAGACGCTGCGCAGGGCTTCGGCCACTTCCTGACGGTTTCCTACATCCACCCGGTTGAGGCTGCGTGAGAAGCGGTAAACCTTGGCTCCTTTCTGTTCCAGCAGATCGGCGGTTTCTGCTCCGATTCCGTAGCTTCCTCCGAAAAGGACAGCTACTTTTCCCTGGAAGTTTTCTTTGCTGCCGTCTTCGTGATTCAGTTCACTTTTGCGCAGCTGGAAGAATTTGTCGAGCAGGTAAGTGTCTTCCTTGTAGGTCAGTTTCATATTGCTTTCTTCACCCAGTACCACATAAATGGGAACTTCAGGCAAGTATTTCCGGACAACACCGCAGTCGTCCGTCACCTTGAAGTTCGGGTCTTTCAATGCGATTTCGTAAGCTTTCCGGATTGTTTCCAGATCGAATGCCTGCGGGGTCTGGCCGCGTCTCAGCCGGGAACGGTCTGGGATCTGGCAGATGAAATCACCTTCCACTTCAATAATGGTATCGGCCGACGGAAGGGCTACGTCGATGGCCTGATAGGTATCCAGTGCCGTCACCACATCGTTGATGATACGCTGGCTGACCAGAGGGCGTACGGCGTCGTGGAAGATCAGATTGCATTCCGTTCCGGCATACGATTCGATGGCTGACAGACTGGAATGATAGCGTTCCTTTCCTCCCTGCAGAATCTTCTTGACTTTTTTCCAGCCGTTACGGATGGTCATGTTCTCAAATTCAGCAATGTAGAAAGGGTTGGAAACGATGGCGATTTCGTCAATGTGGCTGTTGCGCTCAAAGGCTTCCACGGTATGTTCGACCACCATCTTGCCGGCTACTTTGAAGAATTGTTTCGGTGTGGAGAGTCCCAGACGGCTTCCTACTCCTCCGGCTAATATGACTGCTATGTTTTTTTTCATCTTTCCGTACATGTAGTTTTCTAGTTTACAAAGATAATACAAAGAAACGAAAGGACATGCACTTTGGGAGCAGGAATGTGGAAACCGCTGGGCTTCTGCCGGAAAGCCCGGGATTATAGCCGGAAGTAGGTGTTGCCGTAGGCACGGATCATGGGATAGAAGAAGGCACGTACCCAGCTGATCAGGCCTTTCTGCCGGGGATTGTAGTAAATGGTCTGTTTATGCAGCATGCAGGTCAGGCAGAGCCGGAACAGGCTGACCGGATCTTTTCGGGTCAGAAGTCGGCTCAGGCGGTGACTCAGGGCCAGACGGGGCTGTCCGGCTGTTTTCCGGCAGATATATCCGTAAAAGAACTGCCAGGTTTCCAGCCGTTGTTGCCGGCGGTAATCCCTGAAGCCATAGATGTAGGCTCCCAGGTAGGATTCTGCCGGATGTGTGCTCCGTATTTCCGGTTGAGCTGATGAATGGCCGATCCTTCGTGCGGACGGTGCCAGTTGAGCGGCTGGTCTACGCAGGTCAGTCCGTGGTTCAGATGTGCATTGACGGCAATCCACCAGTCATACAGGATGTGTCCGTCCCATTCCTGGAAGATTTTCCGGATAAAATCTTTGCGGATCAGCATGCTGTGTCCCGGTGTACTGTCATAAAACAGCAGATATTCCAGCTGACAGGAAGGGTGTGTAACCTTCATGTTCCGGTCGGAGCGGTAAACTGTACCGGTGTGGTAGGCGGAAACGCACAGGTCGTTGTCGCCGATGGCTTCCATCTGTGCGGTGATTTTTTCTTTATACCAGATATCATCCTGGTCGGCAATGGCGATATATCTCCTTCCGCCTTGGATAAGGCATCCTGAAAATTGCGGTTGAATCCCAGGTTGGAAATATTGGCATGAAAGCGGATGAAGGGATATTGCCGGGCATATTCGCGGACGATGTCGGCTGTATGGTCAGTGGAGCAGTCGTCCTGAATGATCAGTTCATGGATGGGGTAGGTCTGTGCCAGAATAGAGTCCAGCTGCTCACGGAGAAACTGTTCTCCGTTATAGGTACACATGACGATGGATACGGTTTTCATGAAGCGGATGTTTTTTTGCGTTTGAGGAGATAATTCAGGCTTTCCTTGAAAGTTGCGGAACCGCTCACCCACATGATCAGTCCGTAAAGGGAAGCCGCCAGTATAATTTTGGCCGGGAACAGCAGCCAGAGGCTGGTGATAAAAGAAGTTGCGAGCCCGGTCACTGCCATAACAAAACCTGCTATAAGACCGAATGACAGAACATCCCTGGCTGCGGCCAGGAAGCTGAGACGGATTTCACGCCATACCAGCCAGTGCCATATCAGCAGCCAGGCTGTATTGATGCAGACATATACGAGGATCATCTGCCGGATGCCGTAGGGATAAAGCAGATACATGACGATGAGCTGGGTTGTTCCCTGCACGACTGTATTCCACAGATAAATGTTCGATTTTCCTTTGCTGATGAGCAGGTTGGTATATAGGTTTGTGACGGGAATAAATGCACCGCCGACAGCCAGCATCTGCAGGATGCGGGCACTGGGTAACCATTTGCTGCCGATAGTCAGGGTAATCATTTCCGGGGCGACCAGCGAGAGGCCCAGCATGGTCGGGAAAGAAATGAATGCTGTGAAACGGAGCATCTTGCGGAATACGTGGCACTGCCGTTCGCTGTCGTCGGAAACTTCACGCAGGACGGGCAGGGCTACGCTGCTGACCATACCCGTGATGAGAGAGTGTCCCATGAGATTCCATTTGTTGGCCTGATTGAACTGTCCTACTTCCCGTTCGGAATAATACCGTCCCAGGATGATGGAAAACAGATTGTTGTTGATATGGTTGAAAATGTTGGTCAGAAGCAGCTTGCTGCTGAAACCCACCATGCTCCGGAGGGGCTTGAAGCTGACGGGGAGAGTCGGTCTCCAGGGGGAAAAATGCAGGTAGCAGAGATTGATCACACTGACGTAGACGATACTTTGGGTAGCGATCCCCCAGTATGAATAGCCCAGCAAGGCCATGGTAACTCCCACGCAGCCTGAAACAATCAGAGCGATGATGCACGAGAGGGCTTTCTGTTTGACCATCAGGTTGCGGAACAGGTATGCACTGTGGGGAATGCCGAGACTGGCAATGAAGAATCCCAGAAAAGAATAGCGGGCCAGTGGTATCAGTGCTTCGTTGTGATAGAAGTCGGCAATCAGGGGAGCGCAGCCTGCCAGAATCAGATAGAGGCACAGGCTTAGTCCGCTGCAGAACCAGAAGACGGCGTTGTAGTCTTCATGGCGTGCTTCCTGCTTGTTGGCGAGGGCGGCTGTGAAACCGCTTTCCTGCAGAGAGCCCGCAATGAGTGAGAAAATACTCAGCATGCCTACCATTCCGTAGTCGCTGTCGTTCAGGATGCGTGCGGTGATGATGCCGAAAATCAGATTCAGCACCTGCATGGCTCCGTTGTTGATACCTCCCCAGAGCAGTCCTTTGGCCGTTTTTTCTTTGAGTGAGTGTTCGGGCATTCGTTTGGATCTAAAAACAGCTTACAGATGGAGCAAGTCCCGGATACGGAAATACTTGCGTCCATCTGTAAGGAGTAAAGTATGGTTAAATTCCGGAGAAGGAGTTTATTTGACTTCGCTTCCCGGTTTGACTTCTTTCAGAACGGAAGTTACAGCCAGTGATCCGTCGAAGTTTTCGGCGCTCAGGATCATGCCTTCGCTGACCAGGCCGTTCTTGAACTGGCGGGGTGCCAGGTTGGCGATGAACAACACCTGTTTGCCGATCAGTTCTTCCGGACGATAATGCTGGGCAATACCGCTTACAATGGTACGGTTTTCCAGGCCGTCGGCAATCTTGAACTTCAGCAGTTTCTTCATCTTGGGAACGACTTCACATTCCAGTACGGTTCCTACACGGATATCCAGTTTCTCAAAGTCTTCAAAAGGAATGACCGGCTTGATGGGATTAGCCTTGTAATTGGCTTCCTCATTGGCTTTCTTGGTAGCCAGCAGCTTGTCCACCTGAGCCTGGATGGTGTCGTCCTCGATCTTTTCGAACAGCAGTTCTGCCTTGTTCAGCTCATGTCCGGCTTCCAGCAGGTCTGTACGTCCCAGCTGTTCCCATTCGAAAGATTGCATGTTCAGCATTTTGCGGAGTTTTTCGCTGCTGAACGGCAGGAAGGGTTCGAAGGCGATGGCCAGGTTGGCTACCAGCTGAAGTGCGATGTTCAGGATGGTTGCTACGCGTCCCATGTCTGTCTTGGCCAGTTTCCACGGTTCGGTGTCAGCAAGGTATTTGTTTCCGATACGTGCCAGGTTCATGGCTTCTTTCTGTGCATCGCGGAACTTGAATACGTCCAGAAGTTTTTCCACCTCAGCCTTTACATCTGCAAATTCTTTCAGCGTTTCCTTGTCGTAGTCTGTCAGTTCACCGCAGGCAGGCACTTTGCCGTCAAAATATTTGTGGGTCAGTACCAGAGCACGGTTCACAAAGTTACCGTAAACGGCTACCAGTTCATTGTTGTTGCGTGCCTGGAAATCTTTCCATGTAAAGTCGTTGTCTTTGGTTTCCGGAGCGTTGGCAGTCAGTACGTAACGCAGTACGTCCTGTTTGCCGGGGAAATCCTGCAGGTATTCATGCAACCATACAGCCCAGTTGCGTGAAGTAGAAATCTTGTCACCTTCCAGATTCAGGAATTCGTTGCTCGGTACATTGTCCGGCAGGATGTAACTTCCTTCTGCTTTCAGCATGGCGGGGAATACAATGCAATGGAATACGATGTTGTCTTTTCCGATGAAGTGGATCAGGCGTGTTTCGGGATCTTTCCACCATTTTTCCCAGGAGTCGGGCAGGAGTTCCTTGGTATTTGAGATATAGCCGATCGGAGCATCGAACCATACATACAGAACTTTTCCGTCAGCACCTTCTACCGGGACAGGAATACCCCAGTCAAGGTCACGGCTCACGGCGCGGGGCTGCAGACCCATATCCAGCCAGCTCTTGCACTGTCCGTATACATTCGGACGCCATTCCTTGTGTTCTTCCAGAATCCACTGGCGGAGCCAGCCTTCGTGTTTGTCAAGCGGCAGATACCAGTGTTTGGTTTCCTTCATAACCGGTTTGCTTCCGCTGATGGCACTTTTGGGATTGATCAGTTCGGTAGGAGACAGAGTGCTTCCGCATTTTTCGCACTGGTCACCGTATGCACCTTCTGCGTGGCAGCGGGGGCATTCTCCGGTGATATAACGGTCAGCCAGGAAGGTATGAGCTTCTTCGTCGTAATATTGTTCTGAGGTCTTTTCAATGAATTCGCCTTTGTCGTACAGTTTACGGAAGAAATCGGAAGCTGTGTCATGATGGATTTTTGAGCTGGTTCGTCCGTATACGTCAAAAGAGATGCCGAATTCCTTGAATGAATCTCTGATCAGGGTATGGTAACGGTCTACTACGTCTTGTGGAGTAATGCCTTCTTTTTTGGCACGGATGGTGATGGGCACTCCATGTTCATCAGAACCTCCGATAAAGATCACATCTTCTTTTTTCAGACGCAGGTAGCGTACGTAGATGTCAGCCGGGACATAGACTCCTGCCAGATGACCGATGTGTACCGGTCCGTTGGCATACGGCAGAGCCGATGTGACGGTTGTTCGTTTGAATTTTTTTTCCATATATGTATCGTTATTGTTTTGAGTCACTATCTTTCACCTCTGCAAAGATAGTGATTTTTTTTGTTCATTCAATTCATAAAAACAACAGGGACACGGAAAACGTTCCGTGTCCCTGTTCCGGATAAAAAAGAAGTGTGTGTTTATTCTGCTTTTACAAAATCTTCCGGATAAGTAACAAGGTTGGTTACCTGACCGTCTTTCAGACGGATCCAGGTCTTGAAACTTCTTTCTCCTTCGGTCAGTTCAATGACACGGGCGCCGTTGCCTCCCGGAATGTCGTGATAAACTGTCTTGCCTCCGGTGAACCGTCCGTAGCATAGCAGGATGTTGTTCCAGTTGACTACATAGTCATTGACATGATCGTGTCCGACGAAAGTACCATCACGTCTCCGGCATTCAGCATGGCAGCATACAGACCGGTATTGATGGCCGGAGCACAGGCTTTTTCCTTGCGCGTTCCGATCAGCAGTGCATTCTCATTTTGGGCTGCCTGATTGTATTCCGGGAAAGGAATGTGGAAGAAGGCCAGTGCCGGCAACGGTTTGCCATTGTTGCGGGCAGTGAATGCCGCACTTTCCTTGCGGTACCATTCTACCTGGTCTGCCTTGATCCAGTCATAGCCTTTGATTTGTTTCAGCGGTGAATAGGCGTTGCTGTCGAATATATACAGAACGGCAGCTTCGTTATTTCCGGCAGATGCATTGACGGGCAGGATGAATTGGTGACTCCGGAGATGCCTTCAGTCCGTGTGTTCAGGCAGCCGGCTTTTTTCTCTATGTAGTCCGACAATTCCTTGCGGTTCATGTCCTGTTCGTCATCATGGTTGCCCCAGGTAACAGCAAACGGGATGTGGCGGGATATCGCAGGTTCAAGTGCTTGTTCAGTCCTTCTGCTGCGGGTTTGGCAAAGATCAGGTCGCCGGTATAAATGACCAGGTCCGGTTTTTCTGCGTCCAGCACTTCGTTCATGCGTTTGGCTGCTTCTTCCGAAGCCGGATTCCCAGGTACCCAGTGTATATCTGTAAACTGGACGATCTTAAATTTTTTATTGCTGTTGAATTTCAGCGTCTGTGCTTGCATGCCAAATATTCCCATGCAGAGAAGTGTGGCAGCCATGATTATCTTTTTCATCGGTTCTTATTTTTGTATTAGAATTCCATTTTCTTTCCAGCCTGTGGGTGTTTGGGCGCAAAAGGGATTTGCAGGAAATCGGCAATAGTTGCTGCAACCTGATTGTTGTAATACTGTCTGTCACCGGATATCTCTCCCAGGGCGGGTATGTCTTTTCCTATAGCCATGAACCAGGTTTCACCTGATCCGGTTGTATTCGTTCCATGATCACGCCAGTCATCAGCTTTTACTTTTCCGCATCCGCTCCGTGGTCACAAGTAATAATGAGAGTGGTCTGGTCTTTGTAAAAGGGATCAGACTGGATATACTCCCATATCTCTTTCAGGAAGTTATCAAAGGTGCGTGCACCTTCCAGATACAGGCGGTAATCACCCATGTGAGCCAGTTCGTCAATATCTCCGTAACCGATGTAAATCAATTCCGGTTTCCGGCTTTTCATGGCTTCGATGGCATATTCATGAGTAAACACATCTGCACGTTCATGTTCCCAGAATCTGGGAGCTGCATCCTGCATCTTTTCAACCAGACGTTCTCTTTCTGTCGGATTGGGAGAAAGAGAATGCCGGTATCCTGTGTTTATTTCCAGGTGGCTTCGTTGTTCATTCAAAATGTGAATGAACCGGTCCCAACTTGCAAATATAAGAACTTTCCCTTTATAACGGTCTGTGTTGTTGGCAATTTCCAGGATGGAAACATTTGGATTCCATACCGGATTGTTGGTATTGATCTGTTCATCGTCTGGATGTCCGCAAAGGAGTTCGTTGTATCCCGGATAAGAGAACTGCATTTTGTTTTTCACCTGCATGCGGCAACCTTTCCAGCGGTTACCGATCATCAGTCCGTTACGGGCGATTTCTGACCAGGTAAAAGGCATCAGCAGGCTTCTGCGTTCTTCGGCTGTTGTTTTCCAATAATTTGCCTTGAGTTGTTCATTATTCCCGATCTGCAGAGAATCTGCACCACTGAATAACTCTTGCCAGCGGTATCCGTCAACAGTGACGAATACCACACGCCGGGCAGAAGTGTACATGGTAGAGAATAACAGTGCCGCTAATAAAATCAGAGTCTTTTTCATTATTTCTTGTTTAAGGATTATTACTGTAACCACCAAGGTTTGTCGGTAGTTTTGTCTCCTCCTCCGAATTGGCTGTCCAAAGCTGCCTGTACGTTTGCAGCATTGTTGTTGTATTCACTTTGCGGATACATCCACCGGTAAGGCAGTTGTACACCGGAAGCTCTGCGGAAATCAGGATATCCGGTCCGGAGTGCTTCATAATAGGGCAACCAGACACCTCCCTGCAGGAAGGTCGGCAGGTATTTCTGCATGGCGATCCGTTCGATCTTCTGTTCAGTGGAAAGTGTGGAATCATAAACCACTTCACTTCCTTGCAGATAAGTTTCGGCAGCGTCTTCGCTCAGATAAGCAGCTACATCGGTAGCGTATGTGCGGTAGAATTTGAAAGATGCCTTGACTGCCGATTCGTAATATGTCTTGTCATCGCCGTTGATCCATCCTCTGACAACTCCTTCGGCCAGGATCAGCTGTTGTTCGGTATACCCCATCAGGATCATCGGTTCGTTGGTTGCATTTTTATAGTAACGTTCGGTCGGCTTGGAGCAGAGACCGGCTGTGGCTTTGTCGTTGACCAGACTGTAAGGCACGGCGGGATCACCTCCATCGTATGCAGTAAAGTCATCGATTGCCTTGCCTTCCTGTTCTGCTTTGGGAGTCTGGGTTGCAATGGCGAACAGACGGGGGTCTTTGCGTGTAACGAAGGCTGCCACGTAAGTAGAGTCCATGAAACGTCCGGAACCGAAGTCACTATCGTTGAAATAGGGATAGCGGTTGCTGGCCTGATCCAGGTATACCAGCTGTCCGTTGTCGGCTGCACTTTCCATCAGCGGACAGTTGCTGACAATCTCTGCAAAAGTTGCAGGAATATTGATGCTGCCTACCTGAGTTTTGTTTGACAAGGACATTAGGATGCGCAGGCGATAGGCATTGATCAGTTTTCTCCATTGCAGGAGGTTACCGTTGTAGATAATGTCGCCACTGATGATCTCATTGTTGTCTTTCAGCAGGTTGTCCGCTTCTGCCAGTTCGTTGAGAATACCTTCCAGTACTTTCTCCTGACTGTCATATTGAGCTGGTAGACAGCGCCGGTTTCTCCTTTCAGTGCATCACTGTAAGGAATAGCCCCGAAGTCCATGGTCAGCTGGTAGAAGTAGTTGGCACGGAAGAAATGTGCCAGAGCCTGATAGGCACTTCCGTTTTCGGATACTTCCATCATTTTGGTGACATCGCGCAGATTATTGTAATAGTCGAAGTCTCCTCGTGTCCACTTGTACACCTGATAGGCGCTTTCTCCGGAAGTCAGGATCAGCTGCTTGGTAGCGTGGCAGGCATCAGAACTGGTCTGATTAAAGGCTGTATAGGCAATACCTGTCAGCAGCAGTGACGGCTGGGTCGTCGTCGGATTGTTGGGATCTACGTTCAGCTCCTCCAGGTCGATGCATGAAGCGCAGAGGCTGGATGCCAGCAATAAGGAGGCAATATAAGTGATAGATTTTCTTTTCATGTTCGTGAATTTAGCAGTTGGTTGTTAGAAAGTAATGTTGGCGCTTACACCGATGTATCGTGCAGACGGGTCCTGAAGATCGCTGTCGGAAGCACCGAAGTCAGGATCCAGATAAGGAGTTTTCTTCAGTACGGCCAGGTTGTTTCCGTAGAGAGTCACTTCCAGTCCTTTGATGGAGTTGGAGTGGATCAGATGGCTGAAATCATAAGATACGGCCACACGTCTCAGTTTCAGGAAAGAGCGGCTGAATGTATTGGCGAACAGCTCGCTTTCACTGGTACGTACGACAGCACGGTACGGGTAGTTTTGTGCCCAGGTCTGAATGTTGACTGCTGTTTCGTTTTTCTTGTATACACGGGTATCGCTGATGATATTTCCGTTGACATCGTAGGTTACTTCACCGCTTACGATATTGACACCTTCCGGAACATAGATGGGCTTTCCTCCGTTTTCATATTCTTCCTGACGGTACATGGTTGATTTCGGATGTTTTCCGCCCCACCACATTTTCTGGGTTGTAGTTGAGATCAATGTACCTCCGATAGCTCCGTCCATGTCCACGTTTACTGTAAAATGATCGAACTTGAAAGTGTTCTGCAAACCGAAGCGGACATCCGGATCCTGATTGCCGATGTAGCTTTTGAAAGCACTCTGGGTAGGCATACCGTTGCTGTCGAGGATCAGCTGGCCGTCGGGAGTCTTTTCCCATTCGGTAGCGTACATGGCATCTGCCCGGTCACCGAGCTTCAGATCGCCGTATTTCTCCTGACCTCCGTAGATTTCAGTCAGCTTGCGGATGTTGGTGCTCCAGTTGGTGGACAGGTTCCAGGTAAATTTCTTGCTTTGGATCGGAGTTGCTGTGATAATTAATTCTGCTCCGTTGGTTGTATAGGTATTTCCGTTGACATAGCGGTTGTTGAAACCTGATGCGACGGAGATCGGAAGCTGAATGATACTGTTCTTGTCGATCATGTGATAGTAAGTAACATCCAGGCCGAGACGGTTACGCAGGAAAGAGGTTGAAAGACCGATTTCGTACGAGGTCGTTTTTTGTGGCAGGATATTGGCATTCAGCAGGTCTGACTGGTAAGTAACCGAAGGAGTACTTCCGTAAAGAATGCCCTTGGAGTAGGTTGCATACAAAGAATACGGATCAAGGTCGCTGGATACCTGTGCCCATGCACCGTTTATTTTCAGATAGTCCATCCAGGATGGAAGACTGATATACTGGTCAAGCATCGCACTCAGTGAAACAGAAGGATAGAAGTAGGAATTGTTTCCTTTGATGATGGTTGACGACCAGTCGTTACGTCCGGTCAGAGTCAGATAGACACCATCGAACAGATCCAGATTGACAGAACCGTATACACTCTCGATCGCTTTTTCGTTCATGGAGTTGGTTGCTGAAACAGGATTCAGACTGTTACCCATGTTGTATACACCCGGTACGATCAGTCCGTCGGTTGCCTGATATTCGCTGCGAATCTGACGGTAGTAGAGTGAAGAACCGGCATTAACGGTCAGCGCGAAGTTTTTGTTGAAGGCACGGGTATAGGTTACCAGTACGTCGGTATTGATATCCAGCTGGTCTGTGTTCCAGGTCTTGTAGTCACCGTTGCGGGAGTCACCGTAGTTCATGTAGGATTTCGGTGATTTCATGTCTTCGAAGGTATCTTCCAGACGTCCTGCTGCACGACCCTGTATGCTCAGTCCCGGCATGATGTCCCAGTTCAGTTTTACCTGACCGTTGGTTACATTACGGTCGTGTACCTGAGTCAGTTCGTAAGTGGCGAAATACGGGTTGTTATACCAGGCATAGTTGTAGTTGGCCTGCCGTTCGCCTTCTGCGTCCGGACGCCAGTGGTGGGCGGCCAGTTCTTTTCCGTTGACATCGTTACCCATCCACAGCAGAATGGTGTACATGTGGTTTTTCGGTCCATATCCGTAGCGCGGATAGTTGGGTGAATAGACTTTATTATAAGAAAGGTTGGCTGACAGAGTGACGGCATCACTCAAGTTGTACATGCTGTTGAAGTTCAGGCCTCCGGTGTATACTGCTGTATTGGGTACCTGACCTTTCTGATGAGAAAAGTCACCGTTGAAGTTGTAGTTGGCCTTTTTGCTCTTGCTGGCAACCGAGAAAGTAGCCTTGGTGATGATTCCGGTCTGAAGGAAGTCTTTCAGGTTGTCATGCGCTTCCCAGGTGATAGGAACACGCTCATATTTGGACTGGTCATCATAAATTGTGCCGCTGACATCTCCCCACCAGGGAATCACCTCTCCGGTTTCCTTGTTGCGGATGGGACTGTTCCATTGTGCGATCTTTTGTCCCTCGAAACGGGGCCCCAGGTCATGTCACCGTCGGAGATACCGCCGTCGGCACCATCCCAGAATGCGTACTGTCCGTTAGAACCGGAACCGAATTCTGTTTGTGTTTCCGGGAATACGGTAAATCCGGCTGTTACCATGCTGGAAAGTCCTGCCTTTACGGTCAGTCCTTCCTTGTCTGCCAGTTTGGTGGTGATCAGAATGGCTCCGTCCTTACCTCTGGAACCGTACAGGGCGGCAGCAGCCGTACCTTTCAGCACGTTGATGCTCTGGATGTTTTCCGGAGAAACATCAAACAAATCTGATTCTACGGGAACACCGTCGATCACCATCAGCGGAGTTTTTCCGCGCAGGGTAAAGGTCGGTGCCTGGAAAATACCGGTCGGGTTGTTCACGGTCAGACCGGCCACTTGTCCGGACAAAGCGTTACCTACGTTTACTGTACCCGGCTGGTCGAGTGCTTCGGTATTGACTTGCTGGGTGGTATAACCGATTTTCTTTTTCTGCTGTTTGATACCGATGGCTGTGACCACAACTTCGTCGATAGCCTGAATTTCGTCTGTCATCTGTACATTGATGACTTTCTGCCCTTTAACGGGCTTTTCCACCGTATTATATCCGATATACGAATATACCAGGGTTCCGTCTGCCGGGACATGAATTTCATAGCGTCCGTCCAGATCGGTTACGGTTCCTGTTCCTGAATTACCTTTTACGGTTACCGTAGCTCCGATCAGGTTCCTTCCTTGTCGGTTACGACACCTGTTACCTTAATATTCTGTGCCCATGCGTTCAGAGACGACAGCAGGCACAGAAAAACAATACCTAATGTTGCTTTCATACTTTGGTTATAAATCTGAATATGTGAGTCGGATGTAAGAAGCAGAATCAGTAAAGATTCTTCAGATCCACTCTCTGGAAGATGGCGAGCAATGCCTGGCTGTCCTTGCGGTTTTCGTCCAATGATTTCTCAAAGGTACTTGTATCCGAATCGATGGCAGCCAGTGATACTTTCAGTACATGGCAGAACTGCTTTTCGGATTCTTCCGGAGTGATTTCATGTTTTTTGAGTGCCTTGCCAAGTGCTTTTTCAATATTCTTTACCGCGTTGTAGATTTCCGGTTTCCGGATGACGGTACGTCTGGTAGGATCTCCCGGTACAACCTCTTCTTTGGTTACATAAGTGTCCTTGAACAGACCGTAAAAATAGGCAGCTTTTTTCCCGAACCTGGATGAACCGGATACAGCAGCCAGGTCTTCGGCAGTAGGATCTCCGTAAGCAGAATAGAATTCCCAGGTCATGTCTGTACCTGCGGTTTCACTTACAGAAGTAACGTTCTCTTTCTTTTCATCGTCTGCGGCATAACGGGTTGCTGCAGAGGCATTCATAGCGTTCATGCATAAAAATGCACAAGCCAGGATTAAACTTTTTTTCATGTCTTGAAGTATTTTTTGACGCTGCAAAAATACCCCTGCTGCGTAACATGCAGGTTACGCAGTTGTGAAGAAATTGTTACTGAAAGAATGGCTCTGCATATGCCGGTTCATTCGTGCGGTCGTTAAGGCTGAATCGTGCGGTCGTTGGAGCCGGATCGTGCGGTCAATCGGGCTGAATCGTGCGGTCGTTGTGAGGAAAGCGGATGAGGAAACGTGTCAGACCGTCAGGCCATGTACGCAGAGAGAAAGTACATCCGTGTTTGATCAGTACGTCACGGATAAAGATGAGGCCGATCCCTTGTCCGTTGGGCTTGGTGGAGAAGAACGGGCTGAATAACCGGGCTTCTACTTCGCGGCTGATACCTGCTCCCGTATCGGCTATTTCCAGTGTCACCGGACTGGAGGTTGTCTGTATATAGATATTTCCGTGAACCTCGATACTTTCGGCTGCATTCTTGAGAATATTTACGATTACCTGTTCAAAGAGAGTCGTGTCCATCTGCACTTGTGGATTTTCTTCACACAGGCTGATATGAAGCTGGATATCCTTGTTCCGGCAAATGTTCTCCATGAAGCGTTTGCAGGCTGTTACCCGTTCGTTCAGATAGACAGTCTGGAGCTGGGCATCAGGATCTTGACCACATCTGCAAAGTTGGTGATAAACCGGCTCATGCTGTAACACCGTTCCACGCATACCTGCATCACTTCGCGCAAGTCATCAGAGTCTTCCGTATCCTGCAGGGCATCGCTCACGGACTCCAGGGTAGATGTAATGCCTGCTACGGTATTGTTTACTTCGTGTGCAATCATGCGGATTACTTTCTCGTAGGCTTTCTTTTCAGCTTTTACAACTTCGGAGGTCAGGCTTTCGATGAGGATGAACGGGTGGGCAAATCCCCGGTCGACAAAAGAGAGTCGGGAGCAGCGGTAGATCATGGAATCGCTCAGACGTATGGTTTCTGTCTTGTTACGGGCAATGCGGTTCAGTTCCTCAGCCAGAGGAGAATTCAGTTCTTCAATCTTTTTCCGGTCAGTTCTTCCGGAGCGGTATAACCCATAAACCGGACAGCGGCCTGATTGAGCATGGAAATGTGATCATCGAAATCCAGGATGATCACTCCCATGGGAGAAGCGCTGATCAGCAGATCCAGGAAATGATTCTGTTCACGCAGGCGGAGACGTTCGTCTTTCAGTTGTTCCATCATGCGGTTGAACACTTGTACGATGCGGTCGGCATCCTTTTGTCCTACAGGCGAAAGCCGGCTGCTGAAGTCCTGTTCGCGCAGCAGTTCCATTCCGTTTCCGATACTTCGGATCGGTTTCACTACCTTCTGATAAAAATAAATAAGGAAGAGGAGTGTGACCAGGATTACTCCTTCTGTCAGATAAAACAACAAACCCCGATCCTTCAGGATAAGAGCAGAAATCAGGCAGCCTGCTGTCAGCAGCAGGAAGGCGAGAATGAGGAACTGAGTTTTTATTTTCATACCGGTGAAGTTTAGGGATCAGGAATTGCCGACAGGCAGGTTGTATTTTTCCAGCCGGCGGTACAGAGCTCCCCGGCTGATACCCAGTAAAGCAGCTACCTGTGATAGGTTGTTGCCACATTCTTTCATAGCCTGCAGAATGGTTTGTTTTTCGATCTCTTCCAGTGTCATGCCTTGAGGCACTTGTAGCTTTGCGGCAGAGTTATGAACAGGCTGTTGATAACATAGCCGGAAGTCTGCTTCTGTCAGTCTGGTCTTTCCGCTGACCAGCAGGGTGCGCTCCACCAGATTCTTGAGCTCACGGATATTACCGGGATAGGGAAGTGACGACAGGAAATCAAGTGCATCACTTGTAAATTCTACGGGTGGTAACTGATTTTGTTCACACTGGCGGTCGGCAAAATGGCGTGCCAGCAACGGAATATCCTCCGCCGTTCGCGCAGGGCAGGCAGATGAACGGTGATCAGGTTGATGCGGTAGAACAGGTCTTCGCGGAAGTATGTTCACGGACCATTTGCGGAAGATCTGCATTGGTGGCACATACGACGCGGATATCCACTTTTCTCGGACGGCTGTCCCCCAGCACTTCGAAGGTCTGGTCCTGCAGAACGCGCAACAGTTTTACCTGACAACTGAGATCCAGCTCTCCGATCTCATCCAGGAAGATCGTTCCCCGGTCGGCCATTTCAAACCGGCCGATGCGGTCTGTAACAGCATCCGTAAAGGCTCCTTTCCGGTGACCGAACATTTCACTTTCAAACAGGCTTTGTGAGATCCCTCCCAGATTGACCTTGACGAAGGGTCCCGAGGCCCTCCGGCTGTTGACGTGCAGGGCTTCGGCAATCAGTTCCTTACCCGTACCGCTTTCTCCTGTGATCAGGACCGGTGCGTTGGTTGGAGCAATCCGGCAGAGTGTATCGAGCACTTCGTTCAGGGCTCTGCTCTTGCCGATGATCCGGTGGCGGTCGAATCCGGCGTGCTTCTGGTCTGCAGATCCGGGCGTTCCTTTGCGGGCAGTCAGTTCCAGAGCTGTTTCAATGCGTTGCATGAGTGCGGCATTGTTCCAGGGTTTGGTAATGAAATCAAAAGCTCCTGCCTGCATGCCTTGTACGGCCAGACGGATACTTCCCCATGCAGTCATCAGGATAACCGGAACATCCGGCCGGAAAATACGGGTCTGCCGGAGCAGGGTCAGTCCTTCTTCTCCGCTGGTGGAAAGCGTGAAGTTCATGTCCATCAGGATCAGCTGCGGAGCAGTCCTGCGGATAATTTCGATAGCCTCTTTGGGGCCGGAAGCTGTTTCTACCTCGTATTTGGCCCGTTTCAGCATAAAGCTGAGGGAGGACCGGATGGCACTGTCGTCGTCAATGATAAGAATCATAAAGGTCTGTTTGTATTGTTGAGTTACTGCAAAGATACTTCTTTTTGGCAAATTTTTTTACACTGGCAATTTGTTTACTTCAGAGAATGATTTCTGAGGGACTGGCTGATGTTGCCAGAGCAACGGTTAGGAATGAAATGTTTGCAATTCTTTCCGGAATCCATTACATTTGCCGCCCGAATTTCTTCATTCTCCTTTTGACGCACGTTTGTATTTGGAGAGTGGATGACAGAAAGTAAATAAGTTCCAGAGAAAATAAGAGTGTGAAAACAGACCATTTTGAACAGCTTTATCGGGGGAATTATGCCCGTCTGTACTATTATGCTTTCCGCTTTGTTGCTGACGAAGAGGCTTGCCGTGACATTGTCAATGATGTTTTCGAACAGGCCTGGAAGGATCGGGAGCAATTGCAGGAAGCAACGGCCGTAGCTTGCCTTTACACTCGTACCCGTAACCGTTGCATAGACTATCTGCGCCACAGACAGGTGGAACAGCAGTACGCCACCTTCCTCCGTACCCTCACCTCGGAGGATCCGTACATCCCTCCCGGGGAGCGCGAGGAGCGGGTGAGGCGCATGGAGCGCTGTCTGGAGCGGATGACCGATCCCACCCGGAGCATTGTGAAGCAGTGTTACTACGACGGGAAGAAATACCGCGAGGTGGCCGAGGAGAGGGGCATCACGCCCGACGGGGTGAAGAAACACATCGTGAAGGCTGCGGATGCTGCGGGAGGAACTGGGATGCGGAGAAAAACGGCGGGGGAAGGTACCCGGAAAGACGGATGAAACGTAATTGGAATACAGAAAACGATCGACCGATGGATATGAAAGAGAACGAAGACAGAATGGGGCGTACGCTGGATGCCCTGGAGTATCCCGGGCGCTTCACCAGGGAAGAAACTGGAGGAACTGCTGGCCGACAGGGAGTGTGTGGCAGCCTGCCGCGACCTGCTTGACTGCCGCGAGGCGCTGGCACGCCGTCAT
>ENA-OQHA01000102-OQHA01000102.1-human-gut-metagenome-genome-assembly--contig:-NODE-102-length-43719-cov-4.535672_pt1 | contig 43719 bp, 51 predicted proteins | sample MGYA00242558_ERZ504707 | MGnify/ENA primary metagenome ERZ504707 (study PRJEB26092, sample SAMD00036197) | human gut metagenome | host: Homo sapiens | study: EMG produced TPA metagenomics assembly of... | reverse complement strand
ATGCCCACAATGAGGGCATGTATTTTTTGTTATAATTCTTCTTTTTCTTTCTTCCCAGACGGATGTCTTCCATATGAGATTTCAGTTCCGGTGTCATACTGTCAAAGAGATAGGTTTTGCTGTTGTCCCTGCGCTCCTGCCATTCTTCTCTCATCTGCTGTTTTGCGGAAGCGATCTCATCTTTGAATCCGCGCGCTGAGATCCTGGCGGCTCCCTGTCCCATAATGATGATCTGCTCCAGTCCGTCTGATGTGGCAACTGTCACGTTATGCTTCCGTCCGATTTTATGGACAGTGCGTTCAATATACTGGTCTGCAGTTTCCGCTTCTTTTGTATAGACAACATGAATGTTATGATACTGGAAGGTTTCCTCCGGATGGCCCTCCACACGGTAGGCATCAAATACCAGGATCAGGATGCAGCCCTTGATCCCCTGATAATCGCTTAGTATGTCCATTAACCTGGACTGTGCCGCATGAAAGTCTGCCTGTGCCAGATCTCTTAAATCCTCCCAGGCAAATATGATATTGCAGCCGTCCACCAGCAAATAGTCCTCTCTGTGGATGGCCGGACTGCTGTTTCTCCAGGCGCGTGACCGGTTTTTGCCGGAAGGCCGGAATCTGCTGCATCTTTGCCTCCCTTCCCGGAAAAGCTGCTTCCGTTTTCCGGATTTCCGAAGCTTCGGCTGTTACTGCTGTATTTCTTTGAGCTCACCGAACCAAAGGTTTTCTCAAAGATTGCCTTCAGTTCTTTTTCCTCTTCGTAGCTTCCATACATGGATGTATATTTTCCACGGCCGGCATTGGCTGTTCTGTGATCCGGACTGTTTTTGGCTGTTCCCTGACCTGCACGCACTCCTGCAAAGCTGTTGTCGGAATCCTCATAGGCATCATTACTGTCCGGAAGCTGAGCTCCTTCCAGATGCATATATTCTTCTACCTCATACCAGGGAACCACGAAGCCTGCTCCATGGGCACAGAATACAGAGCCTGTAGGATTCTCAAGATCTCTCTCGGAATCATATCCGATCTCCTCTGCGATCTGCTCCTGATCCTGACAGAGTTCATAGCCTTTCAGAGTACAGGTCAGATGACCTCTGCCTCTTGTGTAGGAAACTACCTGGCTCTGATAATCCCTCATTTTTGCCACCGGCGCACTTCCTGTGATCACCGACAGTTCTCCCTGGGTTTCCGGCCCCTGAAAGGTTCCCTGCATCCTCTGGATATCCGTCATGGCACGTCCTACATTTTCTGCCGGAACCTCAAGTCGGAAGCTGTAATAGGGTTCCAGAAGAAGTGTCTCCGCTTTCTTGAGACCCTGGCGCACAGCACGGTAGGTCGCCTGCCGGAAATCTCCACCTTCCGTATGCTTCTGATGTGCCCGCCCGGTGAGCAGTGTAATCTGCATATCGGTGATGGGTGATCCGGTAAGGACTCCCAGATACTCTTTTTCCTCCAGATGTGTCAGGATCAGCCGCTGCCAGTTCCGATCCAGCTGATCTTCATTTGCCGCAGTAAAAAACTGCAGTCCGCTTCCTCTCTCTCCCGGTTCCAGAAGAAGATGCACCTCCGCATAATGACGAAGCGGTTCAAAATGTCCCACGCCTTCCACCGGTGCGGCAATGGTTTCTTTGTATACGATATTACCGGTCCCAAATTCTACTGCCACATGAAAACGCTCCCAGATCAGATGCTTCAGGATCTCGATCTGTACCTCGCCCATCAGCATGGCGTGGATCTCTCCCAGCTGCTCATCCCACATGATATGAAGCTGCGGTTCTTCCTCCTCCAGCTCCTTCAGGCTTTTCAGCATCCTGTGGGCGTCACAGCCTCCGGAGGATGATCTGATAATTCAGTACCGGTTCCAGCACCGGCATGGCAGAATCCGCCTCAATGCCAAGTCCCTCTCCAGGATATGTTTCGGTAAGACCTGTAACTGCACAGACGGTTCCTGCCTCTGCCTCTTTGAGCATTTCAAATTTTGCACCGGAATAGATACGGATCTGATCTGCCTTTTCCTCCCAGATTTCCTCTGCCGGAATACCATTTCTTCCTGCATTGGTCAGCGTCTCCTTAACCTTCAGGCTGCCGCCGGTGATCTTCATATAAGTGAGACGGTTTCCCTGCTCATCTCTGGCGATCTTAAAGATCCTGGCTCCGAATTCTGCGGGATAGGACGGTACTGCCATGTAGGTCTCCATTCCATGGATAAAAGCATCTACGCCTTCCATCTTCAGGGCAGATCCAAAAAAGCATGGAAAAAGCTTTCGCTCCAGGATCAGCTCTGCCACGTCCTTTTTTGCGATCGTTCCTGTTTTCAGGAAGCTTTCCAGAAGGTTCTCCTCACACATGGCGATATTTTCCAGAAAATCATCAGTTCCATTTATTTTATCAGAAGCGCCCTGCGTTCCGGATATATTCTCTTTTTCTGCTTCACTGGCGTTGTCTTTCAGCTGCATTACTTCAGCTGACGGAGATTTCCAGGAGTTATCCACAGGATTCTCCTTTTTCCCTGCTGCTTCTGCACCAGAGCATTCCAGTTCTCCACTAAAATCCACACAGCATCCGCTTAATTTCTTCTTCAGCTCCTTAAGAAGTCTTTCCCTGTCCGTTCCTTCCTGGTCCATTTTATTTACAAAAAGAAATGTTGGGATCTTATACTGTGTCAGCAGTCTCCACAATGTCTGTGTATGCCCTTGCACCCCATCTGCTCCGTTGATCACCAGAATTGCATAATCCAGCACCTGCAGGGTACGCTCCATCTCAGCAGAAAAATCCACATGCCCCGGTGTATCCAGAAGTGTCACTTCCATATCCCCCATGGAAAAACTGCCTGCTTTGAAAAAATGGTGATTCCTCTCTCCCTCTCAAGCTCATAGGTATCCAGATACGCATCCTTGTGATCGACTCTTCCGATTTTCCGGATCCTTCCGCATTTAAAAAGCAGGCCTTCCGATAATGTCGTCTTTCCTGCATCCACGTGGGCAAGCACGCCCAGGCTTATATGTCTGTGTTTTATATTCTGAGGTTTTTCTCCCATTGAAAATACCCCTTTCTGTTGTAATGATATCCAATATCATAACATAGAAAGGGGTATAAGTCGAATTTTGTTTCGGTCTGTGATTCAGGAATCCAGGTAGGCTTTCAGCTTCTCCAAATCCTTTTTCATATCTGCTCTTCCTGTCTGGTAGATCCGCTCCAGATTGCTCTCATCACGCTCGATCATCGCCGCCTGGATGGGACTGCTCGGACGGATGATATGGATACGCCCCTCTTTTTCCAGAGAAGCCAGTTCTTCCAGTGTTTCATTATAATGGATATGCCGTTCCTCCAGATCCTTCAGAAAAGCCGGATATTTATGTAATACTGCTTTCAGAAAAAGCTGCATCTTCGGGTTTGCTTTTTTCGGTACTTCACATCTCTGGTAAGCACCACTACGTTTTTTTCGTATCCCCGGGAAAGCATCCATTTAACCGGGATCGGATCAGACACACCACCGTCCAGAAGTCTCTTTCCCCCAAGCATCACCGGCCGGGAGGCTACCGGGATCGATGCAGATGCACGCATCCATTCAATATCCTCCACATCTCCGTTGGGACATTCATGATACACCGGTTTTCCTGTATCCAGGTCCGTACACACCACTGTAAATTTCATGGGGTTTTCCGCGTAGGTCTGACGGTCAAAAATATCCAGTTTCCAGGGCAGTTCATAATATCCGAATTCCCGGCTGTATACATCTCCTGTGGTGATCCAGTTCCGGATGCTTGCAAGTCTTTTATCCTTGCAGTACTTTTTATTATAGCGAAGAACTCTTCCGATCTGCCTGGACTTATAATTGCATCCAAAAACAGCTCCGGCCGATACGCCCACTGCACTGTCCGCGTAAATCTCATTTTCCATCAGAACGTCGATCACACCGGCTGTATACAAGCCTCGCATACCGCCGCCCTCCATAACGATACTGAATTTTTTCAATTGTGTTTCTTCCATTTATTTGTCCTCTGTATTCTGTCTGGCAGACTCTGCTGCCCTTATGCTGTCATCTTTTATGTCCAATTTATTGTACTTCTTGAATTATATCTGTCTTTTCTGACATATATCTATATCCATTATCAGAATATCTTGGTTGTCCACCTGCTCATATCCCAGACTTCATTTACCACATCCTGGTAAAATTCCGGCTCATGGCAGATGAGAAGGATACTTCCGCGGTATTCCCTGAGAGCTTTTTTCAGCTCGTCTTTTGCATCTACATCCAGATGATTGGTAGGCTCGTCCAGAAGAAGAATATTGGTGTCACGGTTCACCAGCTTGCAAAGACGCACTTTTGCCTGCTCACCACCGCTTAAAACTCGTACCTGGCTCTCAATATGCTTGGTCGTCAGCCCGCATTTCGCCAGCGCGGAACGCACTTCATACTGGGAAAATGACGGAAATTCCTGCCAGAGTTCTTCGATACAGGTAGTTCGATTCTCACCTTTAACTTCCTGCTCAAAATATCCGATCTCAAGGTTCTCGCCCTGCTCCACGCTTCCGGAAAGAGGTTGATCAGTCCAAGAAGGCTTCGAAGAAGTGTTGTTTTTCCTATTCCATTGGTTCCCACCAGTGCGATCTTCTGTCCTCGCTCCATCGTAAAATTCAGTGGCTTGGAAAGCGGCTCATCATAACCGATCACAAGGTCATGTGTCTCAAAAAGCATCTTTCCTGGTGTTCGGCCATAACGGAATTTGAACTCCGGCTTCGGCTTCTCTGCTGCCAGCTCGATCACATCCATCTTGTCCAGTTTTTTCTGGCGGGACATAGCCATGTTTCTTGTGGAAACACGTGCCTTATTCCTTGCTACAAAATCCTTCAGCTCACTAATCTCCTGCTGCTGTTTGCGGTAAGCAGCCTCCAGCTGTGCCTTCTTGACCGCATAGACCTCCTGGAAATGATCGTAATCTCCTACATAACGGTTCAGTTCCTGATTTTCCATATGATAGATAATGTTAACTACAGAATTCAGGAAGGGAATATCGTGGGAAATAAGGATAAAGGCATTCTCATAATCCAGAAGATATCTTTTCAGCCATGCAATATGCTCCTCATCCAAATAGTTGGTAGGCTCATCCAGAAGCAGGATGTCAGGCTTCTCAAGAAGAAGCTTCGCAAGAAGTACCTTGGTTCGCTGTCCGCCGCTTAGATCCGTAACATCACGGTCAAGCCCAAGATCCAGAAGGCCCAGAGCTCTGGCAACCTCCTCCACTTTGGCATCGATCGCATAAAAATCGTGAAGTGTCAGTTCGTCCTGGATCGTTCCAAGCTCTTCCATCAGACCATCCATCTCGTCAGGATCTGCAGTTCCCAGCTTGTCGCAGATCTCGTTCATCCGTTCTTCTTTTTTGAGGAGAGGATCAAAAGCGGATTTCAGCACCTGGCCGATGGTCATCCCCTTTTCCAGAACTGCATGCTGATCCAGATAGCCTGCGTGGACATTTTTTGCCCACTCTACCTTGCCCTCATCCGGCATCAGTTTTCCGGTCACAATACTCATAAATGTGGACTTTCCTTCGCCATTAGCGCCTACAAGTCCGATGTGTTCTCCCTTAAGAAGCCGGAAAGATACATCTTCGAAAATCGCTCTGTCTCCAAACCCGTGGGTCAGGTGTTCTACATTTAAAATACTCATTTGTTATATTCCTTTATCATTGTGGTTTTTCTGTTTTCCCGGAAGGATTTTTAATAATGCTATAGTATTATACTTGATGTTTTTCTCTGCTGTAAGTCAAATCTCTGTATACACTGCGATCGGCTAACTGGCAGTTGCTGGTACACCGTTTTTATTTCACAATGATCTTCTTCAGTTTTTCCAGGTCGTCCGTATCAGGATGAGACAAAGCACAGTCAAAATTTTTGATCAACAAATCAAGATTCGCAGGGTGTTCCGGATTTTCTTTCATTTTTATATATCGTTCACGCACAGACTGGGGCATCTTTCCCTGACACATATACTCTCCGATAACAACATTGCCCGGAGCAACAGCCTGTCTGACCTGACCGAGGACTTTTTCAAAATATGCCGCACTTGCACCAAAACCGGCTGTTCCAAACAGAAAAATCTTCTTCCCTTTTAATTTGGATAACAATTCCAGGGTCTTCTTATCTGCATTCCCTTTGTCCGTCCAAAATCCGATATACAGCAGATCGGATCCAGGTACCTGTGATCCGGTCTCCCCAAAGTGATCACACTTATCTTTTGGCAGCACTTCATAGATCGCCTCAGCCAACTTTTTTGTATTACCGGTTAAGCTGCTGAATACTATTGAATAATTTTCCATCTTCCTACCTCATTATCTTCTGTAAAAATCCTGATCTCATTTATTATGCCATCTGATCTCACCGTTTAATATGATCGGATAACGGATCAGCTTGTCTGAATCAAGGTTTTCCGCATGCATATCTACTGCTGTTATCTGATGATTATCATATGTGGTGTAATAATAGATTCCCTTTGTCGTGTTGCAGCATGAAGTATAGATCGTGATCTCATATGCGCCCTCTGATACCTCACAGCATCCCCGCTGCTGATCAACAGAGCCTAAAATATGGAAAAACTGGCTGACACTTTCGTTTTCCCCATCTCCGGATATTGCATTTAGTTTTGTAAATGCAACCTTTACAAATCTTGACTGGCTTGAAAGATCTCCCGGAATTCCCATTCCGCCCATTCCTCTGCTGTATGGATCCAGCTCCAGCACTCCTGCAAATGTACTTTCCGGCTGCTTTCTGGATACACCTGCAAAATTGTTAAGTGCAAACATCTGACCGGGGAATGGAGGATTATTTGTAAGTACGCCAACAGGATCATCATAGATGTGCATTCCGTCTTTCATGGATTCTACAACGATGCATTCCTCCTTGTCTGCGATCATCCAGTGAAGCTGTGCAGTTGGAAGCTGTTCACTGAAGGGGGTTCCCATAAGCTTCATATTGGAAAGCATCCTCCTTGCTTCAGCCACCGAAGCACATTGGGTAAGGATCCATGGAATAAATTCATATTGCGCCACCTGGACAAGATCCTTATCTGCCTCTGTCACTTCATCTGCATATGCCGCATTCCCCACAAAGTTAAGTCCTGCCATACCCAGTCCCTTTTCATTAGCCGCATCATAATAAAGCGGATAATCTCCTGCTACAAATGCCATTCCTATGAGAGCATAATGTGTTTTTGATTTTCCTGCATATCGAAAATCGAACTCATAATTTCTTGGAGTTATGGTCACCTCTTCCCCATAGGAAAACTCATAGTCAAGAGTTCTTCCCATATAAAAATCCTTTGTCTGATAAGTTGCTGCTGTACACATAGATCTACACCTCTTTCTTACAATAATCCTGCAAATAATCTCATGAAAAGCTGTCCAAGACGAAGATATGCACTGCGTCCTGTCCGGTATTGTTCTGTTACTTCCCGACATTCCTGCATTGTTTCTTCCAGATCATTTCTTATGGATAACACAGCCGGACTGTCTGCCATAAAGCATCCGTTTTCAAAATGATGATAAAGACTTCTGTAATCCAGATTTATGGTTCCGCAGGTTGCCATACAGTCATCTGCCACACTCATCTTGGCGTGGCAGAAGCCAGGTGTCCACTCATAGATCCGCACTCCATTTTTAACTAGTCCATGATAAAAAGAACGTGTAACACTGTAAATCATTTTTTTATCCGGGATTCCCGGTGTAATGATCCTTACATCAACTCCCCTCTTTGCAGTAAGACACAAAGCATGTGTCATTTCATCTGTAATGATCAGATATGGCGTTATAAACCAGCAGTATTTTTCAGCTTTGTTGACCATGCTGATATAAACTTCCTCTCCTACCTGTTCATCATCCATTGGACTATCTGCATAAGGCTGTACAAATCCGTTCTGAGCTGCCTTATATTCTGATCTTATAAAATATTTGCTGAAATCCTCATTATTATTCCTGTCATTGGCTGCATTCCACATTTCAAGGAATGTTGCTGTCAGCGACTGAACTGCATCGCCTTCAAGACGGATCCCGGTATCCTTCCATTGTCCGTAAGGATTAGTGTAATTAAAATATTCATTTGCCAGATTATAGCCGCCTGTGAAAGCTACTTTTCCATCGATCACGGTTATTTTTCGATGATCACGGTTGTTCAGAAATACATTCAGTCCCGGCATAAACGGATTAAATACCCGGCAGTGGATTCCGATCTGCTCCATCTTTTTTACAAAATCCGTATTAATAAATCCAATAGAGCCCATATCATCATAAAATACTCGCACTTCCACGCCTGCCTGTACACGCTCCTCCAGCACTTTCTGGATCTTTTTCCAGGCCTCTGCATCTTCTATCGCATGGTATTCCATAAAATAAACTTTTCAGCCTTTGACAGTGCCGATAATTGTGCTTCTAATCCTTTACCGCCTCATCATAATAAACAATATCCGTATTCTGGTATACGGGATAACCTGCATTTTTCCAAATATACTCACTGATATTTCCTGCTTTTGGGATTTTGTTTTTGATATTTTCCAGTTTTTCCCGATTATCCGGCAGAAGCGGCAGAAGCTTTCTGTCGATATCCGCATATCGTTCTCGCATTTTACGGGTTCCGCCATTTAAGCCAATCAGCAGATACAGTGCTACACCCATGATCGGAAACACAAGTATCAGAATGATCCATGGCATTTTCATGGAAGAGGTCTGGTCGGATGCATATAGTGCCAGAACCAGAATTCCTGCAAAAACTCTAGTCAGCAGATTAACGATCTCCGCATATTCATTCAGCCTTGTGATCACGATAATGATAAAAGCTGCTTCCAATAAAATACAAAGCACCGAAAAGCATAATCGAATGACACCGTTTTTCGTTTTTGCTCTGCCCTCCAGTGTATCCTGCTTCATAAAACCGCCCCTTTCTGCATTGAATGAGAATTTTCTGTTGTGCGTAAGCCTAACTGAATATTCCTGTTGCGTAATAAAATCAACATTTATCGTCTATACTGCAAACAGCGGAGTTCTGACCTGATGATTCCTTGTCCACTGTAATAAAAAATGAAATAAGAAGAAAGCCCTGGAAGCTGCAACTTCGAGGGCTTTTGATTTTTTTGTTATAAACACTTTAATTCTTTTTTGCCTGCGAGCATTATAGCATATGCGATTTTTCTTCGCAATATACTCTGTATACTTTTTAAGATGTTTTGTGCGGTGGTGCGGAGTATTTTCATGGGTTGCCCTCCTGTAAAAACGTATTTTCCGTTTTTATTCTCTGATTGTTATTGGGTCAAGTCAATCAAATCCTTGCTGACATGCCCTTGTCTGTTCAAATATCTATATTAAAGTGTCTCGTACATTGCTTTTAATTCTTCCAGAATCTTCTCCTTTGTTCTGCCAACCAGCCCCAACTGTTTAATATCCACGTTTTCATTTTTCATACGCTGGACAAACTCTTGAATATCGGCATAAACTCCTTGGGGAGCCACTACCTTGGCGGTGGGATCAATCAACTCCGTCAGACGGAAAACATCATTCTTATGTTTCTTGATATTTTTGCTATCAACGTGTTCTCCTGCGGCCTTACGATCTGTCAAATCCATCCACGCTTTTGCCTTAAACGGAATCAAATATGCCGCATCCAAGACAGTCACTCCTCCGTCATCATAATGTCACACGCAGTTCCACCAATGATAGCATATTGTTCTTCACTGCCCTTGAACCATTCCTTAAAGCTATCAATTCCTGTAACCATCTATCTTCCTCCACAGTTCATTCAACATTTCTTCTACTGCTTCTTCAACCCGTTCATCTGCATCTTCTCTCAATGCCAATGCCAGCGAAAGCTCATCTACAATGTTTCGCATGGACAATTTTCGTGGATTGTATCTCCACATCTCTACGGCCACTTGCACCTGCGAATTCAGCAAGCTATTGGTCATAACATCTTTCCATTGAGAGATTCTTTCTGCCGCATAACATCTGACATTCGGTGTGTTCAGCATGGAATACTCTGCCAACGCCGAATATCCACTTTCCAACAGCTCTGTTCCCACCAATTCTTTCGGAATATAAACCGTTCGTTTTATTGGATTCAGCAACTTATCTCCTGCTTTTTGGAACAGTGTTTTCGGAGAATCCTCAGATTGCATGATCCTCTGCACACCGACTTTCCTGATATGCAGCAATCCCATTTCTTCAAGCTGTCTTGATGCCCTTGATATAGAAGTAGGTGTCAGTTCCAAGTCCTTCGCAGCTTGACTTGTAGATAGTTCCTGTGCGCCTCCATAAATGAAATGCAGTAGAAGCATCTGCGCCGATGGAAGTATTTCCTCCCGTGTCTTTTTTTCGGCGCTGCACCGTTCCTGCAGATACACTGCCATAAAGGGCAAATAAATTTGCTTTCCATCTACAATAAATGGAATCTTCTCACGAATCAAATATTCTTTCTGGCGAAAGCTAAGTTCTTTTAGCACCAGCACAACAGGCAAGTTCTCATTATTCTGTATCCGAGCAATATGTTTTTTCAGTACTTCAATCTGCTCCAGTTCTGTCTTAGGATAAAGAAAAATCATCTTCTGTTCATTCATTGACACCATCTGTAAACGGTACCTTGTGGCTATAAAATTGGGCAAATGCTTAAACTCTACATCATCATAGGTAACCTTGACTCCCAGAACTTTATCGAGATATTCCATGTCATCACCTGCAATCTTAACTTTTTTTCTGTATTATAACTCTTTTTGAGTTAAGATACAATATTTGAGTTAAGAGCAGTTAAGAATCAACATTGTTAAAAATTATTTTTACAAAAAACCCGATGCAACATGAGCATTACACCCACACTGCACCGGACATTCCATGCCCCACTCTTGCTGTATCTTTTGAAACACTTGTGCGTTGACCACTGCGGCTCGTATTTTCAGCCGGTTACGGATGATTCCGGAGTCAGCTTGCAGAGCCATCAATTTTTCTTCGCTATAAGATGCCACTTCCCGTAAATCAAACCCGTCAAAAGCACGGCGAAACGCTTCCCGTTTATTTAAGACACATTCCCAGGTGAGACCTGCCTGAAAATTCTCCAAAATCAACATTTCAAACAGCATATGGTCATCGTGGACCGGTCTGCCCCATTCCTCGTCATGGTATCGCAGATAAGTGGTATTAGCCGGGTTCACCCAATGGCATCGAATCTTTCCATCTGCCCACTGCATTCCTTACTCCGCCTCCAAGAGAAAAATAACAGGCCGGATGCCGTCTGGACATGCAAACACACCAATTGTATCATCATTGAGCCAAGTGCCAGACGCTGAACCAGTTCCCCCAAGGACAACTGACGCGCCATAGGAGCAATCACCTGCCAAGCAACGCCACACATCCCATCCGGTGGATTGATGCCATCGCTGTACAGCACTTGACCTTTCTGATGAAAAGGACACTTCCCCAAATTAGGAATTGCATACTGTTCTGCCAGTTCCTGATAATATTCCGTCCGCAGCACGGTGATTTTAACCTTTTTATGCATTTGTATAGTCATTTTGAACCTGCTCCGAAATCGTCATGCCTCGCACGCCTCCCGGAGAGCAGGCAGCAGCTCATCCAGTCGCCCGTCCAGTCCGAAGGACTTCTCTTTGATATTGTCCACAATGTAGATCTCACCCAGATTGATGGTCACATAAGTGGCGTTTGGCTCGCTGGCCACCAGGCGCATCATTGGGGCCTTGATCAGCTGATTACGCCAGCCAATGCCCAGCTCCAAAACCACCAGTTTCTTCCCGTGGTAGGTTTTCAGAAAGTTTTGGAACCGTGCCTGGCTGCGGTATCCTGAATCATCCTCTGACCTGCGCCCATGTGGATGTCCATGGGACCGCCGCATTTTGGACAGCGCGGCACCAATTCAGCAGGCACATGGCCGCCCTGTTCGGCAGCCGATAATTTTTCGGCCACCTCCAGACTAGGATAGAGGGTGTCGTGGCAGGGGCGGGCACACTGCATCGTAAACCAGTTGCCCTCAATCTCATAGATTTTCGTCGGATCAAAGCCACACAGTTCAAAGTGACCTTCTCCGTTTGATGTGACGACAAAGTAATCTTTCTCTCCCACAATGGCCTTCAAATCGTTCATCACCGACGTAGCTGGTACTGCCCGCAGTAATGATGGATGAGCCGGGTCCAGAAGGCCCACTTTTCCTCCTCGCTGGGCCATCCAGCCATCATGCCCTGCAAAATGCACTCAAGGCCGTATTTCCGTTTAAAATCCCCAAACAGTCTTTCAAAGGCCGCATTGTCCGCAAACAAATGCAGTCCTTCGGTGATGGACAGGCCGTTACTGGCCCCGATCAGGATAGCGTCCGCTTCTCTGAATTTTTCCGCAATAGGTTTCCAATCAATCATATTCGTTCGTCCCTTTCTATTTTATGGTTGCTGCGATGGATCGCTCCTGCCGGAGGGCAGGCAGAGTTTCCGCCAAATCTCCTTGCAGATACAGGCTTCGTGCCCGCAGATGCTCTGGCCTATGAGATGCCTCTCGATTAAGACATGCATAAAAGACGTTTTCGTTTTTGGCAGTAAGTTCCCAGAAAGGCAGTTTGATGATACTGGGCGTCATCTCACCCACGCCAAGTTCCAACAGCAGGACTTTTTGTCGGTCTGATCCATTATCCAGCGTCGCAGGAATCTATGGTAGCGGTGCAGGTTATCCTGCCAGAAGGTTCCCTCCAGGAAGGTATCATCTCGTACCCAGGGGCACCAGCACCGCCCGCAATCCTGGCAACGAGGAACAGCCTCCTCCGGCAGACGAACATCTACCAAGTAACCCGTCAGTTCCTTCACTAGTTCGCGGTTTTCCCAAATATCATCCCGGCATGGCTGGCTACATTGGCAGCAGCTAAAGTCTCCCTGAAAGCGCCGCTTGGTTTCCAACCCTCATTGATCGTTATCTCTGCTTTCCATGGTGTCCCGTGCATCCCGTAGCGCTTGAGCAATGTCGGCCACAATGGTCATACCCTTGTCCTCCAACTGCTTGGGCAGGAAGTCATATTTGTCGTTGATAGCAATATATCGAGCATGGGGAAAGCTGAGGGTCAGGTTCCAGAAAGGCTCCTGGATGAACATGGGAGTCAGTCGACCAACACCCAGCTCCAGGAATAGAATCTTACTGTCTTTATGTTCCAGCACATAGCGAGAAATTTTTTCGTACTGTTCTTCGTATTTCTTTCCTTGCAGGAAATTCCCATATCCTCGCACCCAGGGGAATGCCTCGCCGCCGCAGTGAGGGCACCGGGGAATGAGATCCGTGGGAATCTTCGTGCCATCTCCCATAGCGGCCACCATACCAGCCACTGGCTTTACTGCATCCCAGGTGTCATCGGTACAGCAGGCGGCACACTGGAAGAACCGGTGATCTCCCTGGATTTCCGCCACCTTCTCCTCCGGGTAGAGTTTGACAAACTGGGTATCCTGGTTGGTGGTGAGGATGAAGAAGTCCTTGCCTTTCAGCAAAGCGTCTAAATCCAGATAGGGATGACGCACAGGTGCGGTCTGGGTGGTGTGAAGGAAGGTGGCGAGATACCCCCAATACTCTTCCCGGGTCTCCCAGGGGTGCATCATCCCTGCAAAAGCACCTTTAAAGTGGTACTTCTCAGCAAAAGGCCGGAAGTATTTCCGGTAGGAGTCGTTGTCCTCGTAGTAAAAATCTCCGCCACCGGCAGCGGACAAGCCGGAGCTCCGCCCACTACCACGCAGTCAGCTTCCTTTACCTCCTGTACCAACCGATTGATCTGTTCGCTATACGGCAGCGGCTTTTGGTCAGTCAGCTGATAAGGCGTACTGCCGGAAGCATAGATATGATAGTACTTGGAATAATTCATCTGGGTCTGCATGACCAAATCATCATAAAAGTTCATTGTCACCATTCCTTTCGAGTGGGTGTTATTTTTATTCTTACTTCAAATCATCTTAGCATCCTCTTACGTTACTGTCAATATGCTGTTATTATAAAAATAACATTAAATTTGAAAAGGAGATCACACCACGAAATATCCCGCCCGCCTTACGGAAGGGAGGGCTGCTGATCAGCGTGAAGGGACATCCACACCAATCCTACCTGTGGCGCGGGTGTAAATATCCAACTGGTGCTGCGGGATTTTTACTTGGACATTCAAAAAACAGCGGAACAAAGAATGCAGGAAATCACACTGAAAGACGTGCTGGAACAATATCACATGAAGTTAGAAGGGATGCTCTTGCAGCGTTTATGACAGATTGATTTTCAGAAACTCTTCCATTTGGGACAAAAAATTCTTCTGAATGGGAAATACAGAACCGCCTTGCGGGACTATAATGGGAACCAGAAAGGCTGATACCCCGTATGGGTATTCTGCTTTCCAGAAAAGGAGGTTTCAAATATGCAGGAAAAGTACAATGTCACAGGCATGACTTGTGCGGCCTGCCAGGCCAGGGTACAAAAAAGCGTATCCAACCTGACCGGCGTGCAAGAGTGCAATGTCAATCTGTTAAAAAACAGTATGGTGGTGACTTACGACGACAAAAATGTAAACAGTGGCAGATCATCGCCGCTGTAGAAAAGGCGGGCTATGGCGCATCCCTACAGCAGGTCAAAGGAAAATCAGCTGCACAGGCGGTCTCCCCGGTGGACACGGCGAAAAAGGAATATGAGGCGATGCGCCGTCGAGTAATCTGGTCCTTTGTATTCACTATCCCTTTGTTCTATATCTCAATGGGACATATGTTGGGCTGGCCGCTGCCGGGTGTCTTTCTGGAAACGGAAAGCTCCATGATCTACGCCCTGACCCTGTTTTTACTGGTTCTGCCAGTAGCAATTATCAACAACAAATACTATCGTATGGGTTTTAAGACCCTGTTCCACGGATCGCCCAACATGGATTCCCTAATCGCATTGGGTTCCGGTGCCTCCCTGGCCTACGGAATCTACGCCCTCTATAAAATTGCCTGGGGCTTTGGCCACGGAAATTTGGCGCTGGTAGATCAGTTTGCTCACGACCTCTATTTCGAGGGAGCGGGCACCATTCTCACTCTCATTACTCTGGGCAAATTCTTCGAGGCGCGTGCCAAGGGCCGTACCTCTGACGCAATCAACAAACTGATGAATCTGGCTCCAAAGGAAGCCACAGTAGTCCGGGACAGTGTGGAGTCTGTCATTCCCGCCGAAGAAGTGGCGAAAGGCGACATTCTGATCGTCAAGGCCGGAGAGCGCGTCCCTGTGGACGGCGTGCTGCTTGAGGGCAGCGGCTCGGTGGATGAGAGCGCCATTACGGCGAGAGCATTCCTGTGGACAAGCAGGCCGGTGATAAGGTCATCGGCGCTACCATCAATCAGAGCGGCTACTTTAAGATGCGGGCTGACAAAGTGGGCGATGAGACCGCACTTTCTCAGATTATCCGACTGGTGGACGAAGCCACCAGCTCCAAAGCGCCTATCGCCAAGTTGGCGGATAAGATGGCCGGAATCTTTGTCCCGATAGTCATCGGTATCGCTCTGCTTGCTATGGTGGTGTGGCTGATTTGCGGCGCGACCTTCGAGTTCGCCATGACCATCGCGGTATCGGTACTGGTGGTCTCCTGCCCCTGCGCTTTGGGACTGGCGACCTCCTACGTGCCATCATGGTAGCACCGGCCGAGGCGCATCTAACGGCATCCTCATTAAATCCGCAGAAGCTCTGGAGACTGCCCACAGTGTAAATGTGGTTGTCATGGATAAGACCGGCACCATCACCCAGGGAAAACCTGTAGTCACCGATCTCAAATGCCACAGTGGAGTTACCGAAAAACAGCTTCTTCAGATTGCCGCGTCCCTGGAAAAACTTTCGGAGCATCCTCTGGCCCGTTCCATTGTGGCTGAAGCCGAGAAGCAGGACACTCAGCTTCTTCCAGTGGAGCAGTTTGAACAGATTCCTGGTCAGGGCATCAAAGGAAGCATCAAAGGACTCGCCTGTCTGGCTGGCAACCAAAAGTTACTGAATGCCGAGGGCATCCACGACGAGGCGCTGGAACAGCTTCAAGATCAGATGGCGGATCAGGGCAAGACACCGCTGTTCTTTGCTGCGGCGGGTAAGCTCATCGGCATGGTCGCAGTGGCAGATGTGGTGAAGCCCACCAGCAAGCAGGCCATTGCTGATCTTCAGACCATGGGTATTGAAGTAGTCATGCTTACCGGTGACCATCAAAAGACCGCCGAGGCCATTCGCAAACAAGTAGGTGTAGACTGTGTGGTAGCCGAGGTACTGCCTCAGGATAAGGAGCGTGAGGTGCGCTCCCTTCAGGCGAGCGGCAAGAAGGTAGCATGTAGGTGACGGTATCAACGATGCACCTGCTCTGGCCCGCGCCGATGTAGGCATCGCAATTGGTGCTGGCACTGATGTGGCTATGGAGTCTGCGACATCGTACTGATGCGCAATGATCTTTTGGATGTGACTGGAGCTATTGAACTCTCTAAGGCCACCATCCGCAACATTAAAGAAAACTTGTTCTGGGCTTTCTTCTACAACATCATCGGCATTCCCATCGCCGCCGGATGCTGGTACACAGCCTTCAATCTGAAGATGAATCCGATGGTGGCGGCGTTGGCTATGAGCTTCAGCTCGGTGTTTGTAGTGTCCAACGCCTTGCGCCTGCGGTTCTTCAAACCCAAGCATGGCTCAGCGGTCTCCGACAACACAGCAGAGACTAGCACTTCTGTCACTACGGAATCTCCCGTACAGAAGATTTCCGTCAAGCAAACAACAATAAAGCAATCGAATGGAGGAATTACTATGAAAAAAGACTGATGATCGAAGGAATGATGTGCCAGAACTGCGTCAAGCATGTTACCCATGCCCTGGAGGGTATCTCTGGTGAGTCCCATGTCCAGGTAAGTTTGGAGGACAAAAAGGCCACTGTTGAGGTCCCGGAGTCCGCTACCAACGAAACCCTGAAAGCGGCAGTTACCGAGGCAGGCTACGAAGTCACGGAGATTATCCCCCATGGAGGCTGATAAGGCTCACATAACCCATTCCATTAAGATTGCCAGGGGACAGCTGGACGGCATTTTGCGAATGATCGAAGAGGATCGCTACTGCGTGGACATTTCCAATCAGCTGTTGGCAACTCAGGCTCTTTTGAAGCGAGTGAATCAAGAGATTTTGCGGGCCCATATACGTGGCTGTATCCGAGAGGGACTGCATACGGACGAGCCCAACCCAAAACTGGAGGAAGCTCTCCAACTGTTGGAAAAGCTGGTTACATAATAATAAACAATGGAGCGGCCAAATTTGAATGATCGGCCTAAATTAATCAAGGAGGAAACCAATATGAAACTTGGCATTATTCGTTGTATGCAGACAGAGGATTACTGCCCCGGAAGCCGGGATTTTCGGACAATCCGAGAGAGAAAAGGCGCTTTTATGGGAGCGGATGATATTCAGTTAGTGGGCTTCATCAACTGCGGTGGCTGCCCTGGAAAAAAGCGGTGCTGCGGGCCCGTTCTCTGGTAGAACAGGGCGCTGACACCATTGCTTTTGCTTCTTGCATCAGCAAAGGGACTCCCATTGGTTACCCTTGTCCTTTTGCTAAGCGTATGCGGGAGCTGGTGCAGAAAGAGGTAGGCGATGGTGTCCGCATCTTGGATTACACCCATGACGCTGGTCCTAAACCAGAAACATCTCAGAAGTAAAGTTTCTTTTCCCTCCGGCCTATGGTAAAATAGACTTCAAGGAGGAATGCTAAATGATTCAGAAACACTTACCCCACGACCACGGACAAACTATCGAGCAGGAACTGGAACATATGCCCAGCGTAGAAAGCTTTCAAACCGTAGCTGATATTTTCAAGCAGCTGGGGGATGGCAGCCGTATTCGCATTTTTGGTTGCTTTGCCACTGTGAGGAATGTGTTATCAATCTTTCGGCCATGGTAGATATGAGCAGTCCTGCAGTTTCTCACCATCTCAAGCAGTTGAAATCAGCAGGTCTGATCGTTAGCCGGCGGGACGGAAAAGAGGTCTATTATAGAGCTGCCGATACCGAACCGGCCCAAAATTTCCACCACATGATTGAGTGGCTTGTAAAAATTGCCTGTCCCTCGCAAGTAGAAACACAGAAAGGAACACCATGAAAAAAGAAGAATCCAAAGTTATCGCTCAAAAACTCCAAAAGATTCCAAACGGCACCCTCGCCTTGAAGCATTGCCGGGCTGGTGGAACGAGTAGCACACTCTTTGGAGCAACTTTTATGCAGGTTCAGACTAGTCCAACAGAGACAACCTATTCATTTATAGGTCCAGTAAAAAAGCGCCTTCCCGGACTATTTCTGTTCATATAAGATCATTGAAAATTATTCCGGATTTTTACATTTTCTGAGAAAATGATTGTAGCTTCTAATATAAAGCGCCAGCTCCATCTATAATTTTTCAAATCATAAAATCCAACTATCCTGCCCATTTAAAAGCGGGAAATGAAATGTGTGATACACTATTTTCTTTGTCAGATTTCTTCTAAATTATACATCAGATACCGCCATTTACGCAAGATGCTTTGACCACTATTTTACCTCTTTTTTCTCACATGCTCTGATTTGATCTCATAAATAAAACCGGCAGAGATTTTGCTCTCCACCGGTCTGCTTTTATCCTAATTATGTTCCCCTTGCATTGATTTTGCTAATGATGTCAGCAACACAGCCATTTCCGGATTGCTGAGAACTTTTGCAAGCAACTCTGCGTCCACTCCTTCTGGAACTTCCATCATCGTCCTCTTTCTGTATCATGGATTTGCGGATTCAGATTCTTCCTGTTATAAAAGGAATCTTCCAACAGTGTCGCATTGCGCCGTCTGTCTTCATCTATGATATGCGAATATACTTCTGTAACCATATCTGCCTGTGCATGACCAGAATCCCCCTGTACCGCCTTTATATCACCGCCGTTCAGCTTAAGCCTATAGGTAACACTCATATGCCGGAAGCTGTGAAACACAATCTGTGGTAGATCATGTTGTTTGATCAGCTTATTCAGGGAATCTCTGATATACGCACCTCCCCTTGGAAGTCCATATTCAGTAGCAAGGATAAGGCCATAATCCTGGTATTCTTCCTGCAAAATATCCTTTATCTCCTCCTGCTGTGCTTTCCATGCAATCAGTTCTTCAGCTACGCTCCTGGGTAAAAACACTTTCCGCACACTGCTTTCTGTTTTTGGTGTTTTCATAATGCGTATCGTCCTATTCGTTTTCCGCTCCTCTGGAAATATGACGATCACATCTTTCTGGTCTAATTCCTCTAACGCTTTTTTGCTGACCCTCTGCACTTCCTTATTTACATAAAGATACGCCCTGTTTTCTTTGATAGCTTCTTCCGATATATCCACGCAATCCCAGGTAAGCCCCAGTAGTTCTGCTTTTGTCAATATAAGTCTAAAAAAATTTGCTTTTAATTCGCAAAAAGCACCACTGTTTTCATCCAGTGATGCTCCTGCGAACAATCTTATTCCGTTTATGCTTTTTCTTCTTTGTAGAAAATGTCATCCATCTTCCAGCTTATCTCCATACGACCTGGTTCATAAATAAAGACTTTCTCAATAATCTTTGACAGCTGTATTTTGTCAAAATCCTGCAATGCTGCAATCTCATTTACTTCCATTTCTTTTTCTGTTGCTTCATCACATTTTTTCTTCGCTGTAGCAATCTCATTCTCCAATTCTGCTATCTGCAAAGTGATTTCTGAAATACGGGAAGTCGTTTTTTCCAGTTCTTCCATATACCCTTCCTTGTCCAACACTTCTGAACGATAATCAGAATACAGTTTCATTTTTCTTGACGAGAGTCGCTTTTTTTCACTTTCCAGTGTTGCGATATTTTCTTCTTTCAAAATTGTTTTATGCCATTCACTTTTCTTTTTCTCAAGATTTTCCGAAATGAGTTGTGCCATATTTCTGGCTGCATCCAGTACTGTTTCTTCTGCTTCTTTCCTGTCCATTTTACTTTCCACACACCCACTAAGACCGCTGATATGTGCCTGCATACAGCGATACCCAGTCTCTCTGCTGGTAAAACCAAGTCTTCTTCCACAGGTCGGACAAAAGAAAATAGGGCAGGCTACTCCTCTTTTTGTAAGAACTCTTTTCTGGTTAGTAAATGCTTTTTCATTTGCTTTCTGGAATAATTCATCGGATATAATTGGTTCATGTGCATTTTCTACAACAATCCACTCTTCTTTATCATTGGAAACCAATTTATTGCTTCCTGTTCTTGCCACTCTCTTTTTATTCCAAATAATTTTTCCAAGATACACTTCATTTTTGAGCATATCTGAGATTGTTGTGACTGACCAGAGTTTCTTTTCTTTTTCGTTTTCTCTGTGCATTTTTATACCTTTTCTGCACATATACTCCCGGCATGTAAGCACATGGGTTTCGTTCAGATATTTTGCTATCTGTCCTTTTGTTTTCCCATCTGCCGCCATTGTGAATATCAGTTTCACTATTTCAGCCGCTTCTGGGTCTATAACCAGATGATGCTTATCTTCTGGATCTTTAATATATCCATATTTGGGAAAAGCCGGCATATATTCACCGTTTTTAGCATGTGTTTTCATAGCAGAACGAACTTTTCTGGACAAATCTCTGCTGTACATTGCATTCAGCATATTTTTTAACGCTACGCTCATTCCTCCAGTAAAACCAGAGGAATTGATACTGTCAAAGCCATCGTTAATTGAGATAATTCGAATACCAAGGACTGGCAGGATTTTTTCCAGATAATTCCCCACTTCCAGATAATCTCTTCCAAATCTTGAAAAGTCCTTTATAACAATACTTTTTATACGTCCTGTTTTTGCATCTTCCATCATCCTCTGAAAGCCAGGACGGTTAAAGTTTGTACCACTGTACCCATCGTCTACATATTCAACTACTGGACAGTTAGTAAATTCGTCCTGTTTTTTGATAAATTCGTTTTATCAGCATTCTCTGTGCACTGACACTGTTACTTTCGGCTTTTATACTGCCATCTACATCATTATCCTCCGACGAAAGTCTGATATAAACAGCGATACATTCTGTTACTGGCATAACTCAGCCTCCCGTTCTTTTGCATATTTTCTTAATTCTTCCAACATATCATCATACACCAAACGTACCGTAATAGAACCGCTTTCATGTATTTCGATTTTTTCTACAAAAGCATTGACCATTTCCTTTGTCAGCGTTCTCGTATTGCGGTATTTATTGATCAATGTTTCCCATTCTTCCTCTGTGTGAAAATTTTTTTCATATCCAACCTGATGCTTTAATAAAATTTCCATGTTATTCTGGATCTCTTTTTCTGTTTCCGCATCCTGCTTTGAAAATGTTTCATACTGCTCTGCATCAATAATACGGCACACATAATCCTCAAACAATCTTTCCCGGTGTACTGCCACTTTTTCCAGTTCTTTCCGGCATTTCTTGATTTCCCTGTTAAACACATCATATTTTTTAATGCTTTCCTGTCTTTGATTCAACCGCCGAATCAAATCTACATTTTCAACATATACATTGATATGTGCACGTATCACACGCAGTACATAATCATTCACTTCCAAATCAGTGATAGAATGTGGCGTACACTTCCCGTGGAGCTTATTATTTCCACAGTAAAACCTACGATGATTGCCTTTTGTTTTCCCATATAAATACATGGTTTTTCCACAGTCTGCACATACAATTTTCTGCTTGAAAAAGTTGAAGTCTCTTACATTATTGCCATTTGATTTACGAGCTTCATTAACCCGTTTTACGATATGACCAATCTTTTCCTGTACCTCATCAAAATCCTTTCTGCTCACAAGTGCCTCATGGGTATTTTTGATAATGATCCATTCTTCTTTCTGATTCATTTTCTGTCTCTGTGCAGCCCAGGAATCATTGGTAAACTGATTATGCACACTATCACCGGCATAATATTGATTCTCAAGGATTTTGTGGACTGTTCCTCCACTCCATGTCCATGTCGCTGACTTTTCATTTGCTTTTCCTGCTTTATCCAGCTTGTAGGCTTTCGGGCAGAGATACCCATCCGCATTTAATTTCCGGGCAATCTCTGCATAAGTCATTCCATCAATAAAATACTGAAATATCTTTTTCACCACTGGTGCCGCTACCGGATCTGGAATCAGCTGATGAGGATTATCCTTGTCTTTTTCATAACCATAAGCCATCTGACCGGAAGGAAATTCGCCATTTGCCCAGCTCGTCCGGTATGAACTTCTTATTTTCTTTGCCAAATCTCTGGAATAAAACTCATTATACACGTTTGACATGCTGATCAGCAGACTTATGTCATCTCTGAACGAATCATAATGATCATTCACCGAAATAAAACGCACATTAAAGAATGGGAACACTCTTTCAATATAGCTTCCCGCCTCTACATAATTTCTTCCAAGCCTAGAAAGATCTTTAACAATAACACAGTCAATATTTCCCTCTTTGATGTCCTGCATCATCTCATTAAAACCATCTCTCTCAAAATTAGTTCCGGTTTTAGATATATCATAATATTCCTTTGCAACCACGATATCTTTCTGTTCTTTTACGAAATTATGAAGCAGAACCATCTGCGTTTCTATCGTATTTCTTTCTCTGTTCTTTTCACTCTCATAGGAAAGCCTTGCATAAAGGGCTGCATGTGAAACTTTTTCACACTGGTTTTCAGCTTCTGTAACCAAATTTTCTTTATTTCCAACATTCACATAATCTACTTTTCTTGATTTTCGAGCCATTTATACGACCTCCCTCTTTTGAATTTCTATTCTTCCGTCCATACCTGTGCTGACATCGCATCCCACCGACTGTATCTGCCGTAACAAAGATTGATAACAATCATCAAAATTAAATCTGACTTCAATATGTTTTTTGTCATATACTAATATCTGGTCAATCAGTTCAACAGCAACAGTTCTTGTAAGTTCCTGTATATTCTGATGCTCGGCAAAATAATCCAGCCAATGATATTTATCACTTTTTGATTCCAGGACTTCACTGATCTGTTGATCAATGCTTCGGACTGCTTCCTCGGCTTTTTTCCGTTTTTCTGTGTACCCGTCATGAAGCTCTTTATAATCTTCTTTTGAAATGATTCCTTCACGGAAATCCTCATATAGATAATCTCTTAACTCCCGGCATCGCACGGCTTCTTTTTCTTTTGCTTCTTTTCTAATTTCCAGTTCTTTTATATCCAATTCTTGAAATGGTACTTCATGGATAAAATCCATGATTTTTTTCATATCAAGGATATTTTCAATATGGATTTTTACCAGTTCCAATACTGTTTCTTCTAGTTTACCCATTGGTATTCTGTGTGCTGCACACGCTTTCGTAGCCGCATGTCTGGAACAGATATAGTAAGCATATACCTTTCCTCCTGCCGGAACATCCCGTTTGATCATCATTGCCCCACAGTCTCCACAAACCACAAGTCCAGATAATGGATATACCTTTTCCTCGTTCGGAGAAGTCCTTGTATCTATCCCTAATAATCTCTGCACCAGTGCAAATTCTCGTTCTGATACGATAGCCTCATGGTTTTTTTCAATTCTAACCCAATCTGTCTCCGGCTTTTTCATCAATTTTTTTACTTTATGGTTTGGTGTTGTTCTTTTTCCCTGCACCAGAGTTCCAGTGTATACTTCATTTTCAAGGATTCTTTTTACCGACATGGCGCTCCATTCTGCCTGTTCGTGTGTTTTAAAATTATCCTGAATCCTTATTCCAAGACTGTGCTTGTATTCCATTGGTGAAAGAACACCCTGTTTGTTCAATGCATTGGCAATTGCTGTCTGGCTCATACCTGATAATTTCATGCGGTAAATTTCTTTGACGATACCTGCCGCATATGCATCTATCACCAGTTTGTTTTTATTATCTGAATCTTTCTGGTAGCCATACGGTGTAAACGCTCCGATATATTCCCCATTTTTTCTCTTTACTTCCAGGTGGCTTCTTATTTTGATAGAAATGTCACGGCAATATGCATCGTTAATGAGATTCTTGAAGGGAATTACGATTTCGTCTGCCTGACTTTTCCCTTCCAGGCTGTCATAATGATCATTGACCGCAATAAACCGCACGCCAAGTGCCGGAAATAATCTTTCGATATATTTTCCGGCATCAATATACTCACGTCCAAAACGGGAAAGGTCTTTTACAACGACACAATCCACAATTCCTTTTTTGATATCTTCCAGCATCATCTGAAATGCAGGACGTTCAAAAGATGAGGTTAGATAACGATACTTTTTGAAACACAGTAAAATCAAGGTTTTTCGGACAACGGACAAGCATGGTTTGTACTACAACTAAATATTGCACCGCACAAGCGGCGTTCCCACTTCCACACGGAAGAACAGGAACGCCGCTTTTTTCATGCCCTTTGTTACGCAGTAGGGGCAGAAAAAGCCTTGCTACAAGCGGCTTTGCGAGTGCGAAAACCACTTAGGCGATACTTGATACCTAAACCCTCAAAATCGCCGTTCTACTGCGTAACAAATCCACAGCAAAAGGAGTGATGAAGCTATGGCAGTTTTCCGTGTGGAACGCAACACAGGCTACACCGTAATGAGCAACCACCACTTACGCAATAAGGAGCTTTCCTTAAAGGCAAAGGGGCTGTTATCTCAAATGCTGTCCCTGCCGGAGGATTGGGACTATACCCTTTCGGGGCTGTCCTACATCAACCGGGAAGTATCGACGCTATCCGTACCGCCGTTTGGGAGCTTGAAAAAGCCGGATATATCACAAGGCGGCAGGGACGCGACGAGAAAGGCAAAATGACCGCTATCGAGTACACCATTTACGAACAGCCGCAGCCGCCGGAATTGGATTGCCCGGTATTGGAAAATCCAACAGCGGATAACCCGATATTGGAAAATCCGACAACGGATAATCCGACGTCGGAAAATCCAACGCAATTAAATAAAGATATACAAAGAACTAACTTACCAAAAAAAGAAAAATCAAATACGGATTTATCAAGTACCCATTCCATTCCTATCCATTCCCTAAATCCCTTGCCTTATGGCGAGGACGAAACGGCACAGCCGCCGGAACGGAAAAGAACGGAAAGGAACGACGCTTACAGAGTGTATGAGGAAATTATCAAAGACAATATCGCCTATGACATTCTCTTACAGGACAGAAGCCTTGACCGCGACCGTCTGAATGAAATTGTTGACCTCATGCTTGAAACCGTCTGTACGGCAAGAAAGAAAATCCGTATTGCCGGGGACGATTACCCCGCCGAGCTTGTGAAGTCAAAGTTTATGAAGCTGAACAGCGAACATATTCGCTTTGTGCTTGACTGTATGCAGGAGAACACCACGAAAATCCGCAACATCAAGCAGTACCTAAAGGCGGTGCTTTTCAATGCCCCGTCTACCATTGACAGCTACTATACTTCCCTTGTCGCTCACGATATGGCAAGCGGCGCGCTTGCACCGAGAAAGCCAAAGTACGGCGACCTGGACTATTACACCTACAACGAGGGCGAAAGCCTGTAAACGAAAAAAGGAGGATTTACCACATGGCACAGAAAACAGGAGCTTTGATTTTTGATGAAACCGCTGACCGCTACGACATTCGCTTTGACATTGCCGACTATTACGGCGGCTTGCATTGCGGCGAGTGCATGGACGTATTCACAGGCGGCAAATGGAAGCCGACCCGGATTGAGTACGGGGACAACTGGTATCTTGTAGGTATTCGCGCCGAGGACTTGAACGGGCTGCGGGTGCGGATTTAACGGGGCGGCGTGAACAACGGACGCCCTTTTTTCACGCCCAAAAGCGGCGTACCACCCTAACACTATCATTACTACCGGGAAAGGAGGACGGTAAACATTGCAGGACGAAATCAACGAAAAGTGGTTGCGCTCTCGGTCAAGGGAGCAAAGCTGACCGCTGAAATGCTGCAAAAGGCAATCAAAGCCATGCTTGCACAGGCAAAAAAGCAGCAGGAAAAACAGCCCCACGGGAAGCAGACGCTAAAGCAGCTTGCGAAGCAGAACGCGGGGCTTTCCAACATTGAGATAACTGAGGGCAATATCAAAGCCTTTGAGCAGACGGCAAAAAAATACGGTATCGACTTTGCCCTAAAGAAAGACAGCACCGAAACGCCGCCCCGTTATCTTGTATTTTTCAAGGGGCGGGACGCGGACGCTCTGACCGCAGCCTTTAAGGAGTTTTCCGCAAAGAAGCTGACACAGGAGCAAAAGCCCTCTATCCGAAAGGCACTTGCCACATTCCGGGACGCAGCAAAGCAGCTTAATGCGAACCGTCAAAAGACAAAACACAAGGACAGGGAGGTATCGCTATGAAGCCGAATATCAAGAAGTTGCTTATCCTAAACGCCCCCTATCTGCTCTTTGTGTATCTCTTTGATAAAGTCGGACAGGCGGTGCGGCTCTCGCCGGGGGCTGGCCTCTCCGGCAAGCTGCTTTCCATTGGCAGCGGCTTTTCCGCTGCCTTTTCAAATGCCCTGCCGAGTTTTGCCCCTATGGACTTGCTTATCGGCATTGTCGGGGCTGTCGTTATCCGGCTTGCGGTCTATGTGAAAGGCAAGAACGCAAAGAAATACCGTAGGATCTATAAAATATCTATGATTAGAATGTTTACTTTGGCGAGTAAACTGACGAAAACTGCGAATGTACGGTTCTAAAAGAAGACCATATAGAAATGTATCTTCATTCCCTTTATCACGCAGGAGCTTTTTCAGCGGGGCGCAGCCCTTTACTATGGGCTGAACGCACTTTCTAACAACATGATACTCTGCGACCGAAAGCAGCTTAAAAACCCCAACGGGCTTATTCTTGGAACACCGGGAAGCGGGAAATCTTTTGCGGCAAAACGGGAAATGACAAACGCTTTTCTCATTACCGACGACGATATTATCATCTGCGACCCCGAAGCCGAGTATTTCTCCCTTGTGCAGCGTTTGGGCGGGCAAGTGATACGCCTGTCGCCAACAGGAAAAGGCATGGACGGCAAGCCCCAGTATGTGAATCCTATGGATATAAACCTCAATTACAGCGAGGACGACAACCCGCTTGCTTTGAAATCCGACTTTATCCTTTCCCTCTGCGAGCTTGTTATCGGTGGAAAAGAGGGTTTGCAGCCCGTGGAAAAAACCGTCATTGATAGGTCTGTCCGTAATGTTTACAGACCGTTTTTAGCCGACCCCGACCCGGCAAAAATGCCGATTTTGGGCGACCTTTACAACGAGCTTTTGAAGCAGCCGGAGCCGGAAGCTGCCCGCATTGCGGCGGCATTGGAGCTTTATGTTTCCGGCTCTCTGAACGTCTTTAACCACCGTACCAACGTGGAGCTTTCAAACCGTCTTGTCTGCTTTGATATTAAGCAGCTTGGAAAGCAGCTCAAAAAGTTAGGTATGCTCATTGTGCAAGACCAGGTGTGGAACCGCGTTACCGTAAACCGCGCCGAGAAAAAAGCGACCCGCTACTACATGGACGAATTTCACTTGCTTTTGAAAGAGGAACAGACCGCAGCCTATTCCGTGGAGATTTGGAAGCGTTTTCGTAAATGGGGCGGCATACCGACGGCAATCACACAGAACGTCAAAGACCTTTTATCAAGCCGCGAAGTCGAGAATATCTTTGAAAACTCCGATTTTGTCCTCATGCTCAATCAGGCACAGGGCGACCGGGCTATCCTTGCAAAGCAGCTTAATATCTCCCCACAGCAGATGAAGTATGTGACCCACACCGAAGCGGGCGAGGGACTTATCTTTTACGGAAATGTGGTGCTGCCGTTCATTGACCGCTTCCCGACGGATACCGAGCTTTACCGTCTGCTTACGACAAAGCCGGAGGAAGTGAGCAAAGCATGAAAACGGACGTAATCATCAACCGCGACGCCTCTATGCCCTGCGGGAGCTGCCGAGTGAAAGCGTGAACTGCTGCGTCACAAGCCCGCCTTACTATGGACTAAGGGACTACGGGCTTGATATGCAGATTGGACGGGAGGACACGCCGGAGCAGTATATCGGGCGGCTTGTGGAAGTGTTCCGGGAGCTGCGCCGGGTACTCAAAGACGACGGGACATTTTGGCTGAATATCGCAGATACCTACTGCGGCAGCGGTATGAAAGCGGGCTGCAAGCAAAAGGATTTAATCGGTATTCCGTGGCTTTTAGCCTTTGCCCTGCGCTCTGACGGGTGGTATCTGCGGAGCGATATTATCTGGCTGAAAGAAAATCCCATGCCGGAGAGCTGCCGCGACCGACCGAGCCGCTGCTATGAGCATATCTTTTTACTGACGAAATCAAAGAAATACTACTATGACGCTGCCGCCATTGCGGAGCCAATCGCGCCGGGAACGGCAGCGCGGTACAGGCAAGGGCGCGGCGCAGGACACAAATACGCCGAGGAAGTACCGGGACAGGGCAAGGTACAGGGTATCAATAAAGCCCGCAGCGGCGGCTATTATGACGACGCCCTTATGCCGACCACAAGGAACAAGCGGGACGTTTGGATTATCAATACCGTACCGTATAAGGGCGGGCATTTTGCCGCTTATCCCCCGAAACTTGCGGAAACGTGCATACTGGCGGGCTGTCCGGCGGGCGGCGTTGTCCTTGACCCGTTTTTCGGCAGCGGTACAACCGGGCTTGCAGCGAAAAGCCTTGACCGTCGCTATATCGGGATTGAACTGAACGCCGAGTATTGCGCCCTTGCAGGGGCGCGGATTGGAGGTGGTAACACTTGAAAGACCCATTAAAGCCCCGTGATAAAATCACGCAGAAAATGACCCGCGACGGGGCTATTGCAGAAAATCAGACCACGGGAGACACGGAACGTATCAGCAAGCGGACGCAGGACGCGGATTTTCAGAAATCCCCGGAGCAACAGGCAGCACAAGACGCAGCGCAGCTACAAGGTGCAGCTTCCCCGACTTCTCCCTTGCCCCATGTGCCGGGAGCTGCCCCCAAAGCAGACACAGGCAAAACAGAGCGCGTCATGGAGCATATCGAAGCCGCCCATACCCGCAAAGCGTCTAAAAAAGCGGTACGAAAGGCACAGGCAGAAGCTACCGCCGGGACGAAATCTTCCCGGCTGCAATTTACCGACGAGGAACGCGCTGCCCCGGAGCTTGAAAAGTATATCAAGAAATCCGACAAAGCCGCTGACCGACTGGATAAGGCAAAGGCAGCTATCCCCAAAGAAAAGAAACTTACGAAAGAGCGCACCTTTGACGAAGCCACCGGGAAAGGCAAGACCCGCCTGCACTTTGAGGAAAAGGACAAGCCGCCCGGATTTAAGGACAAACACAGCCCCTTATCCCGCCCCGCACAGGAAGCCGGGATTTTGGTACACAACAAAATCCATTCTGTCGAAAAGGATAATTCCGGCGTGGAGGGCGCACATAAGAGCGAGGAAGCCGCCGAGCGCGGCGCAAAGTACGGGGTAAGGAAAATCAAGCAGGGCTACCGCAGCCACAAGCTGAAACCCTACCGGGAAGCGGCAAAGGCTGAAAAAGCTGCTTTCAAGGCAAACGTGGATTTTCAGTATCATAAGACCCTGCATGAGAACCCACAGCTAACCAGTAACCCTATTTCCCGTTTTTGGCAGAAACAGCAGATTAAAAAGCAGTATGCAAAGGAAGCCCGCAATACTGCAAAGGGTATCAAGGGCGCAGCGGAACGCACCCGCAAAGCGGCAGCCAAAGCCGCCGAGAAAACGAAGCAGACAGCGGCGTTTGTGGCAAGACACCCGGCGGGCGTGGCAATCGCTGTCGGGGCGCTGCTGCTTTTCATTATGCTTCTGTCCGGGCTGTCCTCTTGTGGTGCAATGTTTTCCGGCACGTTAAACGGCGTGCTTGGAACGTCTTATACGTCCGAGGACAGCGACCTTGTGGAAGTGGAAAATGCCTATGCCGGACTGGAAAGCGGGCTGCAAAACGAGATTGACGCTATCGAAAGCACCCACCCCGGCTATGACGAGTACCGCTATGACCTTGCAAATATCGGGCATAACCCCCACGAATTAGCGTCCTATCTGACCGCAAAATACCAAAGCTACACCCGCGCCGAGGTACAGAGCGAATTACAACGGATTTTCAATCAGCAATACAAGCTGACGCTGACCGAGGAAGTGGAAATACGCTACCGGGAGGAAGAACGCACCGACACATGGACAGACGAGGACGGCAACGAGCATACGGACACCTACACGGTACAAGTGCCTTATGAGTATTACATCTTAAACGTCAAGCTGACGAACACCCCGCTATCCACCATTGCGGAAAATAATCTGACCCCGGAACAACTGGAAATGTACCGGGTGTACTTGCAGACAAGCGGGAACAAGCCCCTTATCTTTGGCGGCGGCTCTCCCGACACTTCCGCGTCCGAGGATTTAAGCGGCGTGGACTTTGTAAACGGAACGCGCCCCGGTAATACCGCTATCGTTGACCTTGCAAAGCAGCAAGTCGGAAATGTGGGCGGCTATCCGTATTGGAGCTGGTACGGCTTCAACTCCCGCGTGGAATGGTGCGCCTGTTTTGTGTCCTGGTGCTACGGGCAAATGGGGCTTTCCGAACCGCGCTTTGCCGCCTGCCAGTCGCAGGGTATTCCGTGGTTTACCTCTCACGGACAATGGGGAGCGCGGGGCTATGAAAACATTGCCCCCGGCGACGCTATCTTTTTTGACTGGGACTTAGACGGCAGCGCAGACCATGTTGGGCTTGTTATCGGCAGGGACGAAAGCCGCGTCTATACCGTTGAGGGCAATTCCGGCGACGCCTGCAAGATTAAGAGCTATCCCCTTGACTATGCCTGTATCAAAGGGTACGGGCTGATGAACTGGAACTGACATACAACAAACACATTTGAAAATCGAAAGGAGAAAAATCATTATGGCTATGAGTAAAATCGAAAGAATTGAAAAGGAAATCCAAAAGACCCGTGAGAAAATCACGGAGTATCAGAACAAGCTGCGCGGACTGGAAGCACAGAAAACCGAAGCGGAAAATCTGCAAATCGTTCAGCTCGTGCGCTCCATGCGCCTGACCCCGCAGGAGCTTACCGCTATGCTTTCCGGCAACGGTATTCCGGGCATTGCCCTATCCCCGCAGACTATGAGGAACAGGAGGACAATGCAGATGAAGAATAAAATCCTTGCAAGCCTTACCGCACTTTGCGCCGCCCTTGTCCTTGTGGGCGGCTTTTCTGTTACTGCCTACGCGCAGACCCCGACGGAGGAAACCGACGACAGCGGCGTAATCGTGGAAACCGAACCGCAGCCCCTTACCCCGGAGGGCAACATGACCCTTGTGGACGACATCGACGGGGACGCTGCCGAGGATAAGCAGTTTATCGTCGTGAAAAGCAAAGGCGGCAACTATTTTTACATTATCGTTGACCGGGCAGCCGAGGGCGAAAATTCCGTCCACTTCCTAAATCAAGTAGACGAAAGCGACCTTATGGCGATTATCGGGGAGGAACAGACCGAGCAGCCCCGGCTGTCTGCAACTGTACCGAGAAATGCAAGGCGGGCGAAGTAAACACCGCCTGCCCCGTCTGCTCCGCAGCCATGAATAACTGCACAGGCAAGGAAGCCGAGCCGGAAGCACCCGCAGAGCCGGAGAAACCCAAAAACAGCATGGGCGGGCTTCTCATTTTCCTTGTTGTGGGACTTCTTGGCGGCGGCGCAGCCCTCTACTACGTTAAGTTTATGAAACCGAAGCAGAGCGTAAAAGGCGGCACCGACCTTGACGAATTTGATTTTGACGAATACGACGAGGACGAGCCGGAGGAAGAAGCTGACAGCGCAGATACCGAACAGGAGGACGAGGAAGCATGAAACTTGTGATTTGTGAGAAGCCCAGCGTCGGGGCGGCGGTTGCCGCCGCCCTTGGCGTTACGGGTAAAAAAGACGGATATATCGAGGGGAACGGTTATGTTATCTCTTGGTGTATCGGGCATTTGGTACAGCTTTCCGAAGCTGCCGCCTATGGGGAGCAGTACAGAAAATGGAGCTACGACAGCTTACCCATTCTGCCGCAGGAATGGCAGTACACCGTAGCAGCCGACAAGGGAAAACAATTCAAAATCCTAAAAGACCTCATGCGCCGCGCCGACATTTCGGAAGTCGTGAACGCCTGCGACGCAGGACGCGAGGGAGAATTGATTTTCCGATTTGTCTATGAAATGGCGGGCTGCAAGAAACCCTTTACCCGTCTTTGGATTTCCTCTATGGAAACGGACGCCATCAAAAGCGGCTTTGACAATCTGAAGGACGGGCGCAGGTATGACGCTCTCTATCATTCCGCATTATGCAGGGCAAAGGCTGACTGGCTTATCGGCATTAACGCGACCCGCCTTTTCTCCTGCCTGTATGGAAAAACCTTGAACGTGGGACGTGTGCAGACCCCAACCCTAAAAATGCTTGTAGACCGGGACGCTGCCATTATGAACTTCAAGAAAGAAAAATATTACCATGTGCGCCTTATGCTCCCCGGCGCAGAAGCGGCAAGCGCGAAGATCTGCGCCGCTGATGAAGCGGGCAAACTGAAAGCGGCCTGCGAAGCGTCGGCGGCTGTCTGCACTTCCTTGACCCGTGAAAATAAAACCGCTATACCGCCGAAGCTCTTTGACCTTACCTCTCTGCAAAGGGAAGCAAACCGTATCTACGGGTACACGGCAAAGCAGACCCTTGACCTTGCACAGACACTTTATGAAAAGAAGCTGCTTACTTATCCGAGAACGGACAGCAACTATCTGACCGACGACATGGGCGACACAGCGGCGAGTATCGTATCGCTGCTTTGCGGCAAGCTGCCCTTTATGACGAGCGCAGCCTATGAACAGAGTATTTCCCGCGTTCTGAACAGCAAAAAAGTATCAGACCACCACGCCATTATCCCCACTATGGAACTTGCAAAAACTGACCTTACTAGCTGCCGGAAAGTGAAAGAAATATCCTTATCCTTACCGGGGCGCGTCTACTCATGGCGACCGCAGAGCCGCACGTTTACGAAGCGGTAACGGCGGTTTTCTCCTGCGCCGACCATGATTTTACGGCAAGGGTCAGGACGGTAATCGCTGCCGGGTGGAAAGACATGGAACGTCTTTACCGGGCAACCCTCAAAAAGAAGCCGGACAGCGACGACGAAAACGAGCTTGTGTTAGATGTGCCGGACTTTTCCGAGGGGCAGACCTTTGAAAATCCGGCGGCAAAAGTGACGGAGCATGACACCACACCCCCGAAACCACATAATGAAGCAAGCCTTTTGTCTGCTATGGAACGCGCCGGAAACGAGGACACCGACCCGGACGCAGAACGCCGGGGGCTTGGTACGCCTGCCACCCGCGCCGCCGTCATTGAAAAGTTAGTCAAAGGCGGTTTTGTGGAGCGCAAGGGCAAGCAGCTACTTCCCACCAAAGACGGCACAAACCTTGTCTGCGTCCTGCCGGACAGCTTAACTTCTCCGCAGCTTACCGCGGAATGGGAAAATAATCTGACGCAGATTGCAAAAGGAAGTGCAGCCCCGGACACATTCATGCAAGGCATTGAAGCTATGACGCGGGAGCTTGTGAAAACCTATCTTTTCCTTTCCGAACAGGACAAGGAGCGTTTCAAAGAGGAAAAGCCTGTTATCGGGAACTGCCCCCGCTGTAAATCCCCTGTCTATGAGGGAAGAAAAAACTATTACTGTTCCAACAGGGATTGCAGCTTTGCCATGTGGAAAAATGACCGTTTCTTTGAGGAACGCAAAACCGTCTTTACCCGGTCGATTGCCGCAGCACTTTTGAAATCCGGCAAGGCAACAGTCAAAAAGCTGTATTCCGTAAAAACGGGCAAAACCTACGACGGAACAGTGCTGTTAGCCGACACGGGCGGCAAGTATGTGAATTATAAAGTAACCATTTCAAAGGACAAACAACTTGAATAGCAAGCATAGGAAGCGGGTACCCACTTCCGTAAAATCCCTGCCACTCTAACCGAGCTTGGCGGGGATTTTGCTTGTTGGGAAGTTTCCCAAACCCTCTAAAAATTCTCAAAAATCTTTGGCAGAAATACGGGCGCACCGTAGTAGGACTATGTAACCACAAACGCAGCGTCCGCGCTGCCATACGCGAAAGGAGGTTTTACACATGGCAAGTTTGCGCGACAGCGTAAAGGACCATCAAGAGGAACTTAAGGACGGTATTGCATGGGTAGCATTTTGGAAACAGGGACGTTCATGGAACGCCGAGCTGTTTCATCTTGAAGTGGACGGCACTTTAGAACCGTTTGACAGGAGCCGGTTAGAGGAAATCAAAGCGGCTGACCCCGCCGCCGTTATCTTAAATGGCTACTACTGCGGGCATTTAGGCGAGGATATGAGCCTTGACGAGCTGACCGCCGGAGTGCGCTATCACTATGAAAACAGCATGAATGACCTTGACGGTTTTATCGGGGCGCATGACGACAGGCTTCCCCCGGAGGTTATCGAGGAAGCAAGAGCTGCCGCCCATGCAGCAGGGCTTCCCTTTTCCGAAAAGCCTACCGGGACGGGGAAGATTTTGACCCTTATATATTTGACGGAAGCATGAGTATTGAGGACTACAAACTTATGCACCGCATGATTGAAAAGAAAGGAGCAAGCAAATGGACGAATGGAAAACAGGTTATTCTTCATACGACCGCGACAGACTGGACGCCGCCGACAAGATGAAGATTGAGCGCGGTATCTATTTTGACACGAAAGGCGCGGATATTTCCCCGCTGACCGCCTTACCTCTTGCCGAGCTTGTGAAGCTGCGGGAGGAAAGCGCGGCTGCGGAACAGACTGTTTTTGAAAATCTGAAAGTACAGGCTTCCGCATGGGAGGAACAGGCAGGAAAGACCCTGCTATTTGACAAGGCGATTGAGTATGCGAGAATACCCGAAGTGAAGCATACGGCGAACAAGTGGCAGGACGAGGACAACGACCGCCACACCATCAGCAACCGGGTATATAAAATGAGCTACCATGTGTATGAAAATACCCGCTACGACAAGGCAGCACAGAAATCTATCCCGTATTCCTATACGCTGTCTTGGAACATCTACACCAACAGCCCCCACGGGTACGGACAGGCGAAAATCGCCGGACAGGACAGAAAGGTATTTGCTGACCGGGCGGCTATGGAAAAATATCTGAATGGGCGTATCAAGGCGTATGAAAAACTTTTTACGGAAATCTCCCCGGCTATCCCGCCGGAATACGCGGAACAGTTTAGGGTAAACGGGCAGCTCTTACCGGGCTACACCGTAGAGGGCGAGGAAATCAAGCAGCCCGCCGCCGACATTCCCGCCGCTGCACCGAGAACCGAGCCGGGACAGGAAACGGAACAGTTTGCAATCCTGATTGACAGCCGCACCCGCTTTGAAACGGGAGAACCGGGTGGCTACTGGCTTTCCATGCCCGCCACAAAGGAAGAACTTCACAAAGCTATGCGAAGCGTCGGCATTACCGCTGACAATCCGCAGGAATTTTTCATTCATGGGTATTCTGACCGGGAGGACAGGCACATTGCCTTACCGTATGACATGGTATGCGCGGCACAGGTGGACGAGCTGAATTTCCTTGCGGCACGACTGGAAACCCTTGACGCTTCCGGGATTGCCGCGCTGAACGCCGCCACACAGCGAAAGAACGGTTTTGAGAATATCGGGCAGCTCATTGACTTTACCTATAACGAGGACTTTTTCGTGCATATCCCCGAAGTACATAATCCCCGCGAATTGGGCGATTATTACCTTAACAAATCCGGCATGGTGCAAATGCCCGCTGAATGGAAAAACAGCATTGACCCTATCGCCTTTGGACGAAACGCCGCCGCACAGGAAAAAGGCAGCTTTACGGAATACGGCTACCTTGTGGAAAGCGGCGACGCATGGGAGAAACACTTTGAGGGGCGCGATGTGCCGGAGGACTACCGCATTATGAGCTACCCGCAGCCGACCGTCGAACTGGACGCAGCCCCGGCAGTACAGGCGGCTGTTCCCGAAGCAACGCCGCAGGAGCCACGCCCGGTTATCCCCATTGTCTTAACTTCCGAGAAACCCGCCGAAAAGCTCAAAGAAATAACTGACCGCTTGGAGCAGGGTATTACGGAGCTGTTCGACAGCGAGCGTTACAAGGAATATCTGCGCGTCATGTCAAAGTTTCATAATTACAGCTTTAACAATACGCTGCTGATCACCATGCAGAAGCCCGACGCTTCTCTTATCGCCGGATTTCCGCATGGAAAAATAACTTTGGACGAAACGTGATGAAAGGACAAAAGGGTATCAAAATCCTTGCCCCGTCGCCATTCAAGATTAAAAAGGAAATGGAGAAAATCGACCCGCAGACACAGAAAGTCATTATCGGTAAGGACGGAAAGCCCGTAACCGAGGAAAAGGAAATCACGATACCCGCCTTTAAGGTGGTATCTGTCTTTGATGTATCGCAGACCGAGGGCAAGGAAATCCCCGACATTGCCGTAAATATGCTGACCGGGGACGTAGAGCATTACAAGGACGTTTTTCGCTGCCCTTGAAAAGACTTCCCCTGTTCCCGTTGCTTTTGAGAAAATCGAGGGCGGCGCACACGGGTACTACCACTTGGATGACAAGCGTATTGCCCTTGATGAGGGCATGAGCGAGCTGCAAACCTTAAAAACCCTTATCCATGAAATCGCCCATGCGAAGCTCCATGACATTGACCTTAACGCCCCTTTGGAGGACTTGGAGAACAGACCCGACCGCCGCACCCGTGAGGTACAGGCAGAAAGTATCGCCTATACCGTGTGCCAGCATTACGGGCTTGATACTTCTGACTATTCCTTTGGGTACGTTGCCGGGTGGAGTGCCGGACGGGAGCTTGCCGAACTGAAAAGCTCTCTTGAAACAATCCGCAGCACCGCAGCGGAAATCATCAACAGCATTGATGAACATATCGCAGAGTTGCAAAAGGCACAGGAACAGGCGCAGACTTCCGAGATACAGGAAATCGGGCAAGACGCACCACCGCAGGAGCAGCCGGAAATCCCCGTACCCGACGCCACTATCAGCATAAAAGAAATGCAGGACTACGGCTATTCTTGGGACGGTATGTTTCCGCTGAAACAGGAAGCCGCCGAGCGTTTGTTTACACAGGACGGTATCGAGGTTTTCCGTATCTATGAGGACGGCACCGAGGGAGCCGTTACCAGTCTGACCGATTTACAGGAACACGCAGAAAAAGGCGGCTTGTTCGGTGTAGAAAAGGAAACTTGGGAAGCCCTGCATGAATACAACGCCATGAAGCAGCAGCTACGGGAAAGTGAGCCGACAAAGGAAGCTCTTTTACTCTATGGCAAAGAGGACAGCTACGGGATTTATCAGTTAGCCCGCGGCGACGCCACAAGGGACTTGCGCTTTGAGCCTTACGACCGCCTGCAGGCGACGGGACACACCGTAGACCGGGCGAATTATGAGCTTATCTACACCGCGCCCCTTACGGCAGACATTACCCTTAACAGCATTTGGGAAAAATTCAATATCGACCACCCGAAAGATTTTAAGGGACACAGCCTTTCCATTTCCGATATTGTGGTGCTTCATCAGAACGGCGAAAATACCGCCCACTATATAGACAGTATCGGTTTTCAGAATGTGCCGGAGTTTTTACAGGAGAAGCAGCCGCAGCTTATCCCCGACGAGCATTTGACCGGGGAACAGATTAAAACGCCGCGCGGCAGTTTTTATGTATCGGATATGAGTGTTGAACAGATGAAAGAAGCCGGGTATGGACTTCATCATCAATCCGACGACGGGAAATATCTGATTATGGGAAACGGTACGCGGGCGTTGCCGTTGCCGCCGAGCAGCCGGAAAAAGCTAACCCGTTAAAACATATCGAGGACACTATCGAGCAGAACGACAATAACTTTGACGGTATCATCAACAACACGCCGCAGACGCCGACCGTGGACGCTCTGGAGCAGAAAGCAAAGGCGGGCGAGGTTATTTCTCTTACTGACCTTGCCGAAGCGATTAAGACCGACCGTGAAAACGGCAGGGGCAAGAAAGCCGCAGCGAAAGAAAAGCCCTCTATCCGAGCGCAGCTCAAAGCGGATAAGGAACGGACGGGAAAGAAGAAACCCACGAAGCAAAAATCGCAGGATTTGGAAAGGAGCTGACCTATGAATAAGTTTGAAGATGTGGACGTAATCGCTTCCCTTGAAGCGATTATGAAACAAAATACCGCTTTTTATCAGAATGATTTTGACCTTGATAGAAACATTTTACAGAAAGCGGCGGCAAGCCCCACAGCCGAGGACAGGCGGCTTTTATGGTTTTCCCGTCCGTCCGGGACGAGCTGCTTCCGGGAGCGCGACGTTTTTCTAAAAGGCACAAGACAGCATAACACATGGCGGTTTTACGGGGAACAGACGCGCGATAAAGTCCTTGCCTATGCGGTGGAGCTGACCGGGATTGTAAACGGAAAAATCAAAGGCAATCTCTATGAGCTTGACTATCCGCAGCATTTCCGGCACGTTAAGGAACAGGCATTACCCGCAGATAATTACACGCTGCTCTATGAGCATGGAGAACGGGTGCAGCCCGCCGGACAGTATCTTGACGGCAATCCCGACCCGCAGCTTGGGAAGTTTGAACGCTTTGAAGCGCAGCCTAATGACCCGGAAGCATTGCATTTTCTCATGCGGGAGGAAAAGCGCAGCTATGACCGCTTAAAGCCGGGGGATTTCAAGACGCATATTACCGCATTGCATGACAGCCGGATTGAAGCCGAAGCACAGCGTATTGTAGCGGAAATGAAGCGGCAGGACAGCCCTAACAGCCCCAACAAAACACATTTCATGGTGGAGCTTTCGCCTTACTTTATGCAATTAGCTTCTACAAAGGACACCGACCGTCTGTTTGCTATGCTGCCATACAAAACACTTTCTTTTTCTAAGATTGAGGGCAGGCATGGCACTTTTGCATTTTTAGACAAAAGCGAGGACAGAAGCCGGAATATCCGAAAAGCGCGCCCCTCTGTCCGGGCGCAGCTTACCGCAGACAAGAAAACAGCCGCCCCGAAAAAGGCAGCGGCAAAAAGAAAAAATCACGATTTGGAGGTATGAGCATGAATAGATTTACTGTTGAGGAAACAAACCTTTTGAGCATTTACCATGAGGGAAGCAAGGTGCAGCTTATAGAGAACATGACCGCTGCGCTGCCTTACATGGACGCGGGATTACGGGAGCTTGCAAAGCGCACCCTTTCCAAAGTAGCGCGCTGACCGAAGCCGAGTACAGGGAGCTTGCCGTTTATCCTGCTGATGAAGTATGACCGGGATTAAGCGGCTGACGCCGCGACAAAGCCGCAAGGTAAACACCCTTGTGAAAAAGGAGTGCTGCAACTGCGAGAATGGCAACTGTATTTTACTGGACGACGGGGACACTTGCGTATGCCCGCAGCTCATTTCCTATTCCCTGCTCTGTAAGTGGTTTCGGATTGCCGTACTTCCTCTTGATAAGCTGCTCTATGCGGAACTCTATCAGACCGAGGACTGGAAGAAATGTACCGTGTGCGGCGCGTCCTTTGCGTCGAAGTCAAACAGCGTCAAATACTGCCCGGACTGTCGGAAGCGGATTACCCGCAGACAGGCAGCCGAGCGCATGAGAAAAAAGCGTACTCTTGTTACGCAGTAGGGGCGAAAAAAGCCTTTGATTGCAGGGCTTTTCGGACACAAAAACAAAGAGGTAAAGGATTGATACCTTTACCCCTAAAATCGCGGTTCTACTGCGTAACATTTCAAAAGCTGCACCTATGAGAAAACCGGGCGCGGTGGCCAACATATCGGCTGCCGCGTCCGTTCTTTTTTTGCGCTCATTTATCCGCGCTCTGCTTCTTTTTCCCGTTCAGGCTGACGTTCCACTTTCAAAATACTGTCGATATTCTTCTTGATAACGTCGTATTCCTTGACCTGCTTTTTCAGCTTCCCATAGTCGGCATACAGGGCTTCTTTCTGCTCTTGAAGTGCTGCGTACTCTGCTTGCAGGGCGCAAGGCTTGGTAGCTTGGTTATCCCCGCCGCCTTAATTGCCTTTGCCGCTGCTTCATAGAGAATAATATCGCTCTCATGGGCTGTCCGGTATTTCTCCTTATCTTTTGCCTTGCGGTAGGCAGCATAGGCGGGCTTGGTCTTTTGATAGGTATTGATATTCTTGATAAGCAGCGTCATATCGGTAAGCCGCTTTTCAACCTCTTTCAAGCTGTCCGCTGCCTGTTCGCTTGCTTTGGCAACTTCCGTGATTTTCGCGGTCAATTCTGTGTACTGTTCAATCTTATGTTCTGTCAAGAAATTCATGGTTTTCGCTGCCTGTTTCAGATTATGGATTTTTGCCCATTGCTCATAGCCCCGGCTTTCCTGCACCTTGATACTGTTCTGAATATCAATGAGCAGACTAACGCCGCCGCGATCTGCGCGGGGAGCTTTCGCAGCGCGGGCGCGTTTGCCGCTTATCCGTTCTCTGATAGCTTCCTCTGTATAATCTGCGCCGAGGGTTTTTAAGCGGGTAAACCGTTCCTGTCCGGGAGCGCGGCAGGATATATATTTTCCCTGCTTTATCTCATAGCCCGCCGCCTGCAATTTGGATAGCAATTCTTCAAAACTTGATACTTGGGGAATGAGCGCGTCCACGGCAATTTTCAGCTTGCCTTTCCAACTGGTACCTGTTTTCTCTGCCTGGTACTCTGCATAGCTTTTTCCCTTGCTGCCCCGGTTCGGAAGGACAACTGATAAGCCATGTTCCCGGCACAGCTTATCGCTCATGTTCCGTATACCGTAATAGCTGCGCTTGTTGGAATTGTACTTGTGGTGGTCTACGAAATTGACCGCGCAGAAAATAATGTGGTTATGGATATGCCCCTTGTCAATGTGAGTAGTCAAAACATATTCGTGCTGACCTTTGGTTACTGCGTCGGCAAGCTGCCGCCCGATTTCATGGGCTTCTCTGTAATCGACTTCTCCCGGCTCAAAGGCTTGTATCAAGTGGTGGGCTAAATTGTTTCCCTTATCCAACGCCTGCGACAGAGTAAAGGCAAACTCAATGTCTGCCGTTTCATAGGAGCAGCCAAAGGAGGACACAAGCATTTTTTCATCAGTCTTTGCCGGATTTTGGATATAGTCAAGGGCTTTGTTTAGCGTTCCTTTAATAGGCTTAATCTTTGTAACCGCCATATTTCCGCAAGCACCCCCTTTATTTCTTCTATGTCCTCTTGGTAGACGCTGCCTGTACTGTTCACACGCTTTGCAATCTGATTGACGTTGACGCCGATTTTCTGTATCTCCGCTGTCATAGCTTTTATGTCGGTATGGTCTACTTGCAGGATATACCCGTCAATGGCAATCTTCCTAAGATACGCTGCCATATTTCGGGTGGGTATCAGTTTCATCTTTTCAAGAATTAAATCCCGTTCTGCTTCCGTTACTCTGAATTTGATTTGCACCGTTCTTTTTCGTCCGTCCATGCGTAAATGCTCCTTTCCATTCCGAGGGTTTGGGACACTTCCCAACAAGCAATTTTCAACCGATACGCCGTAGTGCGTGAGGGCGAAAATACGGAAGTGGGTACCCGCTTCCTATGCTTGCTACGAATGTTTTTATCCTTTAGGCTCTTATCACCTACTACGGAGAAAAAGCGATTTTGCCAAACTTACGCAAAAGAAAAACGCTGCAACCTCAAAAAAGATTACAACGCTTTCTAAATCCTGTTCAGTTTTAAGTCGGACATTCCTATTCGCCCTCTTTTTCGACTTCGGAAATCTCCTTTGCCGTTGCGGTTACAATCCGTATGCCTGTATCGCTCATACCGTCAAGAAGCGCGTCAAGCTGCCGCCGCTGCGTGTTCTTCTCCGGCGGCGTTTCTAAAAGGAATTGGTCTACGGATATATGGTAACGCTGTATCAGCTCAAAGAATATCTGTAAACTTGGGTGCTGCCCCTTGTTCTCAATGTTCGCAAGGTAGCGCGGCGAGATAAACATTTCGTCGCCTACTTTCTTGCGGCTCTCCTTGCATCCCTCACGCGCTGCCTTTATCGCTGCCCCAAAAGCCTTAAAGTCGTATCGTGGTACTGGTCTTTTTGCCATAGTTATTCACCCTATTACATTTTACTGTTCCCCTTTCTTCTTGGATATGTCTACGTAGTTCTATCAGTTAGCCAAAATAATTCATATATATATATGTTGACAACAAGCTGCTTTGTATATAATATTATATAAAAGGGGGGGAATGTTTATGTTACATAGCATGCGTATTCGATAAGCATTGAAATCAAAAAAGATTTTTCCCATTTTCAATATGGGCTTTTTTGTCATGCTTATTTGCGTATGCTATACAACAAAACTAACGATGTATAGACATAGTATAAAAACTATGCCTTAATTTTGTTGTAGTGTTATATGTATAAATGCAGGTCAATGCTCATGTTGAGAATTGACCTGTATTTTTTGCGCAAAAGGAGAAATATTATGCTTGAAAAATATTGGATAAAATGTCCAATTTGTAACGGAAAGACGAGGGTTCAAGTATTTTATAATACGGTATTAAGAAATTTTCCTCTTTTCTGCCCTAAATGTAAATTAACACATATCGTTGATGTTGAAAAATTAGAAATCATAATCAAAAACTCTGAAAAACAAACTTTTTAATTTTGAAAAGGAAGGATATTAAATGAAACACTTACCTAAAAGTACACCTACGGAAATATTGAATGACCCATACGGATTTACTTACAAAGAAATGTCGGAAGTAATTGGAGAGGATAAAGCAAGAGCCTTATATGCGAAATTGTATAAACAGCCATTTCACAAAAAAAATCTATCAATATCAACAAAAAAAGTCTATAAAAGTAGCGATACTGAAAAGTATGTTTATGAATTGAAAGACAACAGGTATATCGAAACGGTTTTTATTAAACGGCGAGATGGTGGGACTGTTTGCGTAAGTACGCAAGTTGGTTGTTCTGTTGGCTGTATTTTTTGTGAGTCCGGACGCAATGGTTTCGTTCGTAATCTAACACCGTCTGAAATTGTGCAGCAGGTCATATTGATACGTCAAAAAGTAAATCGTATCGTTTTTATGGGAATGGGAGAACCTTTATTCAATTACGACAACTTGATTGCAGCAATCCATATTCTTCGAGATAGAAATGGACTTAACTTTCCAACCGACGGCATTACCATATCAACAGTTGGTCCAGTTAATCAATTAAAAAAATTGCGCGAAGAACATCTAAAAATTCAGTTGACAATATCTTTACATGCAGCAACACAGGCTGTGAGAAACTGTATCATTCCTCATATGCACATGTACGCTATTGAAGATGTTGTTAAGCAAGCATTGTCCTATTCACAAAGGCATAATCGAAAAGTGGTATTTGCGTATTTGCTTTTACCAGGTATAAATGACCGTTCCTCAGATATAAGGCAACTTGCAAAATGGTTTAAGGGCAAAAATGTTATGATTAACGTGCTGCAATACAACCCGACGAGTAATTCAAAAATTAGAGCACCACAAAACAAGAAATGGTTGCGTTCAAACATCAATTAGAGCAAACAGGACTTGAAGTTACCATGAGAGTTTCTCATGGTAGAGAGATTAAAGCAGCTTGTGGACAGTTAGCTAATACATATAATAAAGCCAAAAAACAACA
>ENA-OQHA01000101-OQHA01000101.1-human-gut-metagenome-genome-assembly--contig:-NODE-101-length-43892-cov-9.303050_pt1 | contig 43892 bp, 45 predicted proteins | sample MGYA00242558_ERZ504707 | MGnify/ENA primary metagenome ERZ504707 (study PRJEB26092, sample SAMD00036197) | human gut metagenome | host: Homo sapiens | study: EMG produced TPA metagenomics assembly of... | reverse complement strand
GAAATCTGCCATACATAAGCGAGATATCGCTCTATTTCCCAGCGAACGGTCAGACCAAAACGTATGATGTTGGCTAGCCTGAACAATGAGGGGTGGAGTCAATGGCAGACGAACTGTTTGTAGACCAAGACGAGGTCGAAGGCACGGCAAGCGGCGTTTGGAGCCGCATGCTGGCAGGTAATCGCAGGTTTGCGGAGGGCAAACCGGAACATCCGAATCGTGGCGCTGAAGCACGCGAGGCACTTGTGGACACACACGCACCGGAAGCGGCCATACTGAGCTGCTCTGATGCGCGTGTCAGCCCCGATATTATTTTCGACGCAGGCATCGGCGATCTGTTCACCGTGCGCACGGCAGGGCAGGTCATAGACGATGCTGTGATCGCCTCTTTGGAATACGCGGTGGACGTGCTCGGCGTGCGCCTTTTGGTGGTACTCGGCCATCAGAATTGCGGCGCGATCAAGCAGGCATGCAAGGAATACGAGGCGCTGCTGCACGAGCTGACCGCCGACGCGGAGGATTCGCTGATGGCCGCCGACAGCATTTCCGACATCGACGAACGCATCTGCGATTCGGATTCGATCATGATGCGCACGGTCGGTTTTTCGATTTGGCAGGCGCACGAATCGGAACTGGAATCGGCGGAGGATTTCGAGCGCGTGCACATCGCACGCACCATCGAACAGCTGGTGGAACGTTCCGAAGTGATCCAGCGCGCGCTGGCCGAGGATCGGCTGATGATCACGGGCGCACGCTACCAGCTCGATTCCGGCAAGGTGGAAGTGCTGAGCTTCTGACGATTTCCGGAAAAGACGGCTTCCGGATCCGTTGCGTCGCGCTGTTTTGACATGCCGTTGCTTTAGATTGGAATCATGTCGCTTGGTTTGAACATCCTTCTGATTTTCATTTTCCTGCTGCTCGGTTCCGTGTTCGCCGGCACCGAACTGGCGCTGGTCAGCCTGCGCGGATCGCAGATCGACCAGATGGAACAGGAGGATGCGCGCGGCAAGCGTGTGGCGCAGATCGCACGCGACCCGAACACGTTCCTGTCCACCGTGCAGATCGGCGTGACGCTGTGCGGCTTCCTGTCCGCGTCGTTCGGCGAATCCTCAATCGCCCCGTATATCGTGCCGGTCATCGAAGACTGGGGTGTGCCGCATAACGTCGCCGCTCCCCTGACCACCATCGCGTTGACGCTGATCATCTCGTATTGCTCGATCGTCATTTCCGAACTGGTGCCGAAGCGTATCGCCATGCAACGCAACGAGCAGATCGCGCGCGCCGTGGTGCCGGCCATCCATGTGTTCGCCAAAGTGTGCAAGCCGATCATCTGGCTGATCGGCAAGAACACGAACGGCATCGTGCGGCTGCTCGGCTTCGATCCGAACGAAACCGACAGCGAGGTGTCCGACGACGAGCTGCGCGTGCTCGTCAACACCAACACCAACCTCAGCAAGGACGAGCGCACCATCCTCGACGACGTGTTCGACGCATCCGAAACCATTGTGGCGGAGGTCATGCGTCCGCGTGCCGACGTCGCGTTCCTGGACGGCTCCATGCCGATTGCGGAAGCCGCCGCGTACGTGCGTGAAATGCCGTATTCGCGTTACCCCGTCACCGGCAAGGATTTCGATGACGTGCTCGGCTTCGTGCACGTGCGCGACCTGCTCGACATCCGCGATCCGAAGGCGAGAACCGTTGCCGACGTGACGCGTGAGGGCATTTCCCTGCCGGGCACGTCGAAGCTGCTGCCAAGCCTTGAGCTGCTGCGCAAACGAGGCATTCACCTGGCCGTGGTAATCGACGAATACGGCGGCACCGACGGCATCGTCACGTTGGAAGACATGACAGAGGAATTGGTCGGCGACATCCGCGACGAATACGACCTGCCGGAGGAAAAGGGCGGCGAACGCACAGAACGCGCCGCTTTCGTCAATGGCGTGGCCACCATCGAAGGTGGCATGACGATCGAGGATTTCGCGGATTTGACCGGCATCGAGCTGGAAGACGGCCCATACGAGACGGTTGCCGGCTATTTCCTGGCGCACACCGGCAAAATGGGCGAAGTGGGCGACGTGCTGTCGTCCGATGACGGTTATGACATGGTCGTCACCAAGGTGGACGGCCGTCGTATCGAAACGCTGGAAGTGCGTCGGCACACCGCCGATGAGGACGGTTCCGCGGCTGGCGATTCCGCGGCGGACGGCAAGTAACCCGAGCAGCCTCTTACAGCACCACCTGCCGGTTGATGTCGCGGCGTAACTGCTCCATTGCGGCAGATAGGCGCTCATACGCCTTTGAAAGCCCTCTCCGTGGCCGTTCTCCCACAGGTGGGTCATCTCATGCACCAGCACGTATTCGAGGAATCTAGGGGCCATTAAACCAAGCTGCAGGTTAAGTCGGATACGTCCGGTCTTCGGCGTGCACGATCCCCAACGCGAACTCATCAGACGCAACGTGATATGCGTCGGCGTACGGCCAACGATCGGGCCCCATTTGGCAAGCAACACAGGCAATTGCGATTCGATGTTGCGTTGCGCCCGTGCCTTGGCCTCGTCCGTCCATACGAAAGCGGGCGGGTTGGCGGAAGCGCCAGTATCGCCAATATTGCCGTTTTGCGCACGCTGCGCGTTGAGTTGCGCGTCTCTGGCCTGCCGCATGCTGCGTTGCGCCCGTTCGATCCACGGCTTGCGTTCCGTTACAAACCGTTCGATAGCGCTTTGCGACATTCGTTGCGGCGCGGAGATGACGATATCCGCGTTCGGCGGTTTGATGCGCAGGTACATGTTTTTGATGGGTTTGCGCACGATGGCCACCCGCATGCCGGCGATGCTCGCCGTCGTTTCGGAAATCACGCGATTGCGATTGCGATGCCCCACTCCCCTGCCGTAACGGCCGTTACCGCCGTTGCGCTGCCCGTATGTCATGCCTGCATTATGCCACGACACGCCGATGACACGGCGGCACTTGACTTTCCCTGTGATTCAAGTATCATTTCAATTCGTTGTGTTCAAGACACAGCAAGTTGGGCCCGTAGCTCAGGTGGTTAGAGCGCATCCCTGATAAGGATGAGGTCGGAGGTTCAAGTCCTCCCGGGCCACGTAGATGGTAAGGAAGCGGCACAGCCGCTTTTTTCACCTATGGGGCTATAGCGCAGCTGGTAGCGCATCTGCTTTGCAAGCAGAGGGTCGCCGGTTCGAACCCGGCTAGCTCCACGGGGCTATGGCGCAGCTGGTAGCGCATCTCCATGGCATGGAGAGGGTCAGGGGTTCGAATCCCCTTAGCTCCACAGAATTGAAGGCTTCCGAGTAATCGGAAGCCTTTTTCGTATTCAGCCTCTTGTCGACCATCCAACGGACGCGATCGCCCGCAAACCAAATAAAACGGCCGCCTGCATACCCGCAAGCGGCCGGAATCATCAAATCAGTAGGGGAGTGGCACCACGAATCGCAACTAGTTGCGGGCCGCGTTCTGCTTGGACAGCTCGTCACGAATCTGCTGCAGCAGCTGGACGGTCTGCTCTTCGGCAGACGGCTCTTCAGCGGCCTTTTCCTCGGCTTCCTTCTGCTCGGCAAGCTTGGTCTTGGCAAGCAGCGCCTCGGTCATGTCGCGGAATTTGTTGATCGGCACCAGAATGCAGAAATAGACGGCGACGGCGATGATGAGGAAATTCAGAATAGCGCCCAGCACTGCGCCGAACGAAACGGTCGCGCCGTTGAATGTGATCGCCAGCAGACCATCCATGTTCGGCTTGCCGAAGATCATGGCGATGAACGGATTGATGACGCTGTTGACGATCGCGTTGACCACGGTGGTGACGGCACCGCCCATGACGACACCGACGGCCATGTCGATCATGTTGCCGCGTGCGATGAATTTCTTGAATCCTTCGAACATTTTTGCTCCTGTTCTGCATTCGCGATTCCGTGAATCGCGTCAATGGACAAGTCTCTCTTTGGACGTGTCTCTCTTGCATGCCCGAATCCATCCTATATCCGCACGCTCCAGCCAAATCTTGAGCAATATCTTGTGCGTCTCACAATCAAGCACATAGAATGAAACCGCCGTATTGATAACCCAACTATCCCGAAGGGGAAAAATATGCTCACTGATGAGTACGTCAAGCGCGTGTACGCGCAGGTCGAGAAGCGCGATGGCGACCAGCCGGAGTTCCTGCAGGCCGTTCGCGAGGTCTTCGAAAGCCTCGAGCCGGTTGTTGAGAAGCACCCGGAATATGAGAAGGCGGGCGTGCTCGAGCGCCTCGTCGAGCCGGAGCGCGTGGTGAAGTTCCGCGTCGCCTGGACGGACGATGAGGGCAAGGTGCAGGTCAACCGCGGTTACCGCATCCAGTTCAACTCCGCGATCGGCCCGTACAAGGGCGGTCTGCGTTTCCACCCGAGCGTGAACGAGGGCGTCATCAAGTTCCTTGGCTTCGAGCAGATTCTCAAGAACTCCCTGACCAGCCTGCCGATGGGCGGCGGCAAGGGCGGCTCCGACTTCGATCCGAAGGGCAAGTCCGATGCCGAAGTCATGCGTTTCTGCCAGGCGTTCATGACCGAGCTGTGCCGTCACATCGGCCAGTTCACCGACGTTCCGGCCGGCGACATCAACGTCGGCGCCCGTGAGATCGGCTACCTGTTCGGCCAGTACAAGCGCATCCGCGACGAATACTCCGGCGTGCTCACCGGCAAGGGCCTCGAATTCGGCGGCTCCCTGGCTCGCACCGAGCTACCGGCTACGGCCTGTGCTACTACACCCAGGAAGCCCTGCGCGTCCTGAAGAACGATTCCTTCGAAGGCAAGACCGTCGTCATCTCCGGCTCCGGCAACGTGGCCATCTTCGCCACCGAGAAGGCCCAGGCCCTCGGCGCGAAGGTCGTCACCGCCTCCGATTCCAACGGCTACGTCTATGATCCGGACGCATCAAGCTCGACATCGTCAAGGACATCAAGCTCGGCCACCGCGGCCGCATCAAGGAGTACGCGGAGCGTGTTCCGGGTGCCGAATACCACGAGGGCTGCAAGGGCGTGTGGACCGTGCCGTGCGACATCGCGCTGCCGTGCGCCACCCAGAACGAAATCGATGAGGAGTCCGCCAAGGCCCTCGTCGCCAACGGCTGCAAGGTCGTGTGCGAAGGCGCCAACATGCCGTCCACCCCGGAGGCAATCGCCGTCTATCAGGACAACGGCCTGCTGTACGGCCCGGCTAAGGCCGCCAACGCGGGTGGTGTGGCGGTGTCCGGCCTTGAGATGAGCCAGAACTCCTACCGCCTTTCCTGGACGTTCGAAGAGGTGGACAACAAGCTCAAGTCCATCATGGAGAACATCGTCGCCAATTCCCTGGCCGCCGCCAAGGAGTACGGCCATGAGGGCGATCTGATGCTCGGCGCCAACGCCGCCGGCTTCGTCAAGGTCGCCAACGCCATGGTCGCCCAGGGCGTGCTCTGATCGTCTTTCACAATCCGTTTCAACGTCCGTGCGATTCGTTCGCACGGACCGTTTTCATATGCGTTACGGCATAACGCGCAACGCAGTATGACGATTGCATAAAAGCGACCGCATAATCGCGATTACATAAGAAAAGACGGCGCCTCCCGAAGTAGGGAAGCGCCGTCTTCTTATGTTGCACGAACGGCTTACGTTGCGCAAGCGCCGTACGAACGCCGTATGACGAATCGATCAGTCGTCGCCGAGCGTCACGTGGATGCCGCCGACCAGCGTGCTCACCACGTTGTACAGCAGCGTGAGAATCACCACCAGCACGGTGAACAGCACCACTTCGATGATGGAGAAGATGGTGACCGCGCTTAGCACGGTGCTCAGCGAAAGCACGTTGGCAAGGTCGAATCCGCCGGCGTCAAGACCGGTGGAGGACACGATCTGCGTCACCTGATCGAACACGCCGACCACGTTCAGCAGCAGCCACAGCAGCGTCACCGCGACGATCTGGATGATGCCTCCCGCGATGGAAAGCATGAACGCCACCTTGGCCGCGGACCATGCGTCGATGCGGGTCAGGGACAGGCTCATGCGGCGGGCGCGAGGCGCGCCACGACGCGCTTTTCACGAACCTTCACACCGCCGGACGCGGCGGCCATGTTCTCATGCGCCTGAGACTGTTCCGTACCGCTCAACGGCTGGCTGGATGCGGAACGGGCCACGCGTGGGGCCTGCGCCCCTGCCTGCGCCTGATGGCTTTCATTGTTCTCGCTCATCGTTGCTCCTTGCAGAATCTTGCCTACTTCTAGCCGAGGCTACCAGTTTTCGCAGACGATTCCCCGCCTGTGTCTCAGGCCTCTACATTCTCGCCATCGCCGGCATCGGAAGTGGCTTCCGTACCGGTTTCAGCGGAGTTTTCAGTAGTGGTTTCGGCTTGCGATTGCGCGGCTGCGTCGTTCTGGACTGCTCCGTTTTCCGCGGCGGCTTGCTCGGCGTCATCCTCGTCGGTCTCCTCGTTGCGTGCTATGGAGATGATTTCGTCGTTCTTGTCAGGCTTGGCGAGCGTCACACCCTGGGTGGTACGTCCGGTGCGCTTGACTTCGGCGACGTTGGAGCGGATGACCTTGCCGGACTTCATGATGGCCATGATCTGGTCGGATTCCTCCACGATCACGCACCCACCAGGGAGCCACGGCCTTCGGCGAGCTGCACGGCCTTGACGCCGTAGCCGTTACGGCCCTGCAGACGGTATTCGCTGATGGCGGTGCGCTTGGCGAAGCCCTCGTTGGTGACCACGAGCAGATCCCTGTCGGAATCGCCCTGCACCACATCCATGGCCAAAAGCTCGTCGCCGTCGCGGAACTTCATGCCCTGCACACCGGCGGTCTGGCGGCCCATCGGGCGCAGCTGCTCGTCGTTGCTTCGAACTTCAGGCTCATGCCCTGCTTGGAGACGAGGATGATGTCGTCGTCGGCGTTGCACAGCGCGGCACCGATCAGCTCGTCGGCGTTCTCGCCGTTCTCGTCGGTCATGAGGCGCACCGCGATGAGGCCACCCTGACGCGGGGAGTCGTATTCGGCCAGCGCGGTCTTCTTCACCTTGCCGGAACGGGTGGCGAGCACCAGGTACTTGGCCACGTCGTAGTTCGGAATCGACAGCACGGTCTGGATGGTCTCATCCGGGCCGAATTGCAGCAGGTTGGCCACATGCTGGCCCTTGGAATCGCGGGAGCCTTCCGGCAGCTCGTACGCCTTCAGACGGTACACGCGTCCCTTGTTGGTGAAGAACAGCAGCCAGTTGTGCGTGCTGGTCAGGAAGAAGTGGTCGACCACATCGTCCTCGCGAAGCTTGGCGCCCTTGATGCCCTTGCCACCGCGGTGCTGGGCGCGGTATTCGTCGGCCTTGGTGCGCTTGATGAAGCCGGAGTGGGTCACGGTGACCACCACGTTTTCTTCGGCGATCAGGTCTTCGACGTTCATCTCGCCGGAGTACGGCAGAATCTTGGTACGGCGTTCGTCGCCATACTTGGCGACGATTTCGTCCAGCTCGTCGCCGACGATCTTGCGCTGGCGTTCCGGCTTGGCGAGGATGTCGTTGTAGTCGGCGATCTTGCGCATGAGCTCGTTGTGCTCGTCGAGGATCTTCTGACGTTCCAGGGCGGCCAGTCGGCGCAGCTGCATGGCGAGGATGGCGTCGGCCTGCACCTCGTCCACGTCAAGCAGGTCCATAAGGCCCGTGCGGGCGGTCTCCGCGGACTCGGAGGCACGGATGAGGGCGATGACCTCATCGATCATGTCAAGGGCCTTCAGATAGCCCTGCAGGATGTGGTCGCGTTCCTCGGCCTCGCGCTTGAGGTAGGCGGTACGGCGTGCGATGACTTCGAGCTGGTGGTTTACCCAATGACGGATGAACGCATCCAGGGACAGCGTGCGCGGCACACCGTCGACCAGTGCCAGCATGTTCGCGCGAAGGTCTGCTGCAGCTGGGAATGCTTGTACAGGTTGTTGAGCACGACCTTCGGCACGGCGTCGCGCTTGAGCACGAGCACGAGGCGCTGGCCAGTACGGCCGGAGGTTTCGTCGCGCATGTCGCGATGCCTTGGATCTTGCCGTCGCGCACGCTTCGCGGATGGACACGACCAGACGATCCGGGTTGACCTGGTACGGCAGTTCGGTGATCACGAGGCACATGCGCCCTTGATCTCCTCGGTGTTCACCACGGCTCGCATGGTGATGAGGCCACGGCCGGTACGGTACGCCTGTTCGATGCCCTTATGGCCGAGAATCGTGGCGCCGGTAGGGAAGTCCGGTCCCTTGATGATGCGGATCAGGTTGTCGAGCAGTTCCTCACGCTCGCGTCCGGATGGTCGAGCGCCCAATGCACGCCTTCTGCCACCTCGCGCATGTTGTGCGGAGGAATGTTGGTCGCCATGCCGACGGCGATGCCGGACGAGCCGTTGCACAGCAGGTTCGGGAAGCGGGCCGCAGCACGGTCGGCTCCTGCGTCTTGCCATCGTAGTTCGGCAGGAAATCGACGGTGTCCTTGTCGATGTCACGCACCATTTCCATGGCGAGCGGCGCCATACGGCATTCCGTGTAACGCATTGCGGCTGCCGGGTCGTCGCCGGGGAGCCGAAGTTGCCCTGGCCGTCGACGAGCGTGTATCGCATCGACCACGACTGCGCCATACGCACCAACGTGTCGTAGATGGCGAAATCGCCGTGCGGATGGTACTTGCCCATGACTTCGCCGACGACGCGTGCGCACTTGGAGTAGCCGCGGTCGGGGCGGTAGCCGCCGTCGTACATCGCGTAGATCACGCGGCGGTGCACCGGCTTCATGCCGTCTCGCACGTCCGGAAGGGCACGATCGACGATGACGGACATGGCGTACGCCAGATAGGATTCGCGCATTTCCTGCTGCAGATCCTTCTTCTGGACGCGTTCGCCGACCATCAGGCCATAATCGGTGTTGTCGGCCTCCTGCGGGCTCAACGGTTCCATGGAGCCGTCAGGCACGAACTGGCCGTCTTCGTTGCTGTTGTTTTCGTCTGCCAATTTCTAATCCTTGCTTTGAAGTCCTGCGAAACCCTACGCGTTTACGCGTCGATCCAGCTGACGTTGCGTGCGTTGCGCTGGATGAACAGACGACGTGGTTCGACTTCGTCGCCCATGAGCATGGAGAAGGTCTCGTCGGCCGCGGCCGCGTCTTCGATCTGCACCTGCTTCAGAATGCGATGGTCAGGATCCATGGTGGTCTCCCACAGTTCCTGGTAGCTCATCTCGCCCAGACCCTTGTAGCGCTGGATGCCTTCGCCCTTCGGCAGCTGGCGGCCCGCGGCCTTGCCTTCGGCGAGCACGCGGTCGCGTTCGGCGTCGGTGTACACGAAGTCGTGCGGGCCCTTGGTCCACTTGAGGCGGTACAGCGGCGGCATGGCCACGTACACGTAGCCGGCGGTGATCATCGGACGCATGTAGCGGAAGAACAGCGTCAGGTTCAGGGTTGCGATATGCGCGCCGTCCACATCTGCATCGGCCATGATGATGACCTTGTGGTAGCGCACCTTGTTGAGGTCGAAGTCCTCGCCGTAGCCGCCGCCGACGGCGGTGATCAGCGATTCGATGGTGTCCGACTTCATCATGCGGTCCAGGCTTGCGCGCTCGGTGTTGAGGATCTTGCCTCGCAGAGGCAGGATGGCCTGCGTGATCGGGTTGCGTCCCTGGATGGCGGAGCCGCCTGCGGAATCACCTCCACGATGAACAGCTCGCATTCTTCGGGGTTGTTGGACTGGCAGTCCTTGAGCTTGTCCGGCATGCGCCGATTCGAAGATCGACTTGCGGCGGGTGTTCTCACGTGCCTTCTTGGCGGCCAGACGCGCACGGGAGGCCTCGATGGCCTTCTGGATGATGTTCTTGGCCTCGTTCGGGTGGGCGTCGAACCAGTCGCCGAGCTTGTCGGTCATGACGCGCTGCACGAAGGTCTTCGCTTCGGAGTTGCCGAGCTTGGTCTTGGTCTGGCCTTCGAACTGCGGGTTGGTGAGCTTGACGGACACGACGGCGGTCAGGCCTTCGCGCACGTCGTCGCCGGACAGGTTCTCGTCCTTGTCCTTGAGGATGTTCTTCTCGCGGGCGTAACGGTTGACCAGCGAGGTCAGCGCGGCGCGGAAGCCTTCCTCATGGGTGCCGCCTCGGTGGTGGAGATGGTGTTGGCGAAGGTGTGCACGGCTTCGGAATACGCGGTGGTCCACTGCATGGCGATTTCCGCGGAGATGCCGATCTTCAGGTCCTCGGCCTCGAAGTCGATGACGTCCGGTTCGACCGGGGTGGCCTTGCGGGACTTCACCAGGTAGTCGACGTAGTCCTTGATGCCGTCGTTGTACTGGTAGGTGACGGTCTGGAACTTGTCTTCGGTTTCGGATTCCTCGCCGGAAACCTCGTCGCCGGCCTGGTCGGGCTCGCGCAGGTCGGTCAGGGAGATCTTCAGGCCCTTGTTCAGGAACGCCATCTGCTGGAAGCGGTTGCGCAGGATCTCGAAATCGTAGGTGGTGGTTTCGAAGATCTTGCCGTCGGCCCAGAAGGTCACGGAAGTGCCGGTGGATTCGCCTTCCTCCATCGGCTTGCCCTTGAGCAGACGCGCGGTCGGCTTCTGGTCGATGTAGGTCTGGGTCCAGTGGAAGCCCTGACGGCGCACTTCGATGTCCACGCGGGTGGACAGCGCGTTCACCACGGAGATGCCCACGCCGTGCAGGCCGCCGGAGACCGCGTAGCCGCCGCCACCGAACTTGCCGCCCGCGTGCAGCTTGGTCATCACGGTTTCGACGCCGGAGATGCCTTCGCCCGGCACTTCGTCGACCGGGATGCCTCGGCCGTCGTCCACCACGCGCACGCCGCCGTCCGGCAGAATCGTCACTTCGATGTGCGACGCGTAGCCGGCAAGCGCCTCGTCGACGGAGTTGTCGACGATCTCATACACCAGATGGTGCAGGCCGCGGGGGCCGGTGGAGCCGATATACATGCCCGGGCGGATACGCACCGCCTCAAGGCCTTCCAGCACCCTCAGATCGGACGCGTCGTAGTGTTCCGGAGACAGCGAATCGTCAAGTTGCGCATCTTCGAGCTGGTCGTTCTGGATCTGATCCTGAATCTGATCTTCCTGCGTGTTTTCAGCTGATTCGTTCAGCGAATCCGCATCAAGGTCTGCCACAGAGATTCCTTCCTGCATTTTTCCCGCCATCAAGGGTCATTTCCGCAGGTGATACCACCTAGAACGCAAATAAAGGCCCCTTCTAGGCGTTTACATACACTGCTGGATATTCTACTCATGGAGGGGGACAGCGCGCTATAGACATTTGTCCTTGGAATTCAACGGTTTCCAACGGCTTCGGCATGGTTCCGAACGCGTCCGACGAGCCGGAAAACCTCCGTAAACCCCGTCGCAACGGCCTGTTTCACGCGCGCCACAATCGATCTCTCCTGTCAGAGAGGTCGATTGTAAGTCGACTTCGCAATAGCCCTCAGTAGCGAATCTTCCTTGAGATACGCCCACGGCTGAACCCTTGGCTCTGCGGGCCGGTGACCCTCACCTCATTGATGGTCAGACCTTCGAGTTTCCTGCGGATGGTGTCCGTCAGCAACGGCGTCATATACGACAGGGTGGTGGTCCAGGCCGGGCTGTCGCAACGTATCGTCAGCACGCCGTCTCGCAGGCTGGCGGGGTAGGAGTGCTTCGCGTTCTCCACGCCCACCACCTGGTCCCAATGGTCGCGCATCTGCGCCATTTTGAGGTGGGGTATCCATGCGCCGTTCGATGCCAGCAGATTGAACAGGCTGCCGACGGTTTCCGGATCGCGTCCGGGTTCGCCGAAGCTTTCCCACGCCTTGCGCGCGCGTTCCTCGCGTTCCTTGAGCCGCCCGGCACGGTCGCTGATGCGGTCGAACACTTCGGCCGGCAGTTTGCGTTGGTCGAGGTTCAGCAGTTCGCAGATTGGTGGTTTCGGCATTAGGATTCGGCTCGATTCCTTGCGATTGCGCGCCACGTCCGGCGGCAAGCATGGCCGCCATCGCCGCGATATCGCCGTCCGTCTCCTGCGATTGCGCACGCAGCGCGGCAACGTCGATGACATGCGCCTCGCCTTGCGGAATATCGCTTGCCGCGGCGACGGTGATCAGCACCTGGTCCTGCCGTCGCGCGAAGTCGAGGATCTGCCGCGACGGGACTCGTCGAGCTGGGCGAACACATCGTCGAGGATCACGATCGGCTTGACGTCGCGCTGCGCCGAAACCACTTCGTACAGCGCCATTTTCAGGGCCAACGCCATCGTCCACATCTCGCCGTTCGAAGCGAATTCGCGGGCTGGCATATCGTTGAGCCGCAATGTCAGATCATCGCGCTGCGGGCCGATCAGATTCTGCCCACGGGCCACTTCGCCGGGGTAGATGCGTTGGAAATGACGGCTGATTTCCGCGGCCGGCTCGTCGAACAGAAGCACCTCGTCGAAGGACGGCTCATACACCAGGTCGGCCTGTTCCTCTTCGCCCGCCAGCGAAGCATAGATACGGGTGAACGGCTCGCGCAGCAGTCCGATCACATCGTTCCGGTCCTTGGTCAATTGCACGCCGAGGGCGATGAATTGGCCGGTCCACACTTCCAGACCGCTCAGCACGGCCTGACGCCCGTATTCGGGGTCGATGCCGGAACCGTCGGACAGCTGTTTGAGCAATGCGGCACGCTGTTTGGCAACGTGCGTGAACTGTTGCAACGACTGCGCATAACGGGGCAACAGCAGCGAAGCCGCCTGGTTAAGGAAGTTCCTTCGGGTGGCCGGATCGCCAGATACCAACCGCTGGTCTTCGGGGGTAAAGGACACGGAGGGGACCAAACCCACGATATCCCTCATATATTGCGATTTTCCGCCGTCCACGCGCGCCTGTTGGCGCCTCGCGCGGCGATGGTGATCTCATATGTGCGCTGTTCGCCCGAATCTTCGACGTTGGCCCGGACAGTGGCGGAAGGGTGGCCTTTTTCGACCAGCGGCAGCGATGACGAGGTGCGGTGGCTGGAGCCGGTGGACAGCACTTCCACGGCTTCCACGATATTGGTTTTCCCTAGGCCGTTCGAGCCTTGGAGAATGTTGATTCCCGGTTCGAAATCAAGCACGCAATGGTCCCATGACCGGTAATGGTCGAGTGCGAGACGGGAGATATGCATGAAAACCGGGATTCCTTGAAGGCGATGGCATGGTGGCCGGACGGAACTTGCCGTCCGGGCCACAGGTGGAACGAAATCAGTTGTTGAAGCGCATCGGAACGAGCAGGTAACGGTAGTCCATGGATTCGTCGGAATCCGCTTCCTGCTGGCCGTTGAATTCCACGGGCTTGACCGCGGTGGTCATCTTCATGCGCACGAACGGCTCGCTGATGGCGCTCAGGCCGTCGACCAGATAGGAGGGGTTGAACGCCACGGTGATGTCCTCGCCGTCCATGTCGATGTCGAGAATCTCCTTCGCCTGTGCTTCGTCGGCGGTGCCGGCCGACAGCGTCAGCTCCTGGCCGGAGAAGACCATACGGATCGGGGCGTTGCGTTCGGCGACCAGCGAAACGCGCTTGATGGCGTCGATGAGGGCCTGCTTGTTGATGACGGCATGAATCGGGTATTCATCGGCATACAGGCGGTCAACGGCCGGGAATTCGCCGTCGATGAGCTGGGAGGTGGACACGCGGCCGGCGTTCTCGAAGCCAGCAGGGACGGGTTGTCCGCATCGAAATCGATGGTGACGTTCTGATGCTCGTCCAGCGAACGCGCCATGTCGCGCAGCAGCGAGCCACGGACCAAAGCGGTGGTGCTGATGGTCGCATCCTCCGGCGTCCAGGTGAAGCTGGAACGGGCCAGACGGAAACGGTCGGTGGAGCTCATGATGACCTTGTCGCCCTGGAACTGGACGCGGATGCCGGTGAGCACCGGACGGTTCTCCTCACGGGAGACCGCGACGGACGCCTGGTTGACGGCCTGAGCGAAGGTGGGGGAGTCCACCTGACCCAGTTTCGTCGGCACCACGGCAGATCCGGATATTCGCTTTCCGGCATGAGCTGCATGGTGAAGGTCGACTTGCCCGACGTGATGGTCATCGTGGAACCATCAGTGGAAAGATAGGTTTTCGCAGCGGGCAGCGACTTGGTGATGTCGGCAAGCAGTTTGCCCAGCACCAGAACGCTACCGGCCTCGTCCACGCCGGCTTCGATGTGGTGGCGTGCGGAAATGGCGTAGTTGAAGGCAGAAAGCTGGAGTGTGCCGTCAATGGCTTCCAGACGGATGCCCGCCAGAATCGGGGTTGCGGGACGTGCGTCGATGACACGTGTGTCCATGCCACGGCATCGGCAAGAGCTTGGGAATTGACTTCGACTTTCATGGGGTATTCCTCGTTTCGTTCGATTCACATGCCATTCTAGCGATAAGAGCAACGACGACGAAAGCGTGGGGAATTCCCCGCATTACGAGAATGACGATGAAAGTAAGAAAAACGTACTTTCGTAATAATAAGCCCTGTGGATAGTGTGGATAAGCTCGCGTAGCCCAAGTGCAGCAACGCTTCAGTACGAGACGTCACCTGTGGATAACTTCTGAGTCGAATGTGGATAAGAGCATGGGTTATCCACAGGCTCATGGCCGCGCAAAACTTATCCACAATTCACTGTGAATAATCCACGAGCCATCCACTGCCGTTTTCCGTGTTTTCAACGGCTTTTCCACAGACCTTTCCCCGAAATGTGGATATGTATGTGGAAAACTCGATGTACAAGAAATTATGTCCGGGCGTGTCACGCGGATAGTAAAAAGGCTGGTAAATAATTTACCAGCCTAAGGAAAACCGTTGGAAATACGCCGTTTGTTGTGGTTGCTTCCGTTACTTGTCGTTGGAACGCTGCTTGAGCTGCAGAGTCAACTCGGTCACGTAGTTGTAGATCTCCTGCTTCTCCTGCATCTCGTCGTTGATGCGCGTATACGCGTGCATCACGGTGGTGTGGTCCTTGCCACCGAAGACCAGGCCGATGTCGTTGAGGCTCATGCTGGTCAGCTCGCGTACCAGATACATGGCGATCTGGCGTGCCAGCGCGATCTTCTTGGTACGCGAACGGCCGACGATGTCGTCGAACGTCAAATAGAAGTACTTGGCCACCTGCGTGATGATGTCCGCGGGCTTGATTTCCACGTCGGTGGTGAAGAAGTCCTGCAAAGTCTGCTCCGCAAGGGCTTTGGTGACCGGCTGGTTGCTCAGCGACGCCATGGCGGTCACACGGTTCAGCGCGCCTTCCAGCTCGCGGATGTTCTCGGTGAACCGTTCCGCGATCAGGTTGAACACGTCGTTGGGAATATTGGAGCCGTTCATGGTGGCGATCATGCGCAGAATGGCGATTCGCGTCTCCAGATCCGGCGGTTTGACGTCCACGGTCAGGCCCGATTCGAAGCGGGAGATCAGACGTTCGTTGAAGCCTGCAGGTCCTTCGGCGGCACATCGGAGGCGATCACGATGCGCTTGTTGGCCTGATGCAGGGTGTTGAACGTGTGGAAGAACTGCTCAAGGGTCGCGTCCTTGCCGCTCAGGAACTGGATATCGTCGATGAGCAGCACGTCGACCTCGCGGTAGCGGCGGTTGAATTCCTTGATCTGGCCGGAACTTTGGTTCGTATCGGCCAGAGCCTCGATGAATTCGTTGGTGAATTCCTCACTGGTGACGTAGCGGACCTTCAGATTGGGGTCCTTGACCAGCGCGTAGTTGCCGATGGCGTTCAGCAAATGGGTTTTGCCCAGGCCGGAGCCTCCGTAGATACACAACGGATTGAAATCATGGCCGGAACCCTCCGCCACGGCCAGCGCCACGGTACGTGCGAAACGGTTGGAATCGCCGGGCACGAAGGTGTCGAAGGTGGCGTTCTTGTTCAAATGCGTTTCGGGGTCGAGCAGCGGCCTGTTCTGGCCGCTCTGGAAATGGTCCTGTTCCGGCGGCATCGTCGCGGGAATCGGCAACTGGCCTTGCATCGTCTCGTTCGCAGAGGATTTCGCCGGCGATTTCGCGGGGGAGAAGCGCGGATAGGTTTCCTCCGGCTGTTCCTCCGTTTTCGGCTTCATTTCAACGATTTTGAAGGCGGGGAAGATGTCCTGTTCGGCGGATTCGCGCAACGCCTCCATCAACGGCTTGTTCAATTCGGTCTGCAAAGCCTGCTGAGCCGCCTCACTGGCACGCACAGCATGATGGTCGGACCCCACATGCCTTCGGGATAGACGTTCTCCAGCCAGCTTTTGTCGCGTACGGACAGCGACGGATTCTGGTGCAGCAGGGCCAAAGCGTCGGACCACACCCCACGAGCCTGCTCGAGAGGATCTGTTGTCGTGTTATCAGCCACGGATAATCCTTTCTCGACAGACGTACCACTGATGTGCAACTGTATATTTGTACTCTCTTTTCCCCGAGTTATCCACCGGCATGCGTGTTGAAAAGATTGAAATGTGAATAACATTGTTGTAGTTTGTGGATAACTTTTGTGGGGAATTCGGCGGAATCGCAACGATTATGTGGATTGTTTTATGCGGGGAATCCCCATGAAAATGTGAAGAAAAATGGACGACGCGACAATCTGTTCAGGGGTCAGAGTAATTTAGTAGAGCTTGACTCATGAGGAGCCGTGCCTTGGCATGGCTAAAAACACCGGGAGCATTAATTATGAAGAGGACATTCCAGCCGAACAACCGCCGTCGCCACATGAAGCACGGTTTCCGTCAGCGCATGCGCACTCGCGCAGGCCGCGCTCTGATCAACCGTCGCCGCGCCAAGGGCCGCAAGTCCCTCGCTGCCTGATTTTTTAGTGGCATAGAGCGGTGGAACGGCTGAAAAGCCATCGCGATTTTGTTGCGGTGCTCAAACGCCGTCGTAGGGTATCGCGAGAAGACATCGTCGTGCATTATCTGATGCACGACGATGTCGTAACGGGCGATACAGCGACGGTGCAAGGCCGCCGTGTCGGCTTGGCCGTTTCCAAAGCTGTTGGCAACGCGGTCACGCGCAACGCCGTGAAAAGGCGTTTCCGTGTGCTTGCACGAAAGTACGAATCACTATTACCTGAATCCTGCGATATCGTGTTGCGTGCCAAGCCAAGTGCCGCACGTGCCGATTTCCTGTCGCTTGAGCAGCAGATGGCATCGTGTTTCGAAGCGGTGAAACGTAAAACCGCTTCCCGGCAATGAGCAAGGGGCATCATCGCAATTGGATGGTGCGGCTCATCCGCTGGTATCAGAAACATATTTCCGCCCATACCGCACCTCGGTGCCGGTATTATCCCAGCTGCTCCAATTATGCGATTCAGGCGATTGAACGATTTGGCTGCCTTAAAGGTGGTCTTCTTGCGTTATTACGCCTTCTTCGTTGCAACCAGTGGAACCGTGGAGGAATCGACGACGTTCCACAGCTCTATTCCTTGTTTTACAGATGTTCGTGGTCGAAGGCACACGAGGAGCCTCGTCTCACGCCTCTGGATGTAGATGAACCTATAGGCGATAAGGAGAATGGCCTGTAATGAATCAAGATCAATTCCTCCTCGATAGTGGTTTCTGGGGCTGGCTGTACAAGCTCCTATACCCCGTCGAGTGGCTCATGACGCAGATTATGGCCGGATTTCACCGATTCATGGTGATGCTGGGCATGAACGAGATCGGTTTCTCGTGGGTCATGTCCATCGTGTTCCTGGTGATTGTGGTCCAGGCGTGCGTGTTCCCGCTGTTCTACAAGTCCATGAAGGGCATGCGCAAGATGCAGGCCCAGATGGCCGTTTTGCAGCCCAAGATGCAGCGCATCCAAAACAAGTACAAGGGCAAGAACGATCCCGCCAGCAAAGAGGCTTTGCAACGCGAGATGATGAAGCTCTACCAGGACAACGACGCGAACCCGATGGGCGGCTGCACATCGATGCTGCCTATGTTCGTGCAGGTCCTGTGTTCATGTGCATGTTCTACACCCTGTCGGCCATTCCATACATCGCCCGTGGCAAGTTCAGGAACGGTTCCGGCCTCGGCGCCTTCGACATCGCCACCGCCAAGCAGTTCACCTCCACCAACGTGTTCGGCGTGAACGTGGCCGAGAACTTCACCACCGCCGACATCCACGGCAAGATCATCATCGGCATCTTCGTGGCGTTGATGTGCTTCTGCCTGTGGCTCATGCAGTACAACAGCATGAAGCGCAACATGGCCCAGAGCGCTGCGAACAAGCAGACTGAAATGATGCAGAAGATGATGCTGTGGATGTTCCCGATCATGTACATCTTCTCCGGCGTCGCCATGCCGTTCGCAGTGCTGGTGTACTGGCTGACCAACAACATCTGCAACCTGCTGCGTTCCGTCTGGCAGATCCACGTCTTCCCGACTCCGGGATCCCCGGCCGCCGAAGCGAAGGAAAAGCGCGACCACGCCCACGAGAACGCCCGCCGCGCCAAGGCCGGTCTGCCGTCCCTCGAAGAGGAGGAGCTGCAGAAAGCCAAGAAGGCCGCGGAGGCGAAGGAAAAGAACGGCTTCCAGCGTCAGCAGCCAAGCCGCAAAAAGAAGAAGAAATAACATCAAGTGTGTGTCCCTGTGTTTCACGTGAAACGCAGGACACACCGCTTTTGTATCGGGCGAATCGCCCATATGATACAACCCAATCAGTAGACTTTCAGTAGACTTGAAATAATACGAACCCCGCTCAAAGGAGTAAAACACCATGGCGCAGGATGCTGAGAAAACCATCGATCAGCTCAATGACGAAGCTGACATCGCTGCCGATTACCTTGAAGGATTGCTTGACATCGTCGACTACGAGGGCGATATCGAAATGGGCGTGCGCAACAACCGTCCGACCGTGCAGATCGTTGCCGACGACGACACCGACATCAAACATCTGATCGGACGCAACGGCGAAGTCGTGGACGCCCTGCAGCAGCTCACCCGACTCGCCGTACAGCAGAAGACCGGCGAGCGGTCCCACCTCATCGTGGACGTGGACGGCTATCTGAAGCGCAAGCGCCAGCGCCTGCACGACCTTGCGCTGGATGCCATCGACGAGGCGCGCGAGACTGGCGAGCCGGTGGACCTGAAGCCGATGAACTCCTTCGAACGCAAGATCATCCATGATGTGGTGCGCGAGGAAGGCATGAAGTCTCGGTCCCATGGCGAAGAACCGCATCGTTACGTCACGGTGTACGTCAAGGCTTCCGCAGCCGATGACGCCGACGAGATCGACGAAGCCTGAAATAGTTTCACGTGAAACATGAAGCGTCGCGAGTTTCTCGCGGCGCTTTTTTGATGCCTGTAGATTAGGATGGTGTGCATGAGTGATGTGAATGACGAATTGGATGGGTCGCCGATTCTTGAGGAAGTGCTTGGCGATGCATTGGGCAAGTTGAAGGTGTTTCACGTGAAACTTGCTGCGGAAGGAGAGCCGCGCGGGCTGATAGGGCCACGCGATGTCGGTATTATTTGGGAACGGCATATTCTGAACTCCGCGGCCATCGTACCGTTCATCCGTGAAGCAACGGCCAAGAGGCAATTCAAGACGGTGGCGGATATCGGCAGTGGTGGAGGATTCCCCGGTATCGTGGCGGCCGCCTGCCTGCCGGACCACCAGTTCACTTTGGTGGAACCGATGGAACGCCGTATCGAATGGCTTCATGAGTGCGTTGACGAAATGGGATTGGACAATGTCTCGATAGTGCGCTCCCGAGCCAACGCCGTAATCGAAGCCGTCCGCGGTTCGAACGGTGGCCGGAAGGGCAGGGGAGAGGATGCCGTCGATCTCGACGGAAATCCCATCCCGGTCAGGCATCCGTTTGCCGTGGTGACCTGCCGTGCGGTCGCGCCGATGACCAAACTATCCGGATGGACGCTGCCGTTGCTGGACAAAGGCGGACGGCTGGTCGCCTTGAAAGGACGATCCGCGCAGGAGGAAATCGTCAAGGCCACCAAAGAGATCTCCAAAAACGGCGGTATCCATCCCCGCGTGGTGGAGGCCGAGGTCGGTCCGGGTCTGGAACCGACGCATGTGCTGATGGTGGACAAGCGATAAGTTATCCACAAAATCGCGTGAGTTATCCACAGTATCCACAATCGCGGAAATGTGTTACGAAGCATCTTGAAGAAGCTTGGAATTGCAACGATTGTTCTGTGGATAACTTTTGGGTGGTCGGATGAGTTATCCACCAACTATCCACCGTTGTTCACAATGGTGCACATGGCCGTGAACAGGTGAAAAATCTGTCCACCCAAATGATGAAACTTGATTGTTGAATATGTATAGGAAGGCTAGTTCATGACTGGACCTGAAGAACCAGACAATTTGACGTCGATGGAATCCGCCACGGAAACCATCAAGCGAATCTTCGAAGGCTCGACATCCCCCGTAGGCGCGCAAATCGCTGATGAATCGACGCGATACAAGGCATTGGAGCATGCGGTCTGCCCGAAGCCGGCCCAAACGCGCCTGATCGCAGTCGCCAACCAGAAAGGTGGCGTCGGCAAAACCACATCCGCGGTGAACCTGTCCGCGGCCTTGGCCCGTTTCGGATGCAAGGTCCTGCTTATTGATATGGATCCGCAGGGCAATGCCTCCACGGCATTGGGTGCCCCGCACGCCTCCGGTCAGCCTTCGGTGTATGACGTCATCGAAGGACGCAAGCGCATCGCGGAAGTCAAGTGCACGTGCTGATTTCGACAACCTTGACGTGGTCCCCGCATCCATCGATTTGAGTGGCGCCGAACTTGAGGTCGCCGACATGGCGGATCGCAACTCGCTGCTGAAGAACGCGGTGGACGAGTTCCTCGCCACCAGCGAAGAGCATTACGATTACGTGATCATCGACTGCCCGCCGAGCCTGGGTCTGCTGGTGATCAATGCCATGTGCGCCGTGCACGAAATGCTGATTCCGATTCAGGCCGAGTATTACGCCTTGGAAGGTTTGGGCCAGCTCATCAACACCATCGGACTGGTGCAGGAACATTACAATCCGTCGCTGCTGGTCTCCACGATGCTCATCACCATGTACGACAAGCGCACGCTGCTGAGCCGCGAAGTGCATGGGGAAGTGAAGAAGCACTATCCGACAATCGTGCTCGACACCACCATTCCGCGCACGGTGAAGATTTCCGAAGCGCCAAGCTTCAACCAAAGCGTGATCGCATACGACCCCAAGGGCATGGGCGCGATCGCGTACTGCGAAGCCGCGCTGGAACTTTCGCGTCGTTCCGATACGGTGCTGCAGGCAATCGATGCAAGAAGGAATGAGAACTGATCATGGCAACTAAGTCGCGTTTGGGTAAAGGTCTTGGCGCACTGTTTCCTTCTCTTCCGGGGGAGCCGCAGCATCAGGAGCATGCGGCGCCTGCCGCTGCCGCCAAAGAAGTCAAGGCTTCCAAGACTGATGGGCATGTGGAATCCAAGAGCGCGTCCGCTACCGCACAGGCATCGGTGAACGCCGTGCAGGGGATGAAGCATGCTGTTTCACGTGAAACAACCAAGAAAAACCAGCATCGTCGTGCCAGCATGCCGTCGATTTCGTTGAACGAAAGCGCGCATCCCGCGGACATGTTCTTCGGCTCCACCGCTCAGCCAGCTTCCGAACAGGGCGAGCGGCAGGGGAGTGTTTCACGTGAAACCACGCTGACCGAACATAAGAAGGACGAACCGGAACTACTTCCCGTGCAGGGTGGATATCTGGTTGAACTGCGTTTGAGCGACGTCGGTCCCAATCTGCATCAGCCACGTACCATTTTCGATGAAGACGACCTGCACGAGCTAGCCGAATCCATCAAGGAAGTCGGCGTACTGCAGCCAATCGTCGTACGCAAGCGTCCGCAATCGCAAATCGAAGCCGCCCGCAGGGAAGCCGCAGCCAAACCGGCCGAACCGCACAACATGTTCGACGGGCGCATGGATAGCATGTACGAGCTCATCATGGGCGAACGTCGTTGGCGCGCATCGCAGATCGCCGGCCTGAAAACGATTCCGGCCATCGTCAAAACCACCGCCGATGACGACATGCTACGTGACGCACTGCTGGAAAACCTGCATCGCGTCGCGCTGAATCCACTGGAAGAGGCGGCTGCCTACCAGCAGATGATCGACGATTTCGGCCTGACGCAGGCCCAACTGTCCAAGTCGGTGTCGAAATCCCGTCCGCAAATCGCCAACACCTTGCGATTGCTCAACCTGCCGGCCGCCGTGCAAAAGAAGGTCGCATCCGGACTGCTGTCCGCGGGCCACGCGCGTGCGCTGCTGGGACTGCGACGGAAGCGGATATGGAACAGCTGGCCACGCGCATCATCGCCGAGGGACTGTCCGTACGTAGCACCGAGGAAATCGTGTCGATGAAGGCCGCCGAAAGCGACCAGCCCAAGAAGCCGAAGGCCAGCAAGCTCAATCCGTGGGCTGGTACCCCCGTTCAGGTTGGTCTGGAGCAGCGTTTCGGCACCAAGGTCTCCATCAAGGGATCGAAGAAGCATGGGCGAATCGAAATCGTGTTCAAATCGGAAGACGATATGAAACGCATCGTCGACCTGCTTATGCAGCAGCAGAGCTGAACGAACCGAGCCAATCGAGCTCGGCGAGCGATAATGATTTGAACGATTTGAGCCTTACTTGAGCGAATCGAGATAAGCCTGCGCATCCAGCGCGGCGCGGCACCCCATGCCCGCCGCGCTGATGGCCTGCCGATAGACGCTATCCACGCAGTCTCCCGCGGCGAAAACGCCGGGTTCGCTGGTACGCGTGCTGGCGCCATCGACCGTGATATAACCGGCTGAATCAACGTCTACAAGCCCGTTAAGAAAAGCAGTGGCAGGAGTGTGCCCAATCGCCATGAAAACGCCGTTAGCGGGGATTACAGAGGTCTTTTCGGTGGCGGTGTTGCGCACCTCCACCTCCTGTACGCCGTTCTCGTCGCCGCGAATCTCCTGCACCACAGCGTCAAGCATGAAATCGATTTTCGGATTGCGTTGCGCACGCTCCACCATGATGCGGGAAGCACGGAACGTGGAACGCCTATGAATAAGGGTGACGGACGAGCCGAAACGGGACAGGAAATCAGCTTCTTCGAAAGCGCTGTCGCCGCCGCCGACCACCACAATCGGCTTGTTGCGGAAGAAGAAACCATCGCAGGTGGCGCAGTAGGAGACACCTTTGCCTGCGTATTCCGTCTCGCCTGGCACGCCCAGCTTACGATAGTTTGAGCCTGTTGCGATGACCAGCGCGCGTGCGTCGTACACGTCGCCGCCGTCAAGGGTGACGGTTTTGATGCCGGAATCGGCATTCGAAGCAACCGAAACAACATCGTCCCAAACGATATGCGTGCCGAACCGTTCCGCTTGCTTGCGCATATTGTCCATCAGATCCGGACCCATGATGCCATCGGGAAAGCCTGGGAAATTCTCCACTTCGGTGGTGTTGACCAACTGGCCGCCGGGCGTCAGCGCGCCGGCGACGACCAGCGGCTCGAAGCCGGCGCGGCCAAGATAGATCGCGGCAGTATAGCCAGCCGGGCCGGAACCGATAATCACCACATCACGCATATCACTCATGGTTGCTACTGTAATGCAGTTTCCACGACGGTTGCGGGCGGTTTTGCAGATGGCGTTCAAAAAGGCGTTCAAAAAGGCGTTCAAAAAAGTCAGCTATCCGTCACGTTGTTTCACGTGAAACAAAAGGAGGGTGTGCGGAACAATCCGCACACCCTCCTTGTCTGCCGATGCGTCAGAAAATCTGCACCGAATCGATGTACAGCTGGTTGCCGGGAAGGCTGTCGAACGGCACCCACAAGAGGATGTCCTGGGTCTCCACGGCCTTGTTGAACTTGATTTCGGTGGTGCCGCTGGCGTCGAACTCGAACTGGGCGACCTGTTCACCCTGGTTCGGGCTGGACTTGGCGTTCACGCGAATGTAGCCCTGGCCGCCGGAAGAACGGATCTTGATGACCATGCGATACGCTTTCTGGGGCTGGCTGAGGTGGAGGTAATAACCGTAACCTTGTTGTCCGTCCGGATTGGACAGGAACTGGCGGTTGTCGATCTCATACGGAGTCGTGTTCTCCGGCATCTTCGGCTCCGGAACCTTCCGCACCTTCTTATCCGAAGTCACCACCTTGTCGACGTCCTTCTTGGCGGAATGGCTCTTCTTCGTGGTTTTCTTCGGCTTGCTGGAATCGGAGCTGCCGTTGTCGGAGCTGTTGGCATCGTTGGAATCGCTGTTTGCATCGCTGGCGGAGCTGCTGCCATTGCCGGAATCGCCATTATTGCCGAAAGGCACGTCGTCAAGGTTCATTTCCGGCCACGGATTGTTGGAATTCGTATTGGTGATGCCGTCATCCGGCTTCTTGGTCAAACCATGAATGGCGAATCCCAATGCGACGGCCACCACAATGAACGCGACCACAATGGCCACGACCTTGGTGGTGAGCTTGCCGAACAATTTGGCATTGGCGACCTCGGCCGGACTGGAGGAAGAGGCTTTAGGGGCAAAGCTCGGCGGCACCGCAACGGGGGCTCCGTTTTCGTTCTGATATGCCGCGTCGATCGCTTCCTGCTCCGCCTTCAACGCGCGTGCGGATTCCTCGCCCGGCTCGATGACCCGTCCGTCAGGTCCGATCACCGGAATGCGACCGGTCTTCTCCAATTGCGAATCGTCCGTATGATAATCGCCCTGCGGCGACGGCGTGGAAACACGGATGGGGAAGGAGAACGGCGAATCCACATCTTCGGAGGATCCGTCGAGGTCCTCTTCGCTGAGTAGTTCGCGGCTGTTGTTCCACAGCGATTTCACGGCACCGCCGGTCGCGGCCATACCCTTGGCCAAGGCTTCCTTGCTGTCGGAGAAATCAGTGTGTGGTTCAGGCGCTTCGAACGTCATTTCCGGAATGCTTCCGGTTTCAGCCAGCGTATCGGGCAAGGCGATGGCATCCTGCTCGAGAATCTGCAGCAGGGGCACGTTCACAATCGAGCATTCCGAATCCGCGGACGGTAACGCAATATCGGGGCCGTTAAGCTTCGCCAGCGGCTCGTAGTCGCCCAGCAACGCCTCCAATTCGGCGATAGTGGCCATCGGAACGGTCGGGAAACCGTCCTTCTCCTTGAGATCCAGACCACGCTTGCAAATCACGCGGAACTCCATCGGCACGTTCGGTGAAATCGCGTCAAGATGGTAGTTCGTGGACAGCGTCGACGGCGTGCGCGTCAGCAGGGAATACAGCAGGGAAGCGACCTGGCGAATCGCAAGCTGCTCCTGGTTTTCCACGGATTGCACGCGCGAAGTATCGGCCAGCATGATGCTTACCGGCGCGTCGGCGATTTCAATGCCGTTGCGGGTCAATCGCACGGTGTCCGTGCTGATCGAGAAATGCGTGAGATTGTCTTTCTGCAACACGTGCAGGGCTTCGACGACCTCACCAAGAATGGAACGGATCGCGGTGAAGCTCAGCGGCTTGCTGGACTGCGTGAGATACTCGCTCAACGACATGCCGGCATCGAGCTGCGTGATCACCAACGCCACCTCGCCCACGTGCTGAAGCTGCAGCACCTGCGTGAAATGGGCGTCGTGGGAAATCGCCAGCATGGAGGCCGTCGCATTGACGTCCTGCAAAGCCTTGCGGTTGTTGACGATAAAAAGCTGGCAATCCCGGGCAAGCACGTGATCGCTTGCCTTCCAAACCTGCAAGCCGGTTTCCTCGCGCAATGGCGAAACCAGCACATAGCGGTTGCTGATGGTATCTCCCAGTTGAGGTTTCATGGTTTCCTTCAACTCTGTAACGATTGTTCTACCTACGCTGTTATTCTTGGTCGCCGTTTTCGGCGGTACTTTGCTCAAGTTTACCGTTGGGGCTGGCCGTTCCGCCAGACTTAGGCTTGTTGCCAAGCCTGGTATGCGGGCGGCGAGCATGCCCACGACCGAAGTGAGCTCCTCGGCACGCAGCGCCCACAGGCACGCCAGATAGACGATGGCGATGACGATGGTGAGCAGTATCGCGGACAGAACCGCCTGACCCCAGTTCATAGTGCCGTCGTCGGGGCCGATATGCGCTCCGACCAGCCGGTAGACGCCGTTGCGGCACAGCAGGCCAATCACGCAGGCGGCTATCGTGGCCACCAGCGCCTTCGCATAGGCGGTGATGATGCGCTTGTCGTCCACATCGCCGTCGAAACGGGAGCGGAGCATGTGCGTAAGCAGCGGATACGGCAGGATGAAGCTCACCGAAATCGCCAATCCGATGACGGTGATCCACTGCGTGGGCGGCAGAATGAACGTCGACGCGATGATGACGCCACCCTGGATGGCCATGGTGATCGCCATGAAAATAAACGGATGCTTGCCGTCTTCGAACGCGTAGAACGTGCGTTGGATGACCAAATACGAGCTGGAAAGTGGCAGGCCGATGCCCAAAGCGGCGAGCGGCGCGCTGATGAGCAGCGCCTCACGCACGCTGATGGACGGCAGCAGTGCGAGGATGATCGGCAACGGAAGCACGATGAACGCCGCTGCGAAGAAGCACATGATGAGATTGAGATTACGCAGGGCCGAGCTCAGATCCTTGCGCGCCTCGTCGATATTGCGGTCCGCGATGGCTTTTGATATTTTCGGGAAGATCGCAGTGGCGATGGACACGGCGATCAGCGAATACGGCAGCATGTAGATGGTGTATGCATTCTGATACGAGGCGTTGCCGGCCACGTCCAACTGGCTCATATGCAGCTGTTCCGAAGCCTTGAACGGCGCGCTGGTGGCCACGCGGGTGACGATGATGTTGACGATCTGATCGACGCCGACGATGCCGAGGCTCCACGCGGCGACCGGTCCCATCGAACGCAGTCCGATGCCGTGAACGCCGAATTTCGGACGGTATTTCAGGCCGATTCTCGTCAAAGGAATGAACAGCACCAGCGCCTGGAACGCCACGCCAAGCGTCCAAGTGCCGGCGGTCAGCGCGATTTTCGTCGGCGTCCAGAAGTCCAGCGGACGTTCCGTGGCCCTGCCGAACATCGCGATGAACGCGCCGAAACCGATGCAGCTGATGATGTTCGCGCCGACCGAGCTCCACGCATACGTGACGAAATGGTCCTTCGCCGCGAGAATCTGCGATCACCGTATACAGGCCGTAGAAGAAGATCTGGGGCATGCACCACAAGGTGAAGGAGGTGGCGAGGGCCATGGTTTCGGCGCTGCCGTTGACATACAGTTTGGTCAACAACGGCGTGGCAACGGCCATGAGCAGCGTCACACCCAACAACAAGGTGATGGCAAGGGTGATGAGCTTGTTGAGCTTGGTTTCGGCGTCCTTCGATTTCAGCGTGCGCACGATCTGCGGCACAAGCACCGCGTTGAAGATGCCGCCGGAAACCAACGTGTAGATGACCTGCGGAATCATCGAACCGGCCTGGTAGGCGTTGGCGGCATAGCCGGTGGTGCCCAAGGCCCAGGCAAGCAGGATGGTGCGGATTTGGCCGGTCACGCGCGAAGCGGCGGTACCGGAGGCCATGATCAGTGAGTTACGGCCAACGGAAGAACTCATTCGTCGGGATCCTTCTTACGGTTGAATTGACGCCACAGTCCCACAGCGCCCAAGAGCACGGCGAAGCCGATGATGACGAAACCGCTCTTGTCGCTGATCTGCAGCGCGCTGGTGATGTGGGTGACCTGCGTGGCTCCAAACGCTGCACCATTCCTGTCGAACAGGCTGATGGTGGCGTTGGCGGTGCCGGACGTGGACACACGGATGGTGAACGCCACCTGTGCCTCGCCGTGGGGCGGCACCTGCACGGTGTCGAATCGGGACGTGACGATCTGCATGGAATCGGTCAGCGACGAGACCTTCACCTTTACCGGGTACGGGTGGCTGTTGCTGATGGTCACCGGCATTTTCGCGGTTTCGCTGACCACGTTCACGCTTTCCGTCGGCGTGATCGCCACACCGTTGATCAGCAGGGCCGCGAGCTGGTTCGCGCCTTCCGCCATCGTGCTTCTGGAAGGGCTTTCGCCGCCCAACGCGTGCAGGGCCATGATGGTGTGGGCGTTCGTCAGCTGCCTGCTCCAGGTGTTGACGTCGGATTCGTCTTCTCCGTTCGGCTTGACGAGGATCGACGTATTGAAACGTTTGATGTTGCTCGATGAGTTCGCCAGCGCGCTCAGAGTCTGCTGGACGTCGCTGCGCATGCTATCGGTAAGGCCGTCCGTTTGGAGAAGATCGGTTGACATGCTGGCCGCATCTTCGGAGATGTCGGCATCCTTCAACGTGGCGAGATCGGTGAGGTTCAGCCACGGCGACTGCTCGATGTCGCTCATCAGCGCGTCCACAACACTGGGGTCGGAATCCTCGTTCAGACAGACCAGCAGGTTGCGTTCCGCATAAGGCTGTTCCATCTGGTAGAACGCGCTTTGCGCGACGAATCGCGCCAATCTGCCGGCCGTGGTTCCCTCGCTGTCGGCGTTGGCATCGTCACTGGTCGCCTTGCCTTGGGCCAGGCCGGAAAGCACATTCTGCGCGGAAAGCACGGTGATGTCCCCGCATCGGTGGAGACCACCGTCTTGCCGGTACGTACGGTAGCCGCATCGTCCTCTTCGAAGTCATGCGTGGCGATGACGGTGCCGTACCCCTGCTGGCGGGCCTTCGTCAACGCTTGTAGGGTCCAATTGCCATTGCCCTGCCACGCGTATGCGGTGATGTCCGCGTTGCTGTCACCCAATGCCGATTGATAGGTTTTCCGGGCTTTGGCTGCGGACCATTGACGGTCGTTGATACCGGCCGCGGTGTAGGACGGAGCGTTGTTCATGGCGCTGTAGGCGGTTATGTCGAACAATGCGGGCTGGGTGATGCCGTCGACCCGCGTTGGCATCGCCATCGCCTGCAGGTAGGTCGGATCTCCTACGACCTGCAGCATGTCGTGCTTGGCGAAGGTCTGCTGCAACGATTTGAGCCGTGCGTCGTCATCCTTGCTGGGCATGGCGATTTTCGCCAGTTTCGAGGAGGAAATACCCCCTTCATCGACCAGCTGTCCAAGCAGCTTGCTGTCGGTGGTCCACCCGTTGGCGGCCAGCGGCTGGGCGACGGTGATGTGCAGCGCCGGCGTGCTGGGCGTGTGGAGTCCCGCGCCGGTGCGCGTCACGAACGTATGCGATTGAGCAAGGGGGGTTCCGTTGGCGGAATAGCTCAGCAGCACCGGCTTCGGCCCCCAAGAGTTGATGGCCGTGAGCGATTCCTGATGGGCGTCCGCGTCGATGCTCACGTTGGCGCTGGCTCCCGGCTGCAACGCGGGCACATCGGCCTGTCCCACGGATTGCGGGGTGGGGATTCGCCCGTTGCCTTCAGACCAATCCTGGATGTCGTTGCGCGAAACGAACGTGTAGAAGGCGTTCATGGTCAGCGTCAGCGTTCCCGCGGGAATCTCCTGTCCGGTCGTGTTGGTCACCGTGGCGTTCAGATGGTATCCGGAGGTGTCCGTCAATACGGCCGTGGAAGAGTTGATGGACAACATACCGTCCGTCGACTCCGCCGATGTGGCCGATTCCATGGCCCTTGCCGATGGCGTGGGTGCGTATAACAACATCAACGCATGGTCAATACCATGGCGAGGATGGATGATAACGCGCGAAGGCCACGCGAAACGTGCCGTTGTGCGGATTGATTCACTATTACGCCTGTCTGTTGAGTTTCCTTGCGTACAACCATGCTATCTTCCGTTCGTTCGGATAGCTCAGCACATCGTCCAAATCAGCAAAATCCACCCAAATGGCGTCTTCGGCTCATGGTCGGGATCGCCTTCGACGGTCAGCTCGCCGCCGATCTGCCGCAACGCGAAGTGGTGCACCAGCTTGTGCACGCGTTGGCTGGTACCGGTGAACCAATAGTCGATGGTGGCGATGGAATCGACCACCTCGCCCAGAATGCCGGTTTCCTCATGCACTTCGCGCACGGCCGTCTGCTGCGGCGTTTCGCCTTTTTCGATATGTCCCTTCGGCAGGCACCATTCCAAATGCCCGCTGCGTGAATGACGTGCGATGATCGCCACGCGACCCTTGTCGTCGAACACCAGCCCGCCCGCCGAATACTCGCGCACCACCGGCAGCTCCTGCGCGTCAAGCGATGCGAACGTGGTCGGACCATCCGCGGTGCGCCGGCGCGGCATCATCGCCGGCGTAGGCGCGCTCGGCGTGATGATCGTGCGCTGCTGCAATTGCTGTAGTTGTTGCAGCTGCTGCAGCGAAACCGACTGCGATGTGTACAGCAGTTCGTCCGGTTCCAGCGGATTTTGGGCATGGTCGTCCGCAGCATGGGCAAGCATGCGTGCAAGGTCTGCGGGCGTAATCATGATTCCAACCATACTCAATTCTGTGTGCAGGTGGGGTAACGGTATGCTGGTAAACGGAAAACTTGTGGTGCTGAAAGGTATGGCGTGAACTTCGAAGTGTGGCCAGAGGCCATTGAATTAGGACGTATGTTTGCTGCGGAAGGCTACGAACTGGCACTGGTCGGGGGTCCTGTCCGCGACCTGCTGCTGCATCGCAAATCGCATGATTTGGATTTCTGCACATCGGCGCGTCCCGAGCAGTTTGAGCATATTCTGCGCCGTTTTGGGCATGATGGCTTCTGGGATATGGGCCGCAAATTCGGCACGCTCGGCGCGATGCGCAGGCGTGAGGACGGCACCGAGGTGAAAGTGGAGGTGACCACCTACCGTTCCGACACGTACGACCCCGACTCGCGCAAGCCGGAAGTCAATTACGGCGACACGCTGGAAGGCGATCTTTCCCGCCGCGATTTCACCGTCAACGCGATGGCGTTGCGTGTTCCGGAACTCGAATTCGTCGATCCGTTCGGCGGTGCGAACGATTTGGCCAAAGGCGTGCTGCGTACCCCCGTCGATCCGCGGCAGTCGTTCGACGACGATCCGTTGCGCATGATGCGCGCCGTGCGTTTCGTGGCGCAGCTCGGCTTCCGCATCGAGCCGGAAACCGCCGAAGCGCTGTCCGACATGGTCGATCGCATCGAAATCGTCTCCGCCGAACGTGTGCGCGACGAACTGGTCAAGCTGCTGCTGTCCGATCGCCCGCGCGCCGGCATCGAAGCGTTGGTCGATTCTGGTCTTGCCGACATCGTGCTGCCGGAAATTCCCGCGCTGCAGCTGGAAATCGACGAGCACCATCGCCATAAGGACGTGTTCGAACACACCATGATCGTCATCGAACGCGCCGTCGCCCTCGAAACCGGTCCCGACGGTCCGGCTGCCGGCCCCGGACCTGACGCTGCGTCTGGCGGCTCTGCTGCACGACATCGGCAAGCCGAAGACCCGTCGTTTCGAAGCGGGCGGCAAGGTGAGCTTCCACCGTCATGACGCCGTCGGCGCGAAGATGACACGCAAGCGTTTGAAGGCACTGCATTTCGACCACCACATGGTCGAGGATGTCAGCGAGCTGGTCAACCTGCATCTGCGCTTCCACGGCTACGTGGAGGAGCCGTGGACGGATTCCGCGGTCCGCCGCTACGTCAAGGACGCTGGCCCGCTGTACGAGCGTCTGAACCGCCTTACGCGCGCCGACACGACCACACAGAACAAGCGCAAGGCCATGATGTTCTCGGCGGCCATGGACGAGATGGAACAGCGTGTACGCGACCTGAAAGAAAAGGAAGACTTCGACGCGATCCGTCCTGACCTCAACGGCGACGAGATCATGCAGCTGCTAAGCATCGAACCAGGCCCGATGGTCGGCAAGGCGTACAAGCACATGCTGGAATACCGCCTCGATAACGGTCCGGTGGAGCGTGACGTGGCCGTTGCCGAGCTGGAACGCTGGTACAAGGAGCAGGGCGAATAGCGATTGACATGCGGTGGTTTCGCCGCATGCATGGAACAGTGTGCTTGGAACAGCTCGAATACGAAAACCCGCGTTCCGATTGGGGGAGCGCGGGTTTTTCATATTGCCTATATCGATTTCGATTGGCGGTCAGCTTTGCGGATTCACCGCATCATGTTCGGGCGCCTTGGGCAGGTCGGTCATCTTGTCCACCGCGACGCAGCCCTGGATGCCGGTGATCGCCTTGCCTGCGGCGGGAACCTTCTTCGTATCCTGCAGATTGTCGAATGTGGCGCCCACGATGACGTCGATCAGCTGGTCCTGACGGTCGTCCATAACCAGCATGGCGTCGGTGAAATTGCTTGCCACGGTGTACGCCTGATTCACGCCGTTCTTGCCGAAGACGATCATCGTGCGATCCACCTTCTTGGTGTAGTTGTCCGGCGTCTGGGGGTTGAACTCGCGGTTCTGCAACGCGTCGCTCACCGCCTTGGCGAAGCCGGAGAACTTCGTGCCGTTGAGCACACGCAGCGTGATGTTGCGATTCTCCACATACTTGGCCTTGTTGCCGTCGGCTTCCTTGATGGGGCACGGTGCCTGCTGGCCGTAGTTCGGCTGTACGGCGGCCGACTTGACGTTGCCCAGGCCTCCGACATGGAAAAGAACAGCAGGGACACCACCATGGCGACCACCATGACGGCTCCGACGATGCTGAACACCGTCTTCTGACGGCGGCGAATGTACTCTTTGCGCGCGGCGCGCTCGTCGTTAGCTGGGTCATTTACGAATTCCTTTTGAACAAACCAATTGCCATCAACTTTACTGTCATGCGGTGATATGTGTCATGCGGTGATATGCACAATCGGTCGGGCTGGGGCGTTCGTGGCGATGATGCGATCGACGCAACGGCTGTCCTGCCATGCCCGCTGCACGGCGTCCGCCGCATCCTCCGTCGGCACGAACGCGATGACGGACGGGCCGGAACCGGAGACGAACGCCTGGCTGGCTCCCGCACGCAAGGCTTCCTCGATCGCCTGTCGCTACGCGGATGCAGGGAGACCGCCGCCTTCTGCAGGTGGTTCTCATCGCCATCGCCGGTACCGATCTGATCGAATGTGGCATACACTTCCGGCGTGCGCAGTTCCGCACGGTATGCGCCGACCAGCAGATGGCCGGTAAACCCACGTTCCGTAAGATCGCGTACGATATCGCCATCGTCATCAAGCTGTTCGATGCGTTCGCCGAAACCGGTGCCGCGCGCGTAACCGCCGGTCAGACAGAACGGCATGTCCGCGCCCAGCGTGGCCGCGACTTCCTGCAGGCGTTCGATCGGCCAATCGAGATCCCACAACGTGTTCAATGCCAGAATCGTCGCCGCCGCATCGGCGGAACCGCCGGCCATGCCCGCGCCGACGGGGATGCGCTTGTCGATGTTCAACGCCACGTCCGGCTCATGGCCGCTCGCTTCGGCCATGGCGAACAATGCCAGCACGGCGTGGTTGCGGCGCATATCGCTGCCGGAAGAGGCCAGGTCGCCAGATACGCGCCCTCGAGATTCAGCGAGAAGCCGCTTCCCGGCGCTTTGCGCGTGGCGGTGACGGTGTCGTATACGCCGACCGCGCAATAGATGGTGTCGAGTTCATGACGGCCGCCCCATTCGGCATGCGACGGGCCCACATGCAGGGTCAGATTCGTTTTCGCCGGGCAGTCCACGCTCACGGCGTTGATGGTGGCCGTTCCGATGGCGGGCGAATCAATGGTGCTCATGACGCGAACACCTCATCCAACGCGCGTGCCAACGCCACGAATTCGTCGATGGTGAGCGTCTCGCCACGACGGGTCTGGTCGATGCCGGCCTTCTCGAACGCTTCGGACGGCACGATTTTCTTCAATGCGGCGTGCAGGGTCTTGCGGCGCTGCCCGAAAGCCGCGTCGATCAAACGGAACACGGTTTCGCGATCCACCACGGAACCGTCCGCATTGTCCGCGGCGGGGGTGTGACCGCCCGGGTAGCGCTTGAACAGCACCAGCGCGGAATCGACGTTCGGGGCCGGCCAGAACACGTTGCGGCCGATGACGCCCACGCGTTCCGCGGTGCCGTACCATGCGAGCTTCACGCTCGGCGTGCCGTAGATCTTCGAACCGGGCTTCTCGCTCAAACGGTCCGCCACTTCCTTCTGCACCATCACCAGGAAGGTGCCAGATTGTCGAAACGTTCCAACAGGGTGAGCAGAATCGGCGTGGCCACGTTGTACGGCAGATTGGCCACCAGCGTGAAGGAATCGTCATCCTTGAAATCGGGCAGATTCTCCGGATTGACGGTAAGTGCGTCGCGGTTGACCACACGGAAGCGGTCCACGGCGTCCGGCATGAATTCGGCGATGGTTTTCGGCAGGCGTTCGGCGACCGGCGGGTCGATTTCCACAGCCGTCATCGTGGCGCCGGTTTCCAGAATCGCCAGCGTCAGCGAACCCAGTCCGGGACCGACTTCCAGCACATGGTCGTCGGCGGTCACGCCGGCCTCGCGCACGATGCGACGCACGGTTCCCGGATCAATCACGAAATTCTGCCCGAATTTCTTCGTCGGGCTGATACCCGCGTCGGCGGCGATGCGTCGGATGTCGGCCGCCCCCAGCAAATGGCCCTGCGTATGCTCGTTCACGTTTTCCGTCATTCCCTCTTCTGTCATTCCCTCATTATCCGTTCATGCCGGTACGAAAATCGTTGGCGATTAGCCGGATCATCAGTACCATCCGGTCTGTTCGGAGTGCTGCCACGCCGCGGACGGGCTGCCGTACCGCTGTGCGATGTAGCTCAGACCCCAGTCGATCTGCACGGCGGCATCGTCCTTCCAATTCGCGCCGAACGTGGCCATTTTGCTGCCCGGCAACGCTTGTGGAATACCGTATGCGCCCGAATACACGTTTTCCGCGCTCCAGCTCCATCCGGATTCGCGATTCCAGAGTTTGACCAGATCCGTCCAGTTCTGGCCGGTCCAGCCGCGCTGCGCCGCCGCGCCGGAAGCGTAGGCCTGTGCCTGTGCCGCGGAAGGATGGTACAAGCGGCAGCCTGCGGAAGGATTGCTCGGCTGCGGCGTGGGCTGCGGTTTGGGCTGGGGTGCGGGAGTCGGCTGCGGTGCAGGGGTTGGTGGGGGGGTCGGTGCCGGATCGTCCTTCTCGGTGTTGTTGGAATTGTTATTCGAGTTGTTGTTCGAATTGTTCTTATCCGAGGAATCCGACTTGTTCGAATCGGTTTTGTCGGAATCGGACTTATTCGAATCGGACTTATTCGAGTCGTTCTTACCCGAATCGTTCTTGCCGTCGTCCGTCTTGCCGGAATCGCCGTTATCGCCGTTGCTGTTGCCGTTGCCGCTGTTGTCGGATTTGTCGGATTTGTCGGTATCGTCCGTAGTTTTTTCCGGTCCGACCGCAATGACTTTGTCGATGGCGATTTTCGTGGTCTTCTCTCCGGTCAGCGTCTCGCTTTCCTTCACGCCATCCACGTAGGTGACGGCGTACGTCTGCTGGATTTCGCCGTTTTCGCCTTCCTGCCGTACCGTGACTTCGCCCGGCTGCAGGTTCGGGTCGATGATGGTCTGCGTGCCGAACGGCACTTCCTTCGTGCGGGTCTCCTCACCATGCGTCACGCGGCGGACGCGCAGAATGGTCGTCTTGCCGTCCTTTTCGACACTGACGCGATCCTCCTTGCCCAACGTGATGCCTTTGGCGTCAAGAATGGAGGCAGCGGGCAGCTTGCCGTTCGGCGCCACCGAGCTTTTCCCGTCCGCGATGACGGTGACGGGCCCCTTCTGGTTGATGATGAGACCGCCGGTGAGCTTGTTGTAGACGTTGCTGATATTGACGGTGATTTTCGCCGCTTCGGTTTCGTTTTGGTTGAAGAAGTCCAGCAACTGCTCGGCGCTGGACGCGACCGTCCAGAACGGCACTTCCTGGCCGTCGATGGTGATGGTGGTCTGGTATGCGCTCTGCACGTTCACCACATCATGGTTCTTCAGCATGCTGGTCGGGCTGGTCGATTCCACCAGGTCGTGCGTTTTGACTTTCACGCCCTGCTCCTGCAGCAGACGGTCCACGCTCATCGCATATGTGGTCACCGTGGTGGTCTCCCCATTGACGGTCAACGCCACGGATTTGCGCGCGCCCACACCAAACGCCAACGCCGAAGTCAAAGTCAATGAGGCCACGCATGCCATGACGCGGACACGACGAAGCGTCACGAATCTCCGAGGGGTCCACCTTCTCGTCATTTATCCTCTTTTCAGCGCTGCCTACAACGCCGTTATTGTAACGGCTCAGCTGGAACGGTCGCCGTGCTTTCCGATGGTTTTATCCATACTGCCACATTTTTGAAAGCAGGTGCGAAAAGCGAAAAATAAAAAGGGGGCAGGAGAGAAGGGGATGTCCTGCCCCCGGTCGGACGAGACAGGTTGGGGGACGTCTCGTCCGCTTTGCCAGAAGTCTCAAGTTGGGGGAAGACTTCTGGAGCACTTACCCATGGTAAGAGGTCCAAGCCCGTCATACGGGTTCGAGCCTCCTGTCGGGATCGAACCGACGACCTGCCGCTTACAAGGCGGCCGCTCTGGCCATCTGAGCTAAGGAGGCATGTCCTCTTTTGCTATGAAAACAACAGAGGAACGATGAATAGCATAACCAGCGCTTCCACCGCAGTCAACTTAGCATTGCGGGTTGAGACGCGCCGGCTGCCCGTAAGGGGTTATTCGCCCGTGGTGACGGAAATCGGCCCCTTCTTGGCTCCGATGGACGGCATCTTGCCGGCAACGCCGACTTCGCTGTCCTTCAGGCCGATCGATTCCAACAGACCGTCCTTAACCGTCGTCTGGGCGGTGGTCAGCTGGTCCATATCCCAATACTTGCCGTTGATGATCACGGTCGGCGTGGTCATGCTGCCCTTGTAGCTGCCGGACTGATGCCACAGTTCGGAACGCTTCGGCGTGTAAGTGTCGATCGCATCAAGCCATTCCTGATAATCGCGGCCAAACGCCTTGTCCGCAACATCCTTGGAAACACCCGCGGCGATCATCTGCTCCTTGATCTTGGCGTCGCTCACCGACTTGTATGCGGAGCCTTCCTCCGGCTGGAAATCCTCGGCGTAGACCTTCTCCAGGAAGGAGATCAGATGGTTCGGGTCGCTGTCATGCTCGGCCAGGTAGATGGCCGCGTTCGCCGCGCGACTGGAATACTCGTCGGTGGACCAACGGTCCATGAACGCCATGAAATGCAGGTCCAGATTGATCTGGCCGGCATCGACCATCTTCTGCAGGTCGGCGTCCAACTGGCGGTGCAGGTTGCCGCAGCCCGGGCACAGGAAATCCATGTAGAGCTCGACGGTCGCGCGCCCTCCACAGCCTTGCCGTAGCCGTTCTTGGAAATCAGCAGGCCGCCCTTCTTATCGACGAGCTTCGGAGTGTTCTTCACTTTCTGCAACGCCGTGTACGCTTCCTGCACGGTTTCGGTGGAAGCCTTCGTTTCGGCCTTCTTATGCATGTTGTGGTACACGGTGAACGCGCCGATCGCCACCAGAATCACCAGCACCGCCACCACGATGCCGCCGATGATCGTCTGCTGCTTGCGTTCCTTCTCCATCTGCTCGGCGCGCGCCTTCATCGCTGCGGCCTCAGCGGCCCTACGCTCGGCGCGGCTGGTACGCTTCTGCGCATCCTTGCTGTTCTGGGCCATCGATATTCCTTTCGACCTCACGTTGTTATGCTGGGCACCATACTAGCGATGCCTTGCTATCGATTCGCCGGGAATTCCGTATTGCCTTGCGATTGCGTCGGCAGCTCGCTCAAGTGGCGCAGATACGGCTGTTTACGCAGTGCGCCGCCGCCCAATCGCAGTACGATCGCGCCCGGAGCGGCCACGGCCACAAGCCAGCCGATCGCGCAGAACGCAGCCTGCGCCAGCCCGCTTTCGGAAAGCGGACCGCCAAGCAGCGTCGGCATCGGAATCGTCAATCCAAATATCCACGTATCCATCACGGCATACGGAAGCTGCAGCACGACCGTGGTGAGCGACAAACCCAGCGCGGCCACGGCCAACATGATCAGCGTCCGCACGATGGCGACGCCGAAGCCCTTCACGATGTGCCAGGGCAGTCCCGCCAATCGCAGCAGCCAGTCGGAACTTTTCTTCTCGCCGCCACGTTTGCCTTCGCGCTCGAGCTGCGCCTCCGTGTTGAATCCGATGGTGGCCAGCGCACAGGCGAACAGCAACGCGGCTGCCATCGCCGTCCACAGTGAGAACAGTCCGCAGACGGCCACGGGAATCGCCATCAGCGCGCAGGGGAGCATGCCCCGGCCTAACATCGCGCCACGCTTCACATCGGCGGGATTAGGTGCTTCCGCAACGTTCGGCCCATCCATACCGGGTACCGGCGGGAATGACATTGCGGGCGATTGCTGCGCCGCGGCCACCGTGGCCTGCGGTATGACGGACGGTGGCTGCCGCATGGCGATGCGTTGCAACGCGGGTTTGATGGTCGGGTCGACTTGCGTCGGCGCTTCCGCTGGATTCCATGCGTTCTGGGCCGGCAGCATTTGTGTTGACGGCATGGATTGCGGCATTACCTGCGTGCCTGTCGGCATCGCCCGCGTGCCTTGCGATTGCGGCATCGTGCGCGTGCTGTCCACGTTGGGAAGTGCGTCGGAAAGCACGCTGGTCTCGGCATCGTCAACAGGTGCGATCACCTGCGTTGCGCTCGCGTCGGATTGGCTGGTCACTTGTTTCCCGATTACTTGAGTTGCGCTCACATCGGGCTGCCCGATCGCCTGCGTTGCTTCGCTGAGCCTTGGCATCGTGCGCGTGCCGATGGCGTTTTCGCCGGTTATGTCGTCCTGCGATTGCCACAACGTGCGCGGATTGTCGGGCGATTCAACAAAAGGGGGCATCGCCTCCGTATCGCCATCCGCTGCGCCACCATTGTCGGCCGCAACCCACGCCTGCGGATTCAACGCATCCACGGCGATCGCCTGCAGCAAATCGTCCGGCGTGCACCGCTTCGTCCGATCCGGATTGAGCGCCGAACGGAACGCGGCCATCGTGCCCGCGGGAAGTCCCGCAAGATTGGCGCTGCCGGCCGCGGCGCGTTCCAACACGGTCATCATCGGCTTCGTGCCGAACACCGGCTCACCCGTAGCGGCGAACGCCAATACGCTCGCCACCGACCACCAATCGGTCATTTCATCCGATTCCGCGCCATCAATGATTTCCGGCGCGATGAACCCCGGCGTGCCCATCACCAGACCGGTACGCGTCACATGGCTTTCGCCTTCGCCCATAGCGATGCCGAAATCCACCAATACCGGGCCGGTGCTCGACACCATCACATTCGTCGGCTTGATATCGCGGTGCACGATGCCGGCCGCATGCACGGCACGCACCGCCTCAATCAGCTTGCGTGCCAGCCGTTCCAAATCGTCGCCCACATATCGGCCATTGACGCGCACATCCTCACGCAGATTCTTGCCTTCGATCAACTCGGTCACAATAAAAGCCAACGCGTCGTCAAGTTCCATATCCACAATGCCGCACACGCCCGGATGCCGCACCTTCTGCAACGCCATCGCCTCCCTGCGCAGGCGCTCGCGTGCGGTCAACTCGTCGCGCTGCTGCTGCGGGGAATCGTCGTCGGAGAGGGAATCACGCAAAATCTTCATCGCATATTGATGGCCGCCATCGTCCCGCACACGCCATACCGAGCCCATGGCACCCGAACCAAGCCGGGAAATCAACGTGTAGCCGCCAACCAGGCTGCCTGCTTCCAGATTCAATGCGCTTAAGTCGCTCATACTTCCATCGTACTTGGCGTGCAGATTATGCACGCGAATTGACAGGCTGGGGAAAACGCCATGTGCCGCACGTTGAAGTCTGATGAAATCGAATCATCGACATGAAGAAGTGTCTTCACTTGCCGCACGCATCTGCAGCCACTTCACCGAAACCATGAGATGCGGGGCAGTGTTGAATGGTTTCGCGGTTCCGATAAAGGCATCGGAGCCTACGTGTCGTTTGGTTATGAGAATCAAGGAGGAGGCAGACCATGCTGCAAATCAACATGGCTGACGTTATGAACGTCATCGGCTCATTGACGCCGTACCTTATTGCGATTGGCGTGCTGTTCGCGCTCGCGCTGATTATCACTTTTGCCGTCAACAAGAAGACGGTCAAGGAAGTGGCGACCCGTAAGATCGTCCATTCCGAATCCTGGCTGGTGGCGCTTGTCGGCATCGTCGTGGCCGTGTCCATGATGCTGACCGGCCCGCTTTCCACGCTGCTCAACAACGCGACCACCACCAAGTACATGCTGTCCGACACCACCGTTTCCAAAGCCAACGAGCTGGCCAAGGAAGTGCAGTCGGAAGCCATCACCATGCTGAAGAACGACGATTCCAACCTGCCGCTGTCCAACAAGAAGGTCAACGTGTTCGGTTGGGGCTCCACCAACCCGGTTTACGGCGGCACCGGCTCCGGCTCCATGTCCGACCAGTACGAGACCGTTTCCATGCTTGACGGCATGAAGCAGGCCGGCATCGAAACCAATTCCGAGCTGACCAAGCTGTACACCGACTACCGCAAGGACCGCCCGATGGTGGCTATGTGGTCGCAGGATTGGACCCTGCCTGAGGTTCCGGCCAAGCAGTATTCCGACAAGCTGATCTCCGACGCCAAGGACTTCTCCGACGAAGCCGTCATCACCATCACCCGCGTCGGCGGCGAAGGCGCTGACCTGCCGACGAACATGAAGGCGAAGGGCATCACCTACAACAACAATTCCAAGGACTACGAAGATTTCAAGGATGGCGAGCACTTCCTGCAGCTGTCCCAGACCGAGCGCGACATGATCGACCTGGTCACCAAGAACTTCAAGAAGGTGACGCTCGTCTACAACGGCGCCAACGCGTTCCAGTTCGACTTCCTGTCCCAGTATCCGCAGATCAAGTCCGTGCTGTGGTGCCCGCCGGCCGGCCAGACCGGCTTCTCCGCACTGGGTGAGGTGCTCGCCGGCGATGTGAATCCGTCCGGCAAGACCTCCGACACGTTCGTGAAGGACCTGACCAAGACCGCTGTGTTCAACAACACCGATGGCACTGCCGCCGGCAACGCTTCGTCCGTCGGCACGAACGGCAAGTTCACTTACGACAATGCGGATGATCTCGCTGCTTCCTACATGGGCTTCAGTGGCGACAAGGTCACGGTGACCCCGACGTTCGTCAACTACGTCGAAGGCATCTACGTTGGCTACAAGTTCTATGAGACCGCCGCTGACGAAGGTCTGATCAACTACGACGACACCGTCATGTTCCCGTTCGGCTACGGCCTGTCCTACACGACGTTCAAGCAGGAGATGGGCAAGGTCTCCTACAAGAACGGCAAGATCTCGTTCGATGTGACCGTCACCAACACCGGCGATAAGGCCGGCAAGGACGTGGTCGAGGTCTACTACAACCCGCCGTACACCGATGGCGGCATCGAGAAGGCCTCCAAGAACCTGGTTGCGTTCGAAAAGACCAAGAAGCTCGAGCCGGGCGCTTCCCAGACCGTGAAGATCGAGTTCGACGATGACGACATGGCCTCCTACGACCAGAAGGACGCTAAGGCGTACGTGCTGGAGCAGGGCGATTACGACATCTCCATCCAGTCCGATTCGCACCACGTGATCGACCATCAGAAGGTCACCGTGAAGGACACCGTCACCTACAATTCCGACTCAAACACCCATAACGGCGATGCCGTGGCCGCCACCAACGAGTTCGATTACGCCGCCGGCGACGTGACGTACCTGTCTCGCGCGGGCCACTTCGCGAACTATGCCAAGCCACCGCCGCTCCGACCAACTTCTCGATGAGCGACGAAGCCAAGGCCGAATTCACCAACAACAGCAACTACGATCCGAAGAAGTATGACAACGATTCGGACGAGATGCCGACCACCGGTGCCAAGAATGGCTGAAGCTGTACCAGATGTATGGCAAGGATTATGACGACGCGATTGGGACAAGCTGCTCGACCAGCTCACCTTCGACGATATGGACAACCTGATCGCCAATGGTGGTTACGGCACTCCGGCTGTGAAGTCCGTCGGCAAGATCCAGCTGACCGACGCCGACGGCCCGGCCTCGCTGAACAACAACTTCACCGGTGTTGGCTCCATCGGCTTCCCGGCCTCCACCGCGTTCGCCTGCACCTGGAACCGTGATCTCGCCAAGCAGTTCGGTGAGATGATCGGCGACATGGCTCACGACATGCACGTGGCTGGTTGGTACGCTCCGGCCATGAACATCCACCGTTCGGCATTCTCCGGTCGTACCTTCGAGTACTTCTCCGAGGACTCCCTGCTCTCCGGTGCGATGGCCTCCAACGAAATCGCCGGCGCCAAGTCCAAGGGCGTGTACTCCTTCATGAAGCACTTCGCACTCAACGACCAGGAGACCAACCGCACCAACATGGTGTGCACGTGGGCCAACGAGCAGTCCATCCGCGAAACCTATCTGAAGCCGTTCGAGATGAGCGTGAAGGAAGGCGGCGCCCAGGCCGTGATGAGCTCCTTCAACTACATCGGCTACACCTACGCCGGCGCTTCCAGCAACCTGCTGCAGACCGTGCTGCGTGACGAGTGGGGCTTCAAGGGCTTCGTCCTGACCGATTACTTCGGCGGCTACGGCTACCAGAACGCCGATCAGGAAGTGCGTGCGGGCAACGACTCGATGCTCGCCACCACGAAGATCACCAACCACATCACCGATAAGTCCGCCACTTCCGTGAAGGCGATGCGTCAGGCCGCGCACAACATTCTGTACACCGCCGCCAACAGCTGGCAGTACGCGAATGGCGAGCCGAAGGTCGCCACCCCGATCTGGAAGACCGCCATGTACGTGGCTTGGGGCGTGACCGCGGTGCTCGTGATCGGCCTGGAGATTGTGGCCATCAAGCGGTACCTGAACCGCAAGAAGGCCGTCGCCACGGTCGAGTCGGCTGCAGAACCGGTTGCCGCCGGCCCGGCCAATGCCGAGTGAGCTGCCTGATCAGCGATAACTGAAGTAATAACTGAAAACAGTCGGCTACAGGCAGCATTAGCAATGGTCAGCGATTCGAATGACCAAAGCTGAATATCCAGTAGCCGAACAACAAAGCCGGGAGCCTCCGCTAACCACGGAGCTTCCGGCTTTTGTTATGCGAGAACCGTGGTTGGACCGCAAAATGCGGATGTGGTTGACCATGTTGATGGTCGACACGCCGACAGCTATTGGTTTTGCGTTCACCTGGTTGTGGTTTTCAGGGTCTATTCTGATGGTATCGGCGCTTTCCGGACGCATTTTCCCGGTTTTCGACACGCCGATGGAACGTTGGATTTCCAACGGTTCCGTGCTTCATTGTGCCCTGCGGGTTGCGCGATTGCGGGTTCTCGTGTAAGTTTATCTCTTGCTGCTCAGCACGGCGGCCTCGCTCCTGGAGATTGGGGCGGCTTGCTGGTGCGGTGGTGGTTTGAGAACTCAAGAGCGTATTTGTACTACTTCTTTATAGTCAATGATTGCCAGTTCGTTGCCGGCCACGCTGACGCGTGGTGCCGAGGGATCGGTCAAACGGCGGCGAGGTTTTTGTGCGATGCGCCTTTCCTTATAAGGCGATCGTCAATTTTCTTAGATGAGAGTCACATGTTGGCTTTCCGCATAAGTTTTTTTGTGGAGGGTTCGATTCTGGCTCAGGATGAACGCTGGCGGCGTGCTTAACACATGCAAGTCGAACGGGATCCCAGGAGCTTGCTCCTGGGTGAGAGTGGCGAACGGGTGAGTAATGCGTGACCGACCTGCCCCATACACCGGAATAGCTCCTGGAAACGGGTGGTAATGCCGGATGCTCCAGTTGACCGCATGGTCCTCTGGGAAAGCTTTTGCGGTATGGGATGGGGTCGCGTCCTATCAGCTTGATGGCGGGGTAACGGCCCACCATGGCTTCGACGGGTAGCCGGCCTGAGAGGCGACCGGCCACATTGGGACTGAGATACGGCCCAGACTCCTACGGGAGGCAGCAGTGGGGAATATTGCACAATGGGCGCAAGCCTGATGCAGCGACGCC
>ENA-OQHA01000100-OQHA01000100.1-human-gut-metagenome-genome-assembly--contig:-NODE-100-length-44498-cov-4.600212_pt1 | contig 44498 bp, 43 predicted proteins | sample MGYA00242558_ERZ504707 | MGnify/ENA primary metagenome ERZ504707 (study PRJEB26092, sample SAMD00036197) | human gut metagenome | host: Homo sapiens | study: EMG produced TPA metagenomics assembly of... | reverse complement strand
CTGCTTCTTGTGGATGGAGCGAAAGCTTTAAAGGATATTCCTGTCACCTCTTTTGAGCAAGCTCTTGCAGGTACAACTCCTGGCTTAACTATAAACAGCAGCAGTGGACAGCCTGGTGCTGCATTAGAAATTCGTGTAAGAGGTACAGGTTCAATGAATGCAACTAATGAGCCTCTGTATGTTGTGGATGGAGTTCCAGTTGTTTCTGGAGATGTAGCTCTTTCTCCTGTTAGAGGTGATAGTAAATCATTTAATATTATGTCTTCTATCAACCCTAGCGATATTGAAAATATAACAGTTTTGAAAGATGCAGCGGCAGCATCTTTGTATGGTTCTAGAGCAGCAAATGGCGTAATTCTGATTACAACAAAAAAAGGTAAAGCAGGAAAAACGCGTATTAACTTTAAGGCCAATTGGGGATTCTCTGATTGGGCTATGAAAAATCGTGAAGTGTAAATGGAACTCAACGTCGGGAACTGACATACGAAGGAGCCTATAATGAAGCTATTCTTTATGGTATTCCTGATGCAGACGGAAATTACACTCCTGCAACAGAAGAACAAGCAAAAGCGTATGCTCAAGCAGCAGCAGACACCTATGCGCCTGACTATAATGAAGACTGGGAGTCCGCTTTATTCCGTAAACACGGATCCTCGCAAAACTACGAATTTTCTGCACAAGGTGGTGATGAACGAAATTCTTTCTTCGCTTCTTTAGCATACAAAAAAGACCAAGGTAAGGCCAATAATTCTAAAATGAATGGATTCATTGGACGTATAAATGCTGTTCACCGTTCCGCTGATAACAAATGGCAAATGGGGGCAAATGTTTCATTATCTAAACAAGAATCATCCGTAGTCAGTGAAGGAACAGCCTATGCCAACCCATTTTTTCTTATCAACTGGAGAATTACTCCTAATATTCGAATTTACGATGAAGATGGCAATTATGATATGTCAAGTCCTATCATTCAGGCTTATTTCCCAAAATCTCATCCAATAGAAGATTTACAAAAAGATAAAAATGAATCTAATGTATTCAGAAGTTCGAATAACTTATGGGCTTCTTATGAAATTATTGACGGATTGATTCTTAAAGAAAATTAGTCTAGCTATGATTATATTTCCAATAAATCATTAACTTACTGGCCTTGGACTCAAATAATGGTAGTGACTTGGGAGGACTTGGATCTAACTATATATTGAATCAAATAACATCTATTCTTCTACGTACATTAAATTATATAAAGAGTTTTAACCAAAAACACAATTTGGATGTACTCGTTGGATGGGATGTGGATGACCGGCGAGTAGAATATGTGATGGCATCACAAACCGGCTATCCGCACAATAAACTGCCAGAATCTATTAATGCAGCCACCCGATGGAAGGAATAGCATATTATGAGCAAGATCATTTATTATCACTTTTATCCCGCGTAAATTATGATTTTGATAATAATATTATGTTTCAGCCAATTTCCGTCGTGATGGAAGCTCTCGCTTGGGTACAAATAATAGATGGGCAAACTTCTGGTCTGTTTCTGCTGCCTGGAGAATGACACAAGAAGAATTCATGCATGATCTGACATGGTTAAATGATTTAAAATAAGAGCATCTTATGGTATCAATGGTACTTTGCCTAATTCATACTACAGCCATTTAAGTTTGTATGGATATGGCTATAATTACCAAGATAAACCAGGTTCAGCTCCTACTTCTGTTCCAAATCCAGATTTATCATGGGAAAAGAATAAAAACCTCAATATTGGGTTTGATGCTCGTCTTTTTGACAGATTGAATGTAACATTGACTATTATACGCGTCGTACTAGCGACTTATTGCAAGACGTTCCCACATCAATGACAGTTGGTTTCCAAACCATGCTGAAAAATGTAGGCGAAATGAAAAATCAAGGTGTGGAAGTAGACATTAATGTGGATGTATTCAAGCACTCACAAGTAAGATGGAATACCGGTTTGGCATTGTCTCACAATACTAATAAGGTTACAAAACTTTATGGAGGAAAAGATATCATTAATAATACTAGTATTATTCGTGAAGGAGAATCTTATTATTCATGGTGGAGCCGTGAATGGGCTGGTGTAGATCCACAGACTGGTGAAGAACAATGGGTATTAAACACTGTCAACAAAGATGGAAGTATAAACAGAGAGTTAACTAAAGATCCAACCCAAGCTCAACGCGTAATAATAGGAAAACCGGATCCTAAATTGACAGGGGGATGGAGAAATTCTGTATCATGGAAGGGGCTCGAATTAAACCTTCTCTTTAACTTCTCTTTAGGTGGAAAAGTTTTTGATACATGGAGAACAAGCTATACTGATACGGATGGATATGACGTATGGAATAATATGTCAACTGAGCAGTTAGACAGATGGCAGAAACCAGGTGACGTTACAGATGTTCCTCGACGAATTAACAATTACAAATGGGGTAATTATGGAGCTCACGCTTTATGAAAGATTTGAACTATTTACGTTTGAAATCATTGAGCCTTTCATATTCACTTCCTCAAAAATGGATTAATAAAGCACAATTGAATAATGTTCGTGTCTTTGTATCAGGAACAAATCTGCTTACTTGGACTTCATACAAATATACAGATCCAGAAATGCCAATTAATGGAATACCAACGTTTGGACTTCCTAACTTAAAAACTGTTACATTTGGTATTGAATTAGGAATTTAATAAAAGAAGAAACAATGAAAACGACTATACATACAATATTTGCAGCCTTACTAACAGGAGCTACGTTGTTGTCTTCGTGTGATGATTATTTGACAACACTACCTAGCGATTCGTTAGTAAGCGAAGGAGCTATAACAACAGAGGAAGATACAAAAACTGCTGTGAACGGCCTTTATGAGGGACTTATTTCCGTTGGTGATTCATACTATTACGGTACAGATTTCATTACTCGCCCCGAAGTTGGTGGTGAAGATATACAAACAAGAATGGTTGGAGACCGTACAGAAAACTTCTATCGTTTTACCGATAGACAAAGTAATGCTAGAGAATCACTTTGGTCTGTGCCTTATGTAGTCATAAACCGTGCTAATGTCCTTTTAGATGCTATTGAATCAGGTTCTATACCAATGACAGAAGTAACCAAGAATTCAAAGGGTGAAGCTTTAGCAATTAGAGCATTAGCTCATTTCAACCTTCTAATCACTTATGGTACACCGTATCAAAAAGACAATGGAGTATCTTTAGGAGTTCCTGTGGTAACAACCGTACTTGATGCTGCGAGTTTACCTGAGCGTCTTACTGTAGCACAAGGGTATGAAGCGGTTTTGACCGATTTAACAGATGCTTTAGATTTTATAAGTGAGGATAAAACATACGGTCACATAAACCTCTGGGGTGTAAAGGCTTTAATAGCTCGTGTAAATTTATATAAAGGTAATTATGAGGAAGCCTATAAATATGCAAAAGATGTAATTGATCATGGAGGATACAACCTTGTTCCGAATGCTGAATATATCAGCATGTGGGGACAACGTGAAAATAGTGAATCTATTTTTGATTTAGATTTATCTTCTACTATGTATGGAGGAGGTAGAGAACTTATCGGTTCTCTTGTTGCACCAAGTTCATATGGAACAATGATTGCTACTACTGATTTCCTGAATTTACTAAACGAAGATCCGGATGATGTACGATTGGGATTATTGATAAAAGATAAAGATGGACAGAAGCGTGTTGTAAACAAGTATCCGGGACTTGATGGAAATATTTTTGTGAATAATATTAGAGTAATCCGATTGTCTGATATTTATCTAATTGGAGCAGAAGCTGCATTAAGAAAAGGCACTCCTGATCAAAATTCTGCTGATGAATACTTATATCAAATAAGACATCGTGCTAATCCAAACAACACAAAAATCATAGCAACTCTTGATTTAGTTAAGAAAGAACGTAGAAAAGAACTTGTGATGGAAGGTCATAGACTATATGACATTTTACGTGTAGGAGATACTGTTGAGAGAAAAGGAGGTACTCATTTCTTGAATGGAGAAGATTTAATAACCGTTAATTGGAATGATTATAGAACTATTATGCTATCCCTCAGGCGGAAATTGATGCTAATCCTCAGATTAAACAGAATCCCTCATATTAATAGATTGAGAAGTTTTTCTTGAATTTATAATATATAGAAGCAAAAAGCATTGTCTTCTTATTTATAAATTCCGAGAATTATTATAGGAAACTTACCCAAGTTGCGTAGCGTATTCTTGGGTAAGTTTTTTTCTTAGTACGCTCTCTATTTTATTATAAGACATTTTCTTTAAACTACTTAATATATAAGTGGCTCAATATATATAGTTGTAAAATAAGAAATTTCATACTCTTAAAACAATATAAGGCAGGAAAACATATTTTATTGACAAATGAAAACGCGTTTACTGAATAATGTATGGAATTTTATTTGTCTTGTATGACTCAATAAATTCGTTTTGAGCTAATATATTCATCTAATTATATAAAAATGACTTATTCAGAGTATAATCTTGGTAGAAAATCCGTATAGAATATCAGTTTACAAGCCATCTTGATTTACAAATCTTATTTAATTGAATAATTCCTATTTATTTATAAATCAATAATTTATAATACTTTACAGTTCCGCCGGAACTTTGGTCATTTCTTTCATCGGAATGCAGTCGCAGGAAGTGAAGATTAAGCCGAATGTAAATGTGGTACTAAAGTCTGATGCTGAGCAACTTGAAGAAGTTGTTGTGACAGCAATGGGTATCAAACGTGACCGTAAAGCATTAGGATATGCTGCGCAAGATTTAAAGTCTGAACAACTCAGCAAAAGTGGTACCACATCACTTGCAAATGCAATACAAGGTAAACTGACAGGTGTTGAAGTACGCCAGTCATCTGGTGCTCCGGGTGCCTCTTCTCAAATCATCATTCGTGGAGCCCGTTCATTTGACGGAAACAACCAACCTTTGTATGTAATTGATGGTATGCCAATCAACACATCTGCAGACTTTGATACCGGTAGTTCTGTAACTGGTGCGAACTATGCAGACCGTAGTATTGATATTAACCCAGAAGATATTGAGACCATCAACGTGCTCAAAGGACAGGCAGCTTCTGCATTGTATGGTATTCGTGCATCTAATGGTGTTATTGTAATTACAACAAAACGTGGTTCTAAAAACAACTTGAATAAGCCAAGTGTTACTATTTCTACTAACATGAGTGCTCAGCGTGTTTCTAGAAAATTTGAACGTCAAACAGTATATGCACAAGGCGATAAAATCAGCGCATACAATCCTTCATCTTCCAGCACATGGGGACCTAAAATCACAGATTTGGTGAACGACCCTGTTTATGGTGGAAATACAGACAACCAATATACTGCAGAATTTGGTAAACATGAAGGTCAATATTATAACACTCAACGTGCAAAAGCTGGTCTTGATGGTTGGACAACTCCGCAAATTTATGACAACGTAGGTGATTTCTTAGGTACTGGATTTACAGAAAACACGAATGTAAATATATCGCAAAGTCTTAACGGGGTAAACTATTCATTTGGATTAAACAACTCTTATCAAAATGGTATCATCCCATCCACAGGTATGAACCGTTGGGGAGCTAGAGGTTTGGTTGACTGGAAAATCAATGAAGAATGGAATACTGGATTTTCTGCAAACTATTCATCAACCAAATTACATCTGCTCCTGGCGCTAATGATGGTATAATGAACGTCGTATATTCTGCTCCTGCTGAATATGATCTGAAAGGAATCCCGACACACGCACCTGGAGATATCACGAACCAAGTACTTTTCCGTTCTACTTCATTTGTGAACCCATATTGGTGGGCTGATCATAATGAATACTTGCAGCACACAAACCGTGTTTTTGGCAATGCATATCTTGAATATCAGCCAAAATTAAATTGGGGAGATGGATTTACTTTGAAGTTCCGTGAACAAGCAGGTTTGGATATTTGGACTTCTAATTATGCCGATGTAAAAGAAATGGGTACAACAAGTGCCCTACTCGGTGGCGAAATTGAAAATTATGGTTCACAACACAATGTTTTCAACAACTTGTTTACCATTAATTTCGACGGTCGATTTGGTAATGAAGACGAATGGGGATTGAACATCATCTTAGGTAATGAATTTAATGACGAAAACATTCGTACTTGGGACTATTATGCAAGCAATTTTAATTTCCCGGGATTCCCGACCATTGGAAATGCTACTAACCTGGCCAGTGCTAATGAATATACAAGAAGAGAACGTACAGTAGGTTTCTTCGGAAGTGTATCTGCATCCTGGAAAGATCAGTTGTATTTAACTGTTACAGGACGTAATGACTACGTATCTACTATGCCTAGAGGAAGCCGTAGTTTCTTCTATCCTTCAGTTTCTTTGGGATGGGAATTCACTAAATTACCATTCTTGGAAGGCAACAGTGTAATCAACTATGGTAAATTAAGAGGCTCATTTGCACAGGTAGGTCAAGCTGGTACTTATTACAACAACTTCTACTATACACCTTCTTACGGAGGAGGTTTCTTGGCCTACACTCCGGTATCTTATCCGCTTCCAAGTGGTGTTTCATCATACGTACCATATTATGTAGTATATGATGAGAATCTTAAGCCGCAAAATACAGTAAACTATGAAGCCGGTATTGATTTGCATTTATTCAACAGCAGAATCAAAATGGAATATACCTATAGTTTACAGAATGTTAAAGATCAGATATTCTCTGTACCGACAGATGTGCTATAGGTTATCAATATATGATGACAAATGCCGGAAAGATGCGTACCCATGCACATGAATTCTCTATCAATGCAGCTATTCTGCAAAGTAAAGATTATGATTTGAATTTGGGTATCAACTTTACCAGAATCCTCAACAAGGTTATTGAACTTGCACCGGGTGTAGAATCTATTATGTTGGGTGGATTTGTTGAGCCGCAGGTTAGAGCACAGGCTGGATGTACTTATCCTAATATCTATGGTGCTGCATTCAAGCGTGATAGCGAAGGAAACATGTTATTGCTTAATGGCTTACCACAAGCAACAGGAGATAGCCAGAACTTAGGTAACTGTTCACCGGATTTCACAACTGGTATCACTTTTGGTGGACGCTACAAACGTCTTTCTTTAGCTACTACATGGAGCTGGCAGCAAGGTGGAAAAATGTATCATGGTACAAACATGACATTAAACTATTTCGGTGCAACAAAAGAATCTCTTCCATACCATGAAGGAACAATGGTAGCAGAAGGTATTGATGAAGCTACAGGAGAAAAGAACACGGTTGAAGTTAGCAAGCAAGCTTATTATCAGGAATATTACAACATTTCTGAATCTGGTATTTATGATACTAGCTTCGTAAAATTGCGCGATGTAACACTGACATACCAATTACCAAAGATGGGAATTTTCGACATTTCTGTATATGGATTTGCTCGTAATATCTTAATCTGGGCTAATCTGCCGAATTTTGACCCGGAATCATCACAGGGTAACAATAACATGAGTGGATATTTTGAACGCTTCTCTGTTCCTAATACTTCAAGCTTTGGTGGTGGACTTACTATTAAATTCTAAAATAAATACGATTCAAATATGAAGAAATATATATTATCCGTTTTATCTATTGCATTTCTCGGACTCACATCTTGTACCGAGGATATAATGGATGACATCAATAAGGATAACCAACATCCTTCTCCTGAAAATGTATCAGCCGCACTTCAGCTGACAGATGCAATTATGGCTACAGGTTTCAGTACAGTATCAGGAGACTATGCTTTTTATCTTTCCTCTCTTACCGAACAAGAAATTGGAGTTGGAAATAACCAGTTAATGAGAGCAGAGTTACGTAACTCTGCGGAATGGGCAGCATCTACGACTTTCAATAACGTATGGAATGCAACCTATGGAAATCTTATGAACATCCGCCAAATGATTGAAAAAATCACGACGGGAACCCAAGGTAACGCCGAAAAATATGACTTATTGGGTATGGCACAAACTTTGGAAGCTTTGAATTTTGGAATATTGACAGATATGCATGGAGATATTCATATAGCGAAGCATTACAGGGCCAAGAAAACCTTCAACCCAAACTGGATGCACAGAAAGATGTTTATACAGGTATATTAAATACCCTTGAAGATGCTATAAAGAATCTTGAAAAGGTAAAGATTTAGAGTCTGCCGGAAATCAGGATATTGCTTTTGGAAATGATAATGAACAGTGGATGGCTACAGCTTACGCTTTGAAAGCTCGCTATTTATTGCATCAATTAGCTGTTACAGAAGATAAAACAGCATTATTGACAGAAGTGAAGAAAGCCGCAGAAAAAGCAGTAGAATTGAACTTTAAAGGTTTTTTGATTAAAGAATTCAATGGAGTTACTTGTGACAATCCTTGGAGTGCATATATATGGAGTAGAGAATATACAGCTTCTTCCAAGACTGTAACAAATCTGATGGGAACAGATGATCCTCGTTTACCTTATTACATTTATAAAACAGATAAGTCAGAAGGAGGGTCATATCAACCTGGAGATGAAGAAATCGCGCAGGTTGCCGATGGAAGTCTTGCCTATCCCGCATGGTACGACTTAGGCTCACAGCCTATTCACATGTTCAGCGTTTCTGAATTATATTTTATTCTTTCAGAAGTTAAATTACGTCTTAATGAAGACGCCACTACCGAATTCCAAAAGGCTGTTGCAGCTTCTGTAAGTGAAATTATGGGTTGGTTTGATGATGATACAGATGCCAGCGCTTACGCCAGCTCATTAGGAACACCAACACTTCAAAAGGTATTCGAACAGAAATATATCGCTCAAAGCGTAGATGAGCAAGTGGAAACTTATAATGATTTACGCCGTGTAAAAGCAATGGGTGAAAATTATATTGTCTTGACAAATCCGTATAACACTCAAGGAGGATTCAACCGATTCCCAGAACGTTTACCATACGGAAATAGTAGCGTATTAAGTAATCCTAATATCAGCAGTGTTTATGGAGATGGATATTATATCTACTCTGAAAAGACATGGATAAACGGCGGTAAATAAACCTTCCCTTCCATCTTTTTAAGAAGAAATAGAACTACCCAAGTTTGCGTATTCTGCACATTCTTGGGTAGTTTTTTATTTTCCCGTCGACAAACTTTTATTCATAACCATACCATAACTTACTCACAATTCTAATGCATCATATAACAACGCAAAAAACCGGAATCACATTTCTGTAATCCCGGTCTTCATTATACTAAGTATTATAATCTGTTTCTAATCAGAACAATTTAGCAGGATATTCACCAGCATCTACCAAAGCCTGAATCTTGTCAACTACACTCTGACGGTCAGCAGCGTATGTCACACCAAACCACTTAGAAGTAGTATCCAGTACTTTTACAGTAGCAGTTCCTTCATTAATCAGCTTGTTCACCATCAACGGAATGAAATATTCACATTTCAAGTTGCTGATATTTTCTTTCAGGAATTCAGCGAAATATTCTTCTGAATATTGGAAATAATCAGGAGTGAATCCCCACATATTCATTGAAACAGGAGTATTATCTTCAATACCAACCCATTCGCCATTTTCATCCTTATAAGAAACTACACCGTCTACACGCATAATTTCAGTACGTTCAACGACTGTTGTCAGATGAGCATTTTCATCAGTTGCACATACACCACGAGCTACCGTTCCACTTTCTGACAAAGTGTTTCCTACACGAAAACCTACCATGCTGTAGTCGTTCTTTGCACCTTCCGGCAATTCTGACAAGTATTTACCCAATACGGCAAAACTGTCACGTCCATAGAAGTCGTCAGCATTGATTACGGCAAATGGTTCTTTAATTACATTCTTACCCATCAACACTGCATGGTTTGTTCCCCAAGGTTTAACACGGCCTTCCGGACAAGTAAAGCCAGCAGGCAGGTCGTTCAAATCCTGGAACACAACTTCTACAGGAATATGATTTTCATATTTGCTTACAATCTTTTCACGGAAATCTTTTTCAAAATCACGACGGATTACGAAAACCAATTTCCCGAAACCACCACGGATAGCATCAAAAATTGAATAATCCATGATTGTTTCACCGTTAGGACCCAGTCCATCAAGCTGTTTTAAGCCACCGTAACGACTCCCCATACCGGCAGCCAGTACAAATAAAGTTGGTTTCATAGAATTGTATTAAAATTAGTAACTACGCAAAGGTAAACAAATAATGTGATTTCAACTCATTGTCATAAACAAAATGTATCACTTTTGGGTTCTTTTTTATATATTCGCATAACTAATGATTAAACTGTATATGAAAAAATATATAAAATGGGGAGGAATTGTATTAGCAAGTCCATTTATCCTTTTTATAGTCTTGTGTATATTAATCTATATACCTGCTATCCAGAATTTTATTGTGGATAAGGCGACATCATACGCTTCGCAAGCTACGGGGATGAACATTCATATACAACGAATTTCGCTTTCTTTTCCGCTAAATTTAGTAGTCCATGAAACCACGGTTACCAACCTCAGGATACGCTCCTGAATGTGGAAAAACTAACCGTAAAAATTCAATTACTCCCTCTGGTAAAGAAGCAGATAGAGATTGATGGAGTGGAACTGAAAAACGCTTCAGTCAATACGGTCGACCTGATTGAAGGAATGTCCTTGCAGGGAAACCTGGGAGAACTTTTCTTGAAATCGCATGGAGTAGCCTTGACGCCGGAAACAGCTGTGCTCAACGAGCTCACACTAAAAGATGCCAATCTGAAACTATGCCTGGCAGATACAACCGCACAAGATACCACCCAAAGTGCACCTACATTCTGGAAGTTTAAATTAGAAAAGATTGATTTGGCAAATGTGGACTTTCAGATGGATATGCCACTTGACTCCATGAACTTAGGGCTTAAAGTCGGGAATGCTTCTTTAAGAGACGGACTGGTTGACTTGCATAAAGCGGCTTATTCCGCTAAAGAATTTAAGCTTTTACAGAGTGGATTATACTATAACTCAGGGAATACACCTCCTATAGAGAAGGGATTGGATCCGTCACATATTGCAGTGACCGACATCAATTTACAGATGGATTCTTTATATTATCAGGGGAATAACATCCGGGCATTACTGCATCAGTTCGAGCTGAAAGAGCGTTCGGGACTGGAAATCAAATCGACTGAGGGGCAATTACAGGCAGATGAGAAAGCCATACGTGTACCTTCTTTACAAATCAAAACTGCAAATTCTTTTCTGGCTCTCAAGGCTACGATAGACTGGTCGGTCACCGAACAGAATCAGGACGGCGTATTGAACGGTCAGTTCATGGCTGAAATCGGTAAAGCTGATTTGTTCAAACTGATTCCAGACATGCCACAAGAATTTATTCAATTCTTCCCTGCAGCTCCATTACAAGTTCGTATCGGGGTAGATGGAAGTCTGAGTGACCTGAAACTGACTACTTGCCAGGTTAAAATTCCCGATTGTTTCCGTATGGAAATGGACGGAACGGTAAAAAATGTGCTCGACAGTCTTTCCAGAGAGGGAGTGATCAACCTGAACTCGGATTTCTATAAAATGGATTTTCTGAGTAGCCTGACCGACGGAGTAGTTATTCCGTCAGGAATGAATATTCATGGAAAGGCCGGTATGAAAGGTAACGATTTGTTTACCGAAACTACCTTAAGCCAGAATGAAGGAAAAGTACAGCTAAAAGCGGAATATAACCTCCTTAAAGAGGCTTATAAGGCAGATATGCAAATCAGTGAGCTAAACCTGCATGATTTTTTGCCAGCTGATTCGTTGTTTTATCTCTCTGCTGGTATGCAACTTGAAGGAGCAGGAACAGATATTTTTTCCAAACGAACTACATTAACAGCCAATGCCGGACTCAATCACCTTCAATGGGGAACACGTATCTTCTCTGGCGTACAGCTTAATGCAGCCCTGAAAGAATCAAAAGCGAACCTCAACTTGGATGTGAATGACAACCTGATGAATATCTCATCGCAGTTAGATGCATCCCTACACCCTTCTGCAATTGCTGCGGATATGTTGGTTCAAGTGAAGAATCTTGATTTATACGGAATGGGATTGCTCAGTTCTCCGTTAAGGACTACCGAAAATATCGACATTCACATGAGAACGGACATGAAAAAAGTCACGGTATCCGTTTATCTGTAAAAGACATAAATTTAATCACTGAAAAAAAGACATTTAAGACGAAAGATATACATTTCGGCTTCAGCACTGCACGCGATTCTATCAGGAGCTACGCAAATGCGGGTGACCTGACGTTTCTATTCAGAAGCCGAGGAGGTATTGATGAGTTAGGTAATCAGATAACCAAACTGACGAATGCACTGAGCGCACAATGGAAGCAGAAATCAATTGATCAGGTTGCCCTTCGTGAGCTGTGGCCAGAAACCCAGTTCAGAATCTTTGCAGGAAAGGACAACCCCATTTCCAATACACTGGCCATCAAAAAGATAAACTTTAACCGCATGAATGTGAATATACGCACCTCCCCTGCAGAAGGATTGAATGCGTCGATGAATCTTTATGGATTAAAGACAGATAGTCTAGCGCTTGACACCATCTATTTCAATGCCACCCAACAGCCTGATAAGATTTTGTTTAACAGTGGAGTCATAGCCAATGACAAACCGTTCCAAGAAGCTTTCGATATTACACTGAATGGAGATATAGGAGCTGACAAAGCTAATGCTACTATTGAATATCTGAACGGTAAAAAAGAATGTGGAGTAAATATAGGTATGGTGGCTGGCCTGCAAAAGGCGGAATCAGTCTCCACATCACCCCATTTGACCCTATCTTAGTGTACCGTAAGTTTACGGTTAATCCGGATAATTATATCTATCTGAGAGATGACGGACGAATCATGCCAATTTGTCCATTTACGATGAATTGCGTACCGGACTGAGTTTCTATTCTACTCCAGATTCTACGGCACAGCAAGATTTGACTCTATCCCTGACTCAGATTAACATTGGAGAGTTCAAACGAGTGATTCCGTATATGCCAGACATCGAGGGCGTGATTAACTCTGAAGCACATTATGTGCAGACAGAAGACGGCATGGATCAGATTTCTCTTGAGAACAACATCAACCAGCTCAGATATAACGGGATAGCTTTGGGCGACTGGGCTTTGAGTGCGGTCTACCTTCCCAAACAAACCGGTGAACAGCATATCAACGGCCTCATCATGCAGAATGACAAGGAAGTAATCAGTATAGAAGGCTCATACTTCCCGGCTGAAGAGAAAGAACAAAAAGAGGATCGGATAGATGCACGTATGGCATTGCATCACTTCCCGCTGGAAATAGCAAACTCTTTTATTCCGGGTAAGATGGCTATGCTGAGTGGAGATATTGACGGTACCATGCAAATGTCCGGCAATGCTTCCCAACCGCTCATGAACGGAAAAATTAACCTGGATAGCGTAAATGTATACGTACCGCAAGCATCTCTGAACCTCCGATTTGATAACAAACCGGTGGAAATCAAGGACAGCAAGCTTACATTCAACCGTTTCAAGATCTTCACCAAAGGGAAAACTCCGTTCACCATTGACGGGGATGTGGACATGGCAGATTTCAGTCAGATGAAAATGAACCTGAAGATGGATGCCAACAATTTTGAATTACTGAATGCCAAGCAGACCAAACAGTCGCTCGTATATGGGAAGTTGTACGTGGATTTCCACTCTACTCTTAAAGGTACACCCGATAACATGAATATACGCGGTAACATGAATATTTTGGGTAACAGTAACTTTACCTATATCCTACAGGATTCTCCGCTGACCGTAGAAGACCGTCTGGAAGAAACAGTAACCTTCACCAACTTCAGCGATACGACTTCTGCACAAAGAAGGGTTCTTCCAGCCCTCTCACTAGGAGGTATCGACATGCTGATGACCTTACACATAGACGAAGGGGTACAGTGCCGTGTCAATATGGATGAAAAAGGAAGCAACTACATGTACTTTGAAGGAGGTGGCGACTTGTCTTTCCAATATACTCCGGAAGGAAACATCATTCTGAACGGAAGGTATTCTCTTCTAAGCGGTGAAATGAAATACCAGCTCCCAATTATCCAGTTAAAGACCTTCCATATTCAAAGCGGAAGTTACATACAGTGGAATGGAAATGCGATGAACCCTCTCATGAGTATAAAAGCGACGGAAAGAATACGTTCTTCAGTAGCACAAGAAGGGCAGGCATCGCGCATGGTCAACTTCGATGTAGGTGTCAACATCACCAATACACTGGAGAATTTAGGATTTACCTTTATCATTGATGCTCCGGATGACGGTACCATGCAAAATGAATTGGCTTCCATGTCGGCTGAAGAAAAGAACAAGGTGGCTGTAACCATGCTGGTAACAGGTATGTACCTGACGGAAGGTAGTACACTGGGAGGTGGTGGAAGCAGTGTCATGAACTCTTTCTTGCAAGACCAGATTTCCAAAGTGGCTGGAAGTGCCTCAAGACCATTGATGTGAATTTCGGTATAGAAACCAATAATGGAGAAGAAACCGGACAGACATCTACGGATTATAACTTCCAGTTTGCCAAGAGATTCTGGAACAACCGTATCCGAGTGGTAATTGGTGGAAAAGTATCCACCGGCAATAATGTGCAGCAGGACGAGTCATTCATTGATAATATCTCATTAGAATATCGTCTGGACAACAGTGGTACTCGCTACGTCAAGCTTTTCCATGATAAGAACTACGAAAGTGTGCTCGATGGAGAAGTAATAGAAACCGGAGCCGGTATTGTACTGCGCAAGAAAGTTAGTAAAGTGGGCGAACTGTTTATTTTCAGAAAGAAGAAAAAACCACAGCCTGAAGTCGAAAAAAAGAAGAAGATGAAAATGAGGAAGAGAAGAATAAATAAACTGTTACTGACAGGACTTCTGTTATTTATCATAACCGGATGTTCCACAACCAAGCATCTTCCGGAAGACGAGTTGCTCTATATCGGTACACCGACTCCTAAAATTGTGGGATACAATGAAGCCGATAATGGAGAAGCTACTTTGGAAGAAGTACAAGGCGCATTGAACGTGGCACCGAACAATTCATTTTTCGGCAGCCCCAACCTCCGTATCCCTTTCCCATTAGGACTATGGTGTATAACCGGTTTGAACGATACGAAAAAGGTATTGGTAAATGGATTTTCAAGAAACTGGCTGCGACCCGATTTATGTATCTACCGTTAACCCTGATACCCGTACAAAGGTAGCAAGTAACGTTTTACGTGAAAATGGCTTTTTCCAAGGCAACGTGACAGTGCAAGTAGATACAGCCAAGAACCCGAAGAAAGCCAAATTAAATTATACCATATACACCGGACAACGTTACAAATTAGACTCCGTTACCTATGTAGGATTTTCACCCAAGGAAGACAGTCTGATTCATGCTACATATAGTAAACGCCTGTTAATAAAAGAAGATGCGTTCACTGTCAATAAATTGGACGAAGAAAGGAATCGCCTGGTAGAACTATTCCGTAACAACGGATATTATTTCTATCGCCCAGATTTTATTACGTTCATGGCCGACACATTGATTCGTCCCGGTTATGTCAACTTAAGAGTTGTACAGAAACATAATATTCCGGAAGAGGGATTGCGTACTTACTATATTGGAAAGACAAGCATCAATCTAGTAGGACATAATGGAGAACAACCCAATGATTCATTGAATTTTCATAACTTCACCATTAATTATGCAGGAAAAAAGCCGGGCATACGATATGGGGTACTCCGCCGACGTTTTCTTTATAAAAGCGGAGAAATGTATTCTCAGCAACGCCAGAACTATACCCAGCAGGCATTGTCCAGATTAGGCGTGTTCAAATACAATGATTTCAATTACACTCCTCGTCCGGGAAGAGATACCCTGGACATTACGGTCAATGCCATGTTCGACCTGCCTTATGACAGCGAACTGGAACTTAATGTCACCACCAAGAGTACCAAGCAAACAGGGCCGGGAGCCAAATTCAATCTTTCAAAGAAGAATTTCAAAAGAATGGGTGCTTCCTTGAACTTAGAGTTGAAAGGTTCATACGAATGGCAGACCAGTTCTACTGTAGACGGGGAAAGTTCTGTGATGAATTCTTACGAGCTGGGAGCTGCCCTCTCTCTGAATTTTCCACGACTGGTTTTACCATGGATTAGAAATCGGGTAGACCCCTTCCGTTTCCCGTCTGAAACCAACTTTAAGATTTACGCAGAACAGGTGAATCGTGCCCGCTACTTCAAGATGTTGTCATTTGGAGGTACTGTATCCTATAGTTTTCAACCGAAACGCAGTATTAAGCATACCGTAACTCCAATTCACCTGGCATTCAACACTTTGCAGCACCGTACCGCACGCTTTGACTCCATTGCCAATGCCAACCCGATGCTGTTCCATAGTTTGGACGACCAGTTCATTCCGTCACTGACCTACACGGTTACTTACGACAACAGCTACCGGAAGAAAAAGAACCGTGTGTGGTGGGAAAACTCACTCACCTCTGCCGGAAATGTGACATCCGTCATTTATGCGGCTTTTGGACAGAAATTCAGCAAAAAGGAGAAGGAACTATTGGGAAATCCGTTTGCGCAGTTCCTGAAATATTCTTCAGAAGTAAGATATACCTACCACATCAGTGAAAAGCAACAGTTAGCTACCCGACTGATGGAGGAGTGATATGGGCATACGGCAACAAGACAATCGCACCTTATAGCGAACAGTTCTATGTGGGAGGTGCCAACAGTATTCGTGCCTTTACCGTACGCTCCATCGGTCCGGGAAGATTCCACCCGGCTAATAATTCAGGTTATTCCTACGTGGATGAAACAGGAGACATCAAACTGGAAGCCAACCTGGAATACCGTTTCCGTATCTTTTCAAATTTTATGGGAGGAAACTTAAACGGAGCAGCTTTTTTAGATGCAGGAAATGTATGGCTTATGCGCAAAGATGAAGCTCGCCCCGGTGCAGAATTCAATCTCCGGCATTTCTTTGACAGCATTGCATTGGGAACTGGAGTAGGAATTCGTTATGACCTTTCCTTCCTGATTCTGAGACTGGACTTCGGTTTTGCCTTCATGTGCCATACGATACCGAAAAGAGTGGATACTATAATATACCTAAATTCAAGGACGGAATGGGTATTCATTTTGCCATTGGTTATCCTTTCTAAAAACAGAGCAAACTGCCTGACAAGAAAAATTAATGAAAATACAGATTCATGAATCAAAATAAATGGCTACATTTGCAGCGTTTTTGAAGGTATTAGCATGAATAAGTGGAAGATTTTTGCTTGTATATCCCTAATTACTCTTATGAGTGTACTCATAGGAGCAAACTTCTTTGCGCTTTATTCCACCGTGCTCAATGAGAACAATACAGCAGAGGAAACCCAATCGGCTGATTCCATCTACCAGCATCCGGACAATATTCCTTCGAAAACGCTTGACTTTCTGATTGCCAACATACAAGCAGATATTCCGCAGAAAATTTTATTCATACAAACCCAGAAAAACCTGGACGGTAAGTTTTTCCTGCCGGTATTCTCGTTTGGACAAGACTTTATTTCCAGACCACCCACACATTTAGGGCTGGTCTGTTCTGTATATTCCACACATCCTTATACACAATTAGATAAATTCTATTATCTATATACCCTCAAAAAATCCTTATTTAATACTATCTAAGAACAGTTTAAAATAGATTGTTCTGATACATTGCAGACAGAGGCTTGCAGTGTAACGGAAGTAGTTTATCATCTATATGTATCATCAAAAATTCTTAGATATATGTTTTTTACATTTATTATTGTCGTTATTCTGACTGCTATCGTCCTTGTTGTGGCAGCAATGACCATCGCAAAATTACTTGCTCCACGGTCATTCAATCCGCAGAAGGGAGAACCGTACGAATGTGGTATTCCTACGCGTGGACAATCATGGGTGCAATTCAAGGCAGGTTACTACCTGTTTGCTATCTTGTTCCTGATGTTCGACATTGAAACGGTATTTCTCTTTCCTTGGGCTGTAGTGGCCGGCCAGGTAGGAGTATATGCACTGGTCAGTGTAGGTTTCTTCCTGGTAGTTTTAATTTTGGGCCTGGCATACGCCTGGCGGAAAGGAGCTCTTGAATGGAAGTAAAAAAGCTACCTCTATTCGTTCTATGGAGTATGAGGACTTCAAGAACAATGATTATCTGGAAGACATGGTACGTCGTCTGAACATGGACGGTGCCGGAATCGTACTGGGAACAGTGGACGAACTGATTAACTGGGGACGAAGCAATTCGCTCTGGAGTCTGACGTTCGGAACCAGCTGTTGTGCCATCGAATTTATGGCATTAGGCGCAGCCGTTATGACATGGCCCGCTTCGGGTTTGAGGTAACCCGAAACTCTCCTCGTCAGGCCGATATGATCATGGTGTTGGGAACCATCACACACAAAATGGCTCCGGTATTAAAACGTCTGTATGACCAGATGGCCGAACCTAAATACGTAGTAGCAGTAGGTGGATGTACCATCTCCGGAGGTCCTTTCATCAAATCTTACCACGTAGTAAACGGTATCGACAAGATTATTCCGGTAGACGTGTACATTCCGGGATGTCCTCCCCGACCGGAAGCATTCTTCTATGGCATGATGCAACTCCAACGTAAAATCAAGGTGGAGCGCTTCTTAGGAGAAGTAAACCGTAAAGAAAAAGAGGAATAAACCCTACGTAAAAAGAAAAAATGCAAATGGAAATTGAAAAAATAACAAGCATTATTCCTGAAGCCGAAATCAGCCAGACAGGAGAGACTGTCGTAAAAGTTCCGGCAGAAAAGTTACATCAGATAGCTGAGACACTACTGAATGACAAAGAAAACCCGATGGATTTCTTGCGTGACATCGTAGGAATGGACTGGGGTGAAGAAGGCTTAGGTGCGCTTTATTTACTGGAATCTACCCGCACAGGTGCAAGAATCACACTCAAAGCGGTAACAACAGACCGTGAAAAGGCATTGCTCCCCACAGTAAGCGACTTGTGGAAAACCGCTCTGATTAAAGAACGTGAAGTGTACGACTTCTTCGGTATCTGCTTCCTGAATCATCCGGATATGCGCCGTATCTTCTTGCGTGAGGACTGGATTGGCTATCCTATGCGAAAGGATTATGACATGAACTCCAACCCACTTCGGATGGACAACGAGGAAAATGCCGATATGACAGATGAATACTTTCTCCGCCCCGACGGCACACTTGAGGGCCGTAAGAACGTGGTGTTTGGAGAAGATGATTTTGTAGTAAATATCGGGCCGCAGCACCCTTCTACACACGGTGTATTGCGTATGCGTACCTCTCTTGAAGGAGAAAACATCCGTAAGATTGACCCGATACTGGGATATATCCACCGAGGCATCGAAAAAATGAACGAAAGCCTCACCTACCCGCAGACATTAGCCTTGACCGACCGTCTGGACTACCTGAGTGCTCACCAGAATCGCCATGCGTTGTGTATGTGTATTGAAAAAGCTGCCGGAATAGAAGTACCGGAACGTGCCCAGTACATCCGTACCATCATGGACGAGTTGCAGCGTATCGACTCACACTTGCTGTTCTACTCCTGTCTGGTCATGGATATGGGTGGACTGACTCCTTTCTTCTATGGTTTCCGTGAACGTGAGATGATTCTGGATATTTTTGAAGAAACTACCGGAGGCCGTCTGATTCAGAACTACAACATGATTGGAGGTGTACAGGCTGACATCCATCCTACCTTCCAGCAGAAGGTGAAAGACTTTATCAAACACCTGCGCAGTGTAATTCAGGACTATCATGACATCTTTACTTCAAACGTCATTGCCGATACCCGTCTGAAAGGTGTAGGAGTTTTGTCAAAGGAAGATGCCATCTCACTGGGATGTACAGGAGGTACCGGACGTGCTTCCGGATGGGCCAACGACGTGCGTAAGCATCATCCGTACGCACTCTACGACAAGGTGGACTTTAAGGAGATTGTGTACACGGAAGGTGATTCCTTTGCCCGTTACATGGTACGTATGGACGAAATCATGGAGTCTTGCCATATCATCGAGCAACTGATTGACAATATTCCGGAAGGAGAATTCCGTGCCAAGACCAAACCCATCATCAAGTTGCCGGAGGGTGTATTCACTTCATCGGTAGAAACCAGTCGTGGTGAGTTTGATGTGATATTGGAGAGCCATGGTGATAAAGTTCCTTACCGTCTGCACTATCGTTCCACCGGACTTCCGTTGGTTCACGCCATGGATACCGTTTGCCGTGGAGCTAAAATTGCCGACTTAATTGCCATTGGAGGTACACTCGACTTTGTCATCCCTGACATTGACCGTTAATCTCCACACAAACTTCAGGAACAATCATTACAGAAAACTGAAAAAATAAAAGAATTATGTTTTTAGATTATTATAATCTCAGCCCGCTGCTCATGCAGATTCATGCATTCCTTTGCAGTGTAATGCCTGAATGGCTGGCACTTACATTGGAAGGACTCGCTGTGGGAGTATTTATCCTCGTCATGTACGCGGTACTGGCCATCATTCTTATCTACATGGAACGTAAGTCTGTGCGGCTTTCCAGTGCCGTATCGGCCCGAACCGTGTAGGAGGAAAAGGAGGTTTGTTGCAAGTACCTGCCGACGTATTGAAAATCCTTACCAAGGAAATCATCAGCCTGAAGCATTCCGACCATTTTCTTTATGCTTTGGCTCCGTTCCTGGTAATTCTTGCTTCCATTCTGACATTCTCTTGTCTTCCATGGAATAAAGGTGGAGAAATCCTTCACATGAACATCGGTATCTTCTTTGTGCTGGCAGCTTCTTCCATCGGTGTATTGGGTATCTTGCTGGCCGGATGGAGTAGTAACAGCAAATATACATTGATTGGTGCCGTACGAAGTGGAGCCATGATTATCAGTTACGAGCTTTCTATCGGCCTCAGCGTACTGACCATGGTCGTAATGAGTGGTGCCATGGATATTCAGACCATCGTAGAAGGTCAGGCCAACGGATGGAACATTTTCAAAGGACACATTCCTGCCATCATGGCTTTCGTCATCTACCTGATTGCCGGAAACGCGGAAGCTAACCGCGGTCCGTTCGACTTGGCAGAAGCAGAACAGGAGTTGACCGCCGGATACCACACGGAATATTCGGGTATGCATTTCGGCTTCTTCTATCTGGCCGAATACTTAAACCTGTTCATTACTGCCGGTATCGCCACTACACTGTTCTTGGGAGGCTGGATGCCCTTGCACATTGCCGGACTCGACGGACTGAACATGGTGATGGACTACATCCCCGGATTTGTATGGTTCATTGGAAAGACCTTCTTCATCGTCTTCCTGCTCATGTGGATTCGCTGGACCTTCCCCCGTTTGCGTATCGATCAGGTACTGACACTGGAATGGAAATACCTGATGCCGCTCTCGCTGGTCGTATTGTTATTAATGACCGTATGCAAAGTATTTGGTCTGACATTTTGATTAAAAATTTTTGACTATGAATGGATTTAAAGAATATTTAAAAGGATATGTCGGTGGAGTCAGGAGTCTGCTGGTAGGTATGCGCACTTCCATGAAAGTGTTCTGCCAGAAGAAAATTACCGAACAGTATCCTGAAAACCGCCATACTACACTTCACATTCCGGAACGTCACCGGGCCATGCTGGTGATGCCGGTGGATGAAGAAGGAAATCACCATTGCATTGCCTGCGGACTTTGTCAGATGAGCTGCCCGAACGACACCATCCGGCTGACCACGGAAATGCGTGAGACGGAAGACGGTAAAAAGAAAAAATTCCTGGTGAAATACGAGTACAACTTAGGCTCTTGCATGTTCTGCATGCTGTGCGTCAATGCCTGTCCTCACAATGCCATTCAGTTTACGAATGACTTTGAGAATGCGGTATTCCAGAAAGAAAAACTCGTCATGACACTGAACAAGAAATAAATAAAACGAAACGGATATGAATATATCACTTCAAGAAATCGTATTTTATATCGTAGGAGCCTGTATCATTGCTTGTTCCATTTTAGCTGTCACTACAGGAAAAATCCTGCGTGCCGCTACTTATCTGCTGTTCGTTCTTTTAGGTACGGGAGCCATCTACGGAATCCTGGGCTATACCTTCCTGAGCGCTGTACAGCTGATGGTTTACGCCGGAGGTATCGTGGTGCTGTATGTATTCTCCATCCTGCTGACCCAGTCGGACAAGAATATGAAGTACAAAATAAACCGCGCCAAGCTCATCAGTGTATTGCTGACCATTGTTATCGGTGCAGCTCTCGTGCTTTTCTTAGTTATGACCAACGGATTTGCCCTGAACCTGATTCCACAGGGAGTCGAACTTCCGGTAGAAAACATCGGACATGCCTTGATTGGTACAGGGAAATACCAGTTTGTATTACCATTTGAGGTAGTCAGTGTATTGCTCTTAGCTTGTATGATTGGTGCGATACTGATTGCACGTAAACAAAAATAACACAGTAAGATTATGGAAATAGAAATTCATGTAGTTCACTACCTCGTCATCAGTACCGTTATGTTGTTTTGCGGCATCTACGGATTCTTTACCCGCAAAAACTTGCTGGCTTTACTGATTTCGGTAGAATTGATGCTTAATGCAACCAACATCAATTTCGCGGTATTCAACCGTTATCTTTTCCCCGGACAACTGGAAGGCCATTTCTTCAGCCTGTTCGGCATAGCCATTGCCGCAGCTGAAACGGCTGTAGCCATTGCCATCATTATTAATGTGTATCGCAACCTGAAACAGGTGCTTACCGATGATATTACTGACTTGAAAGGATAACTTTCTCACATTTTATTCAATTGCTTATGGATTATACAATTCTGATACTTGCCCTCCCGGTGCTGAGCTTCCTGGTTCTGGCATTGGCCGGCATGAAAATGCCTCATCGAGTAGCAGGCACAATCGGTACCCTATCGTTAGGAGCGGTAGCCGTGCTGAGCTATCTGACGGCATTCAATTATTTCTCTGCTCCACGTACTGCCGAAGGCCTCTACCTACGCTGACTCCGTGGAACATTGAATGGCTGCCGTTCACTTCCTCCCTTCACATCGACATGGGTATTTTGCTCGATCCGATTTCCGTCATGATGCTGGTGGTTATTTCCACAGTGTCACTAATGGTACATATCTATTCTTTCGGCTACATGAAAGGTGAAGTCGGCTTCCAGCGGTACTACGCTTTTCTGTCGCTGTTTACCTTCTCTATGTTAGGCCTGGTGGTAGCTACCAACATTTTCCAGATGTATGTGTTCTGGGACTGGTAGGTGTGTCTTCCTATCTGCTTATTGGTTTCTACTACACCAAACCGGAAGCAATCGCTGCCAGCAAGAAGGCCTTTATCGTCACCCGTTTTGCTGACTTGGGCTTCCTGATTGGTATCCTTATCTACGGATACTACATGCAGACTTTCACCTTCAACCCTGGAACCGAACGCCTGATGCAGGCCGGAATTGTGCTGCCCTGGGCATTGGGACTGATGTTCATCGGTGGTGCCGGAAAGAGTGCCATGTTCCCGCTGCACATCTGGTTGCCGGATGCCATGGAAGGTCCGACACCGGTATCTGCCTGATTCATGCCGCTACCATGGTAGTAGCCGGAGTGTATCTGGTAGCCCGTATGTTCCCCTTGTTCATCGGCTTCGCGCCGCACACACTCCACTTGGTAGCCTGGGTAGGTGCTTTCACCGCATTCTATGCCGCAAGCGTAGCTTGTGCACAGAGTGACATCAAACGTGTGCTGGCCTTCTCTACCATCTCACAGATTGGTTTCATGATGGTGGCACTGGGTGTATGCACGGCTGCCAACCCGCACGAAGGCGGTTTAGGTTACATGGCCAGTATGTTCCACCTGTTCACACACGCCATGTTCAAAGCCCTGCTCTTCTTGGGAGCCGGATGCATCATCCACGCCGTACACAGCAACGAAATGGAAACCATGGGCGGTCTGCGCAAATACATGCCGATTACCCACATCACCTTCCTGATTGCCTGTCTGGCCATCGCAGGTATCCCTCCGTTCTCCGGATTCTTCTCAAAAGATGAAATCCTGACCGCCTGCTTCCAGTACAGCCCCGTGATGGGATGGATTATGGCCATCATTGCCGGAATGACCGCTTTCTATATGTTCCGCTTGTACTACTGCATCTTCTGGGGAAAGGAAAACAAGGAACTGCATGCACACCACATGCCGCATGAAAGTCCGCTGACCATGACTTTCCCGCTGATGTTCCTGGCGCTGGTCACCATCGTAGCCGGTTTTATTCCTTTCGGACATTTCGTTTCAGCCAACGGTGAATCCTACGACATCCACCTCGACTGGACAGTAGCCGGTACGAGTATCGCTATTGCCGTCATCGCCATTGCCTTGCTACCTGGATGTACGCCCGCGAACAGCAGCCTGTAGCCGACATGCTCGCTACACGCTTCAGCACTCTGCACCGTGCGGCCTACAAGCGTTTCTACATGGACGAAATCTGGTTGTTCGTGACCAAGAAAATCATCTTCCGCTGCATCTCTACTCCATTGGCATGGTTTGACCGCCACGTCATCGACCAGTTCATGAATTTCATGGCCTGGGGTACCAACGCAGCCGGAGAGACCGTACAGCCCATACAAAGTGGAAAGGTACAAACCTACACGCATTATTTCCTGGCAGGAATCATTGTCCTGACAATTATCTTGCTGTTGAACTAAAAAAGAAGAACTTATACGCTTATGAATATATTAAGTCTTTTCGTATTGATACCCCTGCTGATGTTGTTGGGACTATGGATTGCCCGCAACGTCAATCAAGTCAGAGGAGTGATGGTGGCCGGTTCCACTTTATTGCTGGCGCTTGCGGCTTACCTCACGGTGTCTTACATCGGACAGCGCCATGCGGGAGCTACAGCTGAAATGCTTTTCACAGACAGCATCGTATGGTATGCCCCGCTTCACATCTGTTACTCTGTAGGAGTAGACGGTATCTCCGTAGTGATGCTGCTGCTGAGTGCCATCATCGTATTTACCGGTACATTCGCTTCCTGGAAGCTGAAACCGCTCACCAAAGAATATTTCCTGTGGTTCACCCTGCTGAGCACCGGAGTATTCGGATTCTTCATCTCAACCGACCTGTTCACCATGTTCATGTTCTATGAAGTGGCTTTGATTCCGATGTTCCTGCTGATTGGTGTATGGGGAAGCGGCCGCAAGGAATACGCTGCCATGAAGCTGACCTTGATGCTGATGGGTGGTTCTGCCTTCCTGCTGATTGGTATCCTGGGCATCTACTACGGAGCCGGAGCCGAGACGATGAATATCCTGGAAATCGTGCAGCACAAGATACCGACCGAAATGCAACGTATCTTCTTCCCGATGGTCTTCCTGGGATTCGGTGTGCTGGGTGCCTTGTTCCCCTTCCACACATGGAGCCCCGACGGTCATGCTTCTGCCCCCACGGCCGTAAGTATGCTGCACGCCGGTGTATTGATGAAATTAGGAGGTTACGGATGTTTCCGCATCGCCATGTACCTGATGCCGACCGGTGCCGCTATCTGGGGCGATTTCTTCCTGGTACTGACCACCATTTCCGTGGTGTACGGAGCGTTCAGTGCCGTGGTACAGACCGACTTGAAATACATCAACGCCTACTCTTCTGTAAGCCACTGCGGACTGGTATTGTTCGCTCTGCTGATGATGACGCGCGTGAGTGCTACCGGTGCCATCCTGCAGATGTTGAGCCACGGCTTGATGACCGCCTTGTTCTTTGCCCTTATCGGTATGATTTACGGCCGTACACACACCCGTGACATCCGCTGTCTGGGCGGACTGATGAAAATCATGCCTTTCCTGGCCGTGGGTTATGTCATTGCCGGTCTGGCCAACTTAGGTCTGCCTGGGCTGAGCGGTTTCGTGGCTGAAATGACCGTATTCGTAGGTTCATTCCAGAATCCGGACCTGTTCCACCGCACTTGTACCATCATCGCTACGATGAGTATTGTCATCACGGCTGTGTACATCCTGCGTGTAGTAGGAAAAATCCTGTATGGCACCTGTCAGAACCCGGAACACCTGAAACTGACCGACGCTACCTGGGACGAACGTTTTGCCGTAATCTGCCTGATTATAGCTGTAGCCGGACTGGGACTCGCTCCTTACTGGGTCAGCAATGTCATCAGCGGAAGCGTAGAACCTATTATCAGCCAACTTATCCGATAACCTGAATAAACTAAAAGAAATTATATGAGCGAATTATTAACCATGCAGGCTGAAATAAGCCTGGTCGCCATTATCCTCTTCATGCTGTTGGCAGACTTGATACTGAAAACGCCTAATCACAAGCCGCTTCAGACGCTGGCCTGCACACTGATGGTCGTACAACTGGTCTTAAACATTGTACCCGCCAGCGGAGAAGCCTTTGGAGGAATGTATCATGCCAGCCAAATGGCATCTGTTGTAAAAACCATACTGACTGCCGGCACGCTGCTCGTATTCCTGCAGTCAGGGGAATGGCTCTCACGCGAAGATACCCGTCACAAAGCCGGAGAATTCTATATGCTGACACTCAGCACGCTGCTGGGTATGTATTTCATGGTCAGCGCAGGCAGTTTCATTCTGTTCTACGTAGGCCTGGAACTGGCCAGCATCCCGATGGCCTGTCTGGTGGCTTTCGACAAATACCGCCATCACAGCGCGGAAGCAGGAGCCAAGTTCATCCTGAACTCCATGTTCTCTTCTGCCCTGATGCTTTATGGCATCTCCATGGTATACGGTACAACCGGTACCACCTACTTTGCCGACATCACCACAGCCCTGACCGGAACCCCGCTCCAGGTAATGGCGATGGTATTCTTCTTTGCCGGACTGGGCTTCAAGCTGAGTCTCGTGCCTTTCCACATGTGGACACCCGATACCTATCAGGAGCTCCGACCAATGTATCGGCTTACCTGTCAGTCATCTCCAAAGGTGCAGCCGCTTTCGCTCTGATGAGCATCCTGATAAAAGTATTCGGACAGATGGTAGCCGACTGGAGTCTCTTGCTGAGCATCGTCATTGTGGTCACCATCACCATTGCCAACATCTTTGCCATCCTTCAGGAAGACCTGAAACGCTTCATGGCTTACAGTAGTATCTCACAGGCCGGTTATATCATGCTGGCCGTACTGGGAGGAAATGAACAGGGAATGGCTTCACTGGTGTACTACATCGTGGTCTATATCGTAGCCAACCTGGCTGTGTTCGGTGTCATCAGCACCATAGAGCAGCACACCGGAGGAAAGGTGGACAGAAGCACCTATAACGGATTGTACAAGACCAACCCACGCCTGAGCTTCGTTATGACACTGGCACTGTTCTCACTGGCCGGTATCCCTCCGTTTGCCGGATTCTTCTCTAAATTCTTTGTATTTGCCTCTGCTTTCCATAGCGGTCACTGGCTGGTAGTGTTCCTGGCATTGGTAAATACGATTATTTCACTCTACTATTACCTGCTGATTGTGAAAGCCATGTACATCACTCCAAACGATGCACCGGTAGCCACCTTCCGCACACCGGCTCTGGCCCGTACAGGTCTGTTTATCTGCCTTATCGGAGTCATTGTATTGGGTATCTGCAGTGGAGTGTATGAACTGCTTAACCATATGGCTGGACTGGGATTCTAATCTAAATATTCTAACTAAAGAAATGGGAAAAGGCTGTCTCATAATGAGATAGCCTTTTTATTTATTCTAACTGAACAAGTCTAAAACAATAAAATATTTTTAACCAAAATGGTTATGTTTACTTTTTAAAAAACAGGGAACTACAAAATAAATTTATTCCAAAAATGTTTGCGTTTTATAAAAATATATTACATTTGCCACCGAACTAAAATATAATATAAAACCATTATCAATACTAATCTACTATGAGTTCAAAAACATGTTTTGCAAAAAGCAGTTGTATTGTATTGGCAAGTGCCTATTCTGCACTTCTTTGCCTGCGCTTGCAACTTCTTCTACAGCCGGCACAAATCTGGCAGTTCAGCAACAAGATCAAAAATTAAAAGGACAAGTAATTGATGCTACAACCGGCGAGCCTGTTATCGGAGTAAATGTACTTGTAAAAGGAAGCACTAACGGAACTATCACTGACATTGACGGAAAATACGAGCTAAATGCTCCTGCCGGTGCCATACTCCAAATTTCTTTTATCGGCTACAAAACAGTAGAAATAGCAGCTACCACCAGCGAACAAACCATCAAGTTACACGAAGATACCGAAACGTTGGATGAAGTAGTTGTAGTAGGATATGGTGTACAGAAAAAGGAGAGTTTGACCGGTGCCATGTCTACATTGAAGGAAAACAGACTGAAAGATGTTACTACCCCGACCGTTGAAAATATGCTGAACGGTAAAGTATCCGGAGTATACGTAGCACCAGGTTCAGGACAACCAGGCTCTAATGGTGCGGTACAAATCCGTGGACGTGCGACTCTGAGCGGAAGCACCTCTCCGTTATGGGTTATAGATGGAGTAATCGTAGGTGAAGATCCCGGTGTATTAAACCCATCGGATATTGAAAACATGACCATATTGAAAGATGCTGCTTCAACTGCCATTTACGGTTCACAAGGTGCCAATGGTGTTATCATTGTAACTACCAAAATGGGAAAAAGCGAAAAAATGAAAATCAATGCTTCGGTCAAACTCGGTGTCAGCACCATGACAAACGGAAAAATGGAAGTAATGAACGGAGCAGAGCTATACGACTACTATGCATCTTTCCCAAATCAGGAAGACATCAAATTCTCACGCTGGAACCCCGAACTAAGAAATGCGAATTTCGACTGGGAGAACTGGCATCACAAGCTGGATTTACGCAAGACTATAATATTTCATTATCTGGAGGAAACGAGAAAATGAGCTCTTATTTCTCTTTAGGATATTATAGCGAAGAAGGAACTGTAAAAGGATACAAATACGACAGATACAGCTTCCGTTATCGTTCCAACTACAAACCATTTTCATGGTTGACTATCAAACCGAACATATCCGGTTCGATGAAAAATACGGATGATTCCCAATATGATTATACTGCTAAATATACAATGTTCCCTTGGGATAGCCCATATGATGAAGACGGCAACCTGGTACCCGACCGTTATAGCGGATGGGTGGACAGCTCTGACCTGAACTATCTGAACTCCATTTCTTACGGAAATCATACCGCAAGAAAAACGTACGAGTTCTCCGGGAACTTTGACTTTGATATAAAAATTACTGACTGGCTGACTTTCACGTCTGTCAATAACTACCGTTGGACAGGCTACTTCCAGTCTACTTATACAGATCCGCGTACAGACAGTGCTTCTGGAGTACAAGGACGTGTAGAAGAAGAACAGACCAACAACATACAACGATATACCAACCAATACCTGACATTCAACAAGATATTCGGAAAACACTCCGTACAGGCATTGCTGGCATATGAATTTATGGATACATCTGCCAAAGTAATCAACGCCAAAGGTACTGGTATCGTTTCTGGCTTTGAGGTACTGGATGCAACCGCTACCCCTGAAGAAGTTGGAGGAAACCTTACTGAATGGGCTAAACAGTCAGTTTTTGCCAAGGCAAACTATACTTACGACAACCGTTATCTTGCAGAAGTATCTCTTCGCCGAGACGGGGCTTCAAACTTTGGAGATGATAAGAAATACGGTAACTTCTTCTCAATCAGTGCAGGATGGAACATCAACCGCGAAAAGTGGTTCAAAGCCGACTGGGTAGACGTATTAAAGTTACGTGCATCTTATGGTTCAGTAGGTAATATTCCATACTCTAAATATCCGCAATACGGCTTGTACTCTGTTTCTTCTAACTACAATGGTATTCCTGCTATTCTTATCAGCCAGGTTGGCAACAAGGACCTGACTTGGGAACAGACTTATACCGCTGGAGTAGGTATTGATGCTAACTTCTTCAACAACCGTCTGCGTTTCGTATTCGACTACTACAATAAATACACTTCCAACATCTTATATCAGGTTCCGGTTTCCGGATTGACAGGTATCACCAGTCGTTGGCAGAACGTAGGAGAAATGCGCAACTCTGGTATTGAAATCACCATTGGTGGAGACATTATCCGTACAAAAGACTGGTTATGGAGCCTTGACCTGAACATGGGTTATAACAAGAACAAGCTTGAAAAGCTGTATGGTGACGACCCGAACATGATGATTATCGGTGGTGGTGGTAACGATACAAGCATCGCCGGAGCAGCAGAAAAAGTGTTGAAAGTAGGTTATAGCACCGACCGTTACTATCTGCGCGAATGGGCAGGAGTTGATCCGAAAAACGGTGCTCCTCTGTGGTATAAAAACGATGGTAGCGGAGAAACAACCAGTAATTATTCTGAAGCTAAACAAGTAATGACAGAAGCTACTTCACCAAAACTGTTTGGTGGATTCAATACCTCTCTGACATGGAAGAACATTGACTTGAACGCTTCATTCGGATTCTCACTCGGAGGTAAAATCTATAACTATTCCCGCCAGGAATACGACTCAGATGGTGCCTATACAGACCGTAACCAGATGAAACTGATTGACGGTTGGTCACGCTGGGAAAAAGAAGGCGATATTGCCACTCATCCTGCTGCCTCTTACGGAAACAAGAGCAACTCAAACAAGGCATCTACCCGTTATCTGGAAGATGGAGATTACCTGAAACTGCGTTCTCTGTCTATCGGTTATAACTTGAACCTGTCTAAATATTATATCCAGAACATGCGTATTTATTTCACAGCTGAAAATGTATTTACACTTACAGGATTCTCAGGAATCGACCCTGAAGTCCCGGCATATTACGATGAAACTACCGGTACCTACAAGTCAATCGGTACTGCAGGAGCAAACCTTTATCCATCTACACGTAAATTCATGTTCGGTATCAATTTAACCTTCTAATTAGCACACACTTATGAAAAAGATAACTTCAACTATACTTTTATCCCTGAGTATCACAGGAGGAGTATTTACGTCTTGTGACATAGACCGATTCCCCAATAATTACATGGCAACCGACCAAGTAGCAGACAACCAGGAAGTACTTTTTGACAACATGCTGAACGGTATGTATGCACAGCTGAAAACATGGTCTGACCCTATGCACCGTTTAGGCGAATACGCTGGTGACAACATGATGATTCGCGGTGCCTCTACTGATGCCTTCTACGAATTCATCACTTACTCACGCACCCCAGATAACTACCGTCTGCAGAACTTCTGGGACTATGGATACAAAGCCATTGCACAGGCCTCAAATATTATCAACATGGCCAAAGAAACAGATGATCCGGAAATTAAAAGCAAATTAGGAGAATGCTACTATGTACGTGGTATGATGTATTTCTACCTGTGCCGTGCTTTCGGGCGCCCTTATTATCAGGCTCCTGATAAGAATCTTGGAGTTCCTATCGTAAATGGAACTCCTAGCGAAGAGGAAATCTCAAACCTTTCTCTGCCAGACCGTTCTACGGTAAAAGATACTTATCAACAAGCGATTAATGACTTGCGTACAGCTGAAAGTCTGATTACAACCTCATTCAAGAGTGCGGACTATGCGTCAAAAGAAGCAGCTCAAGCCATGCTGTCACGAGTATATCTGTACATGAGTGGAACTTATGAAAATCCCAATACAGAATATGCCGACTCTGCACGCTATTATGCCGACCTCATCATTAACTCACCTCAATTCCGTTTGGTATCACGCGAGGATTACATGAAATCGGCCAGAACAGCTCCTGAAAACTATCCGGAAGCAATCTTTGTCATCAAACGTCTGGCCACCGACTTTCCCGGATTTGATTACTACTATGGCATCGGAGGTATGTACTCCAACATCGGTGGTATGGGATGGGGAGAAATGTATGCCAGTGCCAAGTACATCGAACTGCTGGATGAGACCAAACGTAACGACTGGAGAAAAGGTGATGAAGGAATTGTAGATGCTCGAGCTAAGTTCATTGAACCTCAATATATTACAGATGACAACGGAAAATACACAGAAGTTCTGCGTTTCATTACTCCCAATACTGCAGGAACAGGATATACTTATGTTCAGCTTCCTGTAAATGAGGGAAGAACAGAGTGCTGGACTGTAGACGAAAACAATAAGCCCAAAGACAGATATCCTATTAGCCTTTATTCAGGCCGCACTCCTGAAGAAGAATATTACACCATCAACTATAATGGTGCTACATACACAGGTGTAATTGATTATAAAATGGCTCTCAACAATGGTTACCCGATGTTCTACATCACTAAATGTTCACGCGAGGATAATCTGGAATCACAACTGCATTCACCCATCATTTCGCGTCTGGATGAAATGTACCTGAACCGTGCAGAAGCTTACGTAAAACTAGGACAGCTTGAAAATGCAAGAATTGATGTCAATGAAATACGTAAGCGTGCCATCAATGAACAAGCGACTTATGACTCAAATACTTTCTCAGCCAACGCTGCTGAATTGGTAGACAAAGAACGTCAATTGGAACTGGCTTATCAGGCAGAACGCAGCTACGATGTATTCCGTAACGGTGGCACACTGACCAGACAATATCCGGGACCTCATCCTACAAGTGATGTACTGGCCACTGACTATCGTGTGACTTACTATATACCACAGACAGCTATTAACTCTTACCCGAACGGAAGCACATTAACTCAGAATCCGACAAGTGATGAAGGGTTATTCTTCATTAATGAAAAAATCTGACAAGACTTTATACAAGCTGCCTCATTCTACTGGATGGGGCAGTTTTTTTACAGCCAAATTCCTCAGTAAACAAAGTTTTTCTCTTATAAAAAAACGCAAGTGCGTTTGATCTAAAACGCAAGTGCATTTGAAGTAAAACGCAAGGACGTTTTACCTTAAACGCAAGGGCGTTTTTGTCTAAACGCAAAAGCGTTTGAGGACATATCGAAAAACGCTTACCAACTATTCTTTCTTACAGAATAAGAATGGTTAGTTAAATAAAAATGGAGTTAGCCTAATAAAAAATCCGGATTACTCGTTTTAGAGAACCCGGATTACACGTTGTATTATTCGTAGAATTTCTATCATTTAAACATCTTCTCCAAATCATCTTCTTTCAATACGGCCAGTACAGTCTTTCCATCTGGCGTATAGTTCGGAGTAGATACGGCAAACAAATCATCGACCAGGCGATTCATTTCCTCATCGGTCAGTACCTGTCCCGGTACAATGGCTGCTGCTTTTGCCAATGAAAGTGCAAGCATACTTTGTACTTCTTCCTTCACTTTACAACCTTTTTCAATCGCCGTCTGTACCATATCTGTAACCAGTTTCTCTGGATTCAATCCCTCAATTCCAGCTGGAATACCGTTAATAGAATAAGTACCCCCTCCCAGACTACTAAGATCAAATCCCAAGGCATTCAAATCGTCCATAAACTCCTCCAGTACAGGTATCTCAGAAGGAGAGAAATGTACCATATCCGGAAACAGCATTCGCTGGGAAGCATTCTTTCTATTTTCTATCTGCGCCATATAGCGGTCGAAGAGAATACGGATGTGGGCACGCTGCTGATTAATAATCATCAACCCAGACTTTACAGAAGTCAAGATATAGCTGCCTTTATACTGATAATGGTGCATGGAATTTCCTGAGACTGCTTTTCACCTTCTTCACTAGAGAAAGATGGAGTAACGGCATCTTCCTGAGAAGCCTGTCCCCATTCTGTTGATTCTGGGAAAAACGGTCGTACTTCTTCTTCCGGTTGAATATCCGAATCCGATGAAGTACGTTCCAGCCCTTCAAACAAAGGTTCCCATTCTACCCGATTTTTGTGACTGCCAAACGAAGGAGTATAATTTCCGCTTCTGCCAAAATCCGGCATTCCACCTTTATTCATGGAAGAGCGTACAGAGGTACCCGCAGGCGCACTCCATTCTCGCACATCCTGTCCGAAGCTTTCTCTTTCCGTTTCTTTATTGGTTGCCGATGCAGAAGAGTAAGCAGAAGGAGGCACTGCCGCTGTATTAAACGGATTATAAGAAGGGTCAAAACTGGTTTGAGGAGGTGCCACCGTATAAGGAGAATTCTCAAAGGCAGGAATGTCCGGCATACCTTCTGTATCAAAATCAATCGAAGGTACCGCGTTGAAACGTCCTAACGTCTCTTTGACTGCAGCCGAAAGAATCTGCCACACGGCTTGTTCATTCTCAAACTTGATTTCTGTCTTGGTAGGGTGTATATTGACATCTATATCCGAAGGTTCCACTTCGAAATAAATGAAATAAGAGACTTGTTCACCCACCGGAATCAGGTTGTCGTACGCACTGGATACAGCTTTATGAAAATAAGGATGGCGCATATAACGACCATTCACAAAGAAAAACTGGCGTGCCCCTTTCTTACGGGCCGATTCAGGACGACCGATATATCCATGTATTTTCACCATGGTGGTATCAATGTCCAATGAAAGCAGCTCCTGGTTCAGTTTCTTGCCAAATACCCCCATAATACGCTGCCGCAAAGGAATGGCCGGCAGATTCAGCATCTCGGTGCCATTATGACTCAGCACAAAAGATATATCCGGATTGACCAGCGCAATGCGTTCGAATTCAGCTACAATGTTACTTAATTCCGTTTGATTGGATTTCAGGAACTTCCGACGAGCAGGTACATTGAAGAACAGATTTTTCACAGAGAAGTCACTGCCTCGCTGGCAGGCTACTGCCTCCTGCTTTTCTACCTGGGAACCGGAAATCTGAATGAAAGTACCTAATCCGTCGTCACTGGAACAAGTTTTCAGTTCCACCTGTGCTACGGCAGCGATGGAAGCCAAAGCCTCTCCACGAAAGCCCATGGTATGAAGGGCAAACAAATCGGCCGCCTCCCGAATCTTGGAAGTGGCATGACGTTCAAAAGCCATACGGGCATCCGTTTCCGACATACCTCGTCCGTCATCAATGACACGTATACATGTTTTTCCGGCATCCGTCACCAGCACTTCTATATTTTTTGCTCCGGCATCTACAGCATTCTCCACCAGCTCCTTTATCACAGAAGCCGGACGCTGTATGACTTCTCCTGCCGCAATCTGATTGGCTACAGAATCCGGCAACAAACGGATTACATCTCCCGATGTCATAGTGTAAATTCTCCTGTAATCAGATAATGTAAAATATATAGCAATACCACAATAGCCACAAACATGGTCCGTAACTCAGAGGTTTACGTCCGCTTTCCTTGCGACGCTTCAGATAGGTAGTACCTTCTACAAACTTACCACGAATGTCTTCCGGATTAAACTCTTTAGGAGGAAGCATTCCCAGTTCACGTTTGGCTGTCTCTTCTATTTTCTGCAGTTTTTCCTTGCGTTCATCCACATAAATGTATTCATGACGGAATCCGCGAGGCTTTCTCATTGTAAACATTCCCATATATTATTCCTCCTTCTTATTTTCAAACAATCGGGCATTCGGCAAAACGACCGGACCACGTACATTTTTCTTCAGCTGGTCTTCCACTCGTTTTTCCCTCCAATTAAAGATGTCGGCTTTGTTGAGCGGACGAATGTAATCAAACCACACAAAATTCTCCAGACGGTCTTTTCCGGCAGGAATCTGCGACATCGGATACAACACACCATTGGACTTGGGGCTCATCACCATGCGTTCTATCTTACGGTCTTGCAGATAGATTTCCAGTTTACTGGTTTCAGATACATTCATTCCTATCAGCGTACTGTCGGAGTCCATCGGATAATAAACAACTCGTACGGAACTATCACTTCCGTCTTTCGCATTTCTCCATTCGTGAAATAGGACTTCATCTCTTTTCCCGTCACCTGGTTATAAATCGTTGAATCCACACGTTCTACCGAAAGTGCCTGCCCTATGATGTGCGACCAGTCAATTGTGCTGTCGTTCATATAGACCTTTATCACTTCGCCTAAAAGCTGCTGGTTCTTGTTCCAGATAATCGGGTCGCGATACATCGTAAGACAACTGTCCACTGTAGAGAAAACTAGCGAATCGGCCGTACCCTGCACATCGGTACGATAAAAACGTACTTTATGGAAAGCTCTCATTTCACGGAACATGGAATCGGTATTCTGATGGAAAGTTTCCATCAGCAGAGTATCTGCATGAAGAAACAAACTGTCGCCCTGAGAATAGTCTATAGCTACGGCACTATCCGTAGCAAAGGCATAGTCTGTCTGCTCGTTATAATAGCCATATTCTCCGGTAAGCATGTTCCGGTTGATTGTATCCGTCATCACCATCCGACTGAAAACCTCTCCCACGCCGGTATTACGGTCGTAGAAAAGCGTATCACCAGTCAGCTGTTTTCCCTGATTGGTCAGCACAGAACGGTCATACAAATCGGCCTTACCCGTTACGGTATTGTAAGTTCCCTTTTCAGAATAAATGTGGTTGGCATCGCTCCAGATATCCGAAGGGCCGACAATATCAGCTACCTTCGAAGCCGTGTTGTAACGTAAGGTATCCGACGTCAGTGTAAACTGGGGGTTCACCAGCTTCACATTGTAATTAAATACGGATTGCTTGGTCTGAGGACTATATTCTCCCCACTCGGAGGTCAGCACATTCTGCTCATCCATCAGGGTTCCCCCATCAAAGAAATATCCCAAGTTGTAGACCCGGTCATAATTCAGGCTATCAGTCAGCAAGGTATCGTACGGTTCTCCATCCGGACATTACAGCGCATCTCTGCAATCTGTGTCAATCCATCATAGTACAACCGGTCGCCATAAAGAAACAGCGTATCTCCCTGCACCATTTTCACATTACCAAAAGCCTCAAAGCTGCTAACCTTATCGTAGTAACATGCACTGTCGCAATACATATACACACTATCATGACGAAACCTCACATTTCCGGTTACAATCTGTGCGTCCGGATGAGTTGCATCCTTACGCAACAAATCAGAATGTAACAAATAGACTTTACTTTTAGCTACCGGACGCTGCTTGGAATCCTCTGGCTTTTGTTTCCCCTCAGCCTCCGTTTTCGGGCGCGCAGTCTGTGGAGGGACAGCTATCCCCCTTGTGCCGACAAGCCAAGAATGGTCAGGCAAAATGCTACAAAAAGCAAAAAAATTGCAGACTTCTCATCACTGTTTAATCCATCCCGGATATTTAAAATCACACTTACGCCAAGACGGGTTGATACGCACGTAAGTATTTTTTTGCTTTTCTACAATCCATTTCTGCAGTTTTTCTTCACTACGGTTGGCCGTAACAATGTCTTTCAGACGCTGATAGTCTTCTGAGATTGTAGCTTTATGTCCGTCAATACGATTCTTCAATTTTACGATAGCACACACTTCTTTTCCTTTTGCATTAATCATTGTAAAAGGTTTGGAAACTTCACCAATCTGCATTCCCTCTACGGTCTTTGCAACTTCCTGAGAAATCAGGCCAGCCAGCTGCTGCATTTCAAAACGAGAGGTAGAAGTCTGCGGGTTAGCCAGCAAACCGTGGTTGTTGCGTGTATCTTTATCCTGAGATACCCATGTAGCCGCTTCATCAAAAGTTACTTTTCCTTTTCGGATATCGTTAGCCAGTGTATCCAGTTTATTCAGTTCTGCCTCAATTTCTTTCTCATCCACACGAGGCTTAATCAAAATATGGCGATAGCTTACACGGTCACCACGCTTTTCAATCAGCTGAGCAATATGATAACCATATTCTGTTTCAAACACTTTTGAAATCTTCTTCGGGTCAGTCAGGTTAAATACCACATTGGCAAACTCCGGAGTCAATTCTCCACGACCTGTAAAGCCATATTCTCCTCCACGACGAGCAGAACCCGGGTCTTCAGAATACATACGTGCCAACGTAGAGAAGTAGTTTCTCCCTTATTGATACGGTCTGTAAAATCACGCAGTTCTTTCTTTACACGTTCGATTTCTTCTTCCTTAATCTTAGGCTCTCTAGTAATAATCTGCACCTCTACCTGAGTAGGCACAAAAGGAATACTGTCCTGAGGAGCTTACTGAAATAGTTACGCACTTCCGCAGGAGTCAACTTGATGTCTCCTACAATCTTCTTCTGCATTTCCTGCACCGTCAATCCGTCACGAATATTCTCACGCAACATTTCACGTATCTGGGTAGAAGTTTTATTGTAATATTCTTCGAGTTTTTCTTTTGAACCAATCTGTTCAGTCAACCATGAAATTCGTGTTTCTACCTGCTGCAGAACCTCCTGGTCGCTCACCTCAATACTATCTATCTCAGCCTGGTGAAGAAAAAGTTTCTGCACAGCCAATTCTTCAGGTATCACACAATAGGGATCACCATCAAAACGGCGACCTTCATACTGTGCATTCAAACGCTCATTCTCTACGTCTGATTTCAGAATAGCTTCATCGCCGACAACCCACACCACTTCATCAATCACATTATCTTGTGCCACGGCGGGTACTGTTCCTGTCAAGGCAAGCAAAACAGCCAAGACACCAGTCATAATCAATTTATTCATTTTCTGTCTATTTGATTTGTTTTGGTCCATTACATTACAAAGGACGAAGATACGGCATTAATTACTTTTTTCCGCTACAATTAACGGTTTTTAAAATGTCTTGGTTAATTTCAATCCTGAAGCCTCGCTTTAACTCTTCCATTTGTGTTCTCTCCGTCCACAAACGATAATCACGCTGCACTTCATTGCGCACATCCTGAAAGTCTTCCGGCCCTTTCTTCAGGCGTTTTCCCAATACAAAAGCATAAGGTAAATCCGTACGAGGAGTGAAATGTCCGCATTTAAAAGCCAGCTTATCTACATAAGGATTTGTACCAATCTGAAACAAACCTGTTTCTACAACGACCTTCCATTCCGGATTCTCCTGAGAAAAAGCGGAAATTTCCTCATTCCATTTATTTAAGGGGCATTTTTTCAGCCTCTTTTTCAGCTTTGAAGCTACTTTCTTATTCAAACAATGTATCACTCCTCCTTTAAAATGAGGCAAATCCCATGCGTAATCGTTTTTATGACTTTCAAAATAGCTCTGCAATTCCTTATCAGAAATATTACCTGATTTTGTACCTCCATGCGCTTATCCCAATACGCAGCCAATAAGCCATCGGAAACTTGACACAACTCCATTCGAGTCTTGTTCAAAAGACTATCTTTCCGCTCGGTAAAGCCTGAATCAGCAACCTTTTGCAGGGCCGCATTTCCAGTCGTTTCTGATGGATATACTCCTTGCCTGCGATCCAATAGATACACGATGTGAATACCTAAAGGAGAAAAAATGGAGCAGAATAATTACCTTTTTTCAATGTGTTCAATTGCCCGGTAAACTCTTTTATCAGACATCTTTCCGGAATCCACTCCCCATCCAAATAAGGAGAAGGCAAGGGAGCCTTCACATAAGATTGTGCCAGTTTTTCAAAAGGTATACCATTTTTTAAAGCCGTATAAACAGAATCTATACGCTGTCTGGCTACACGTTCCTGTTCGGAAGAAGCATGTTGGGGCAAAAGAAATGAAATCTGACGAAATCTTACCCAATTTAAAAGAGTATCTTGTTTTTGGGACATTCCCCTCTCTTCCGATTTCAGAATTTCATTTTGCAAGGCACTGCATTGCAACCGGAAATCGGTGATAGTATCCCAGCTTTGTCTTTTAGCATCTGCCACCTTCAACTTATAATACAAGAAATGAGGCAAGAACCGTTCTACAGATACACGACTAACTGCATACACCTGGGTATAATAATGCTCAAACTCCTCTACCGAAGTTTCCTCTCCATCAATCCGAAAAAGTACCCTGCGATCTTCTGCATAAGAAACAGAGAATTTCAGCCCCATCAACAAACATAGGAATAACCACGCAATTCTACACATAACAGATTCTATTCATCATTTCATTAAACAAAAAATCATCCTGTTCGCCAGAACAGACTTACTGAAAGCAAGTCTGCCTGACGTCAGAATGATTATATCCGTATTATAAGTCAAAGATTATCTTACTGAGGACGACTATAGTTAGGTGCCTCACTTGTAATAGATACATCGTGCGGGTGACTTTCCAGAACTCCGGCATTAGTGATACGAGTAAACTTCGCATTATGCAATTCTTCAATATTATGAGCTCCGCAATAACCCATACCGGCACGCAAACCACCTACCAGCTGATAAATTACTTCATACAAAGAACCTTTATAAGGCACACGAGCAGCAATACCTTCTGGAACAAGCTTTTTCACATCGGTAGTTCCACTTTGGAAATAACGGTCTTTTGAACCATTTTCCATAGCTTCCAATGAACCCATTCCACGATATGACTTAAACTTACGACCATTAAAGATGATGGTATCGCCCGGAGATTCCTCAGTACCGGCAACCAACGAACCAATCATTACGCTGTAACCACCGGCTGCCAAAGCTTTCACCACATCACCTGAATAACGCAAGCCACCATCTGCAATCAAAGGAATACCTGTTCCTTCCAAAGCCTTTGCAACATCATATACGGCTGTCAACTGAGGAACACCTACACCGGCAACCACACGAGTTGTACAGATAGAACCCGGGCCGATACCTACTTTTACTGCATCTGCACCAGCTTCAGCCAACATCTTAGCTGCTTCACCTGTAGCTACATTTCCTACAACAATATCAATTCCAGGGAAACGTTTCTTAGCTTCTTTCAGCTTTTCAATCACGTACATAGAATGTCCGTGAGCTGTATCAATTACAATGGCATCTGCACCAGCATTCACCAAAGCTTCCATACGGTCGAATGTATCAGCAGTTACTCCCACACCGGCAGCTACACGCAAACGACCTTTAGAGTCTTTGCAAGCCATTGGTTTATCTTTTGCTTTTGTAATGTCTTTATAAGTAATCAGACCAATCAGCTTTCCATCCTTGTCTACTACCGGAAGTTTTTCAATCTTGTTTTCCTGCAGAATCTTGGAAGCTGTTTCCATGTCTGTACCCGGCTCTGTTGTCACAATGTTTTCCTTTGTCATCACCTCATCGATACGCTTATTCATATCCTTTTCAAAGCGCAGGTCACGGTTTGTAACAATACCAACCAAGTAATTCTCATCATCTACTACAGGAATACCTCCGATTTTGTATTCAGCCATCAAATCGAGTGCATCTTTCACTACAGAGCCTCTCTTAATGGTCACCGGATCATAAATCATTCCGTTTTCCGCACGTTTCACAATTGCCACCTGACGAGCTTGTTCCTCGATAGACATGTTCTTGTGAATTACTCCGATACCTCCTTCACGAGCAATGGCAATGGCCATCTGTGCTTCGGTAACTGTATCCATAGCTGCAGTTACAAACGGAATTTTCAACTCAATGTTACGTGAAAACTTAGTCGAGAGTTCGACTGTTTTAGGTAAAACCTCAGAATAGGCCGGAATCAACAATACATCATCGTAAGTTAATCCGTCCATAACAACTTTATCTGCAATAAATGACATAGGGCTTTATGCTTTAGATTTTATTGCGTGCAAATATACGAACTTTATCCAAAAACCAAAAGACGTATTAATATCTTTTTACTTTTCTTTTACGGCTCTTTCATTTAAAGCCAGTACAGCCTTGAAAGTACTGGTGTCCTTTCCTGAAAGGACTAGAGTCCTCCCTAGGAAGTACTGGAGTACTGCCAGGGAAGTACTGAAAGATGAAACTTATAGCTAAATGAAAAAGCCGTGCCTTTCCTTGCATAAGCAACTGTACAGAAGCAAACAAAAAACCTGCCTCAAAATAAATTTGAGACAGGTCTCCACCTGTAATAATATACAGGACTACTATTTTCAGCTGGCATATCTGCCGTAGTTGGCCAATAAGGATTCTGATACAATGGAGAATCACCAATTGTCTGACCATCAGATGCTGTTACAAGGAACTGATTAATAGGCAACGGAGTTAAGTAATGAGCCATGTGCCAGTGGAAACCATCGTAACCTACCTGCTTGGTATTCTTCTGATATGGACGAACATATTCACTCTTATCAGGAGAAGACATTGTTGCATTATCAGAGCCATCAGCAATCAGCTTTGAACCTCCATTCTCCGGATCATCATACCAATGTTCCATCGGAGTTCCCCAAATATGAATACCTTCTACGAAATAAGGAGTCGTCATCATCTGATCCATCGCACGCCAACGGCAAAGATCCATATAACGTAACCCTTCAGCCATCAGTTCGCAACGACGTTCACGACGGATATTGTAAAGGGTTTTATCCTGAATAACATTCCCCGCAAAATATGCTCCCCAATCATTTAGAGCTTCTTGCGCCATATCCGTAGCAGAAATCGTCTGATCAATTGTTCCCGTAATGCCGGCTCGATCACGAAGAATCTGCCAATACTCATCCACATGTCCACCTCTGTTTCCGTATCTCACATAATAAGCTTCCATATAATTCAATAAAGCTTCAGTAGCCCGAAAACAAACAGCAGCTGTATATCCACCTCCATTAGCATAATGTTTCTGGTCAAACGAACCACCTTTGCGTAAGGCATAGCCTGTATTATATCCACGTTCTGCATTTGTTTCTGTTATATTCGGTATAGGTTCTGTCATTGAAGCTTCATTTCCTTCAATATTCTCATATAAAATACTTACCTGTCCCGGTTCTTTCAAGAACAGCTGCAATCGTCCGTCACGGTTTATACGAACATCTGCAATCCTCTTATCTCCCATATAATATCCATCTCCATCTGCATAACTTCCATGTGTGTAAACAGGAGTTCCATCATCCATTAAAAAATTATTAACAAAAGCACGAGTTACACCGTTCATATAATTTCCACGGTTCGCAGCCACATTCACATTATGAGTTACCAAACCACGTCCATATTGACGCCATAATAGAACTTCACGAACTCCAGAAAGGTCTTCCTGTGCAAACATATCATAATAAGGATTAGCCGGATCGTTTACAGATTGCTGAAGCCCTTTATTCTCAGCCAAATCATTTTTATAAGCTTCGGAAATTGTTTCAGCATCTGCAATAGCCTGCTCTAGAAAATAGTTAATTTCCTTATCTATGGAGCCGGATTTAAACTGATAATCTTTATTATAATCTTTGGATGCACCCGGCCATCCTTCACCGTTTGGCACAAAAGCTGTACCTTCAAAAGATTTCAGCCAAGTACCCTCAAACAGAGCCACGCGTGAACGCAGTAATAATGCAGCATCTTTATTAATACGAGTTGTCGCCATTTCTTTCGCGCTCAAAAAATCATACGCTTTTTTCAAATCATCCAATATGAAGCGAGCTACTTCTGTACGAGGCATACGTTTATTTGATTCACGAAGAATCTCCATGTTATCAGCCAAAGGCTCAGTTATAATTGGGAAATCACCATACTTTTGATAGCGTTTGAAATATTCGTATGCGCGAAGGAAATAAATCTCACCAATATAATGCTTTATTGATGCCAAATCCCCCATGATAGTATTTTCACTTCCATCTTCCTTTGTGCCATACTTTTCGAGCACATTCTGCAAGAAGAAATTACAACGATAAATCCATTCAAACTTCCAGTTGTCATCATCCTTGTTTGGCACTTTCCACAAACCTTCCGCAAAACGATTATTTGCTGTAGCACCTGTTTGATTATCTGTACCTGAATCTTCTCCAAAAATACCATAACTCCAATTGCCATGAGATGGAAGAATGTTCTCATACAATTGATTAGCATAACTTCCAACTGAGATACCTGTGTAAAATACACTTCTGGATCTACTGTTGACATGGGTTCCCTATCCAAGAAATCATCGCAAGAAGTAAATCCTGCAGCTAAAGCCAATGCCAATATAGGAATATATAATCTATTTGTTTTCATCGTATTATTTTATTTAAAGAGTTAAACTTACACCGAATGACCAAGTTCTTGACAACGGATAAGCATTACCAGCATTCTTAATTGCTCCATTAGCGTTTGAATCTGTATTACCGCCATCTACAGTTTCTGGATCAAACAAATTAGAAAGTCCTGTACCAGTCCACAAATTTTCACCGGAAACAAATACACGACATTTTGTCAATCCTATCTTCTGCATCCAAGCTGACGGTAAAGTATAACCCAACTGAAGATTCTTCAAACGAATATAAGAAGCATCCTGCAAATAACGGGTTTGAGCTTTTTGATTTTTAGATCCATCTCCAAAAGTAGGACGTGGATAATAAGCATCTAAATTTGCTGCAATTTTATGACCTTCCAATCCGATTTCTTCAGCACGAAAATAGTCTCCATGTTCAGCAAATCCAGAAGACCACCATTGATCGTCAAGAACTCCCAAACATATTCGTAGAATTACCAAATCAATCACGTTTCACACTGCCCTT